>ENA-ORSB01002750-ORSB01002750.1-human-gut-metagenome-genome-assembly--contig:-NODE-2750-length-13468-cov-3.352270_pt1 | contig 13468 bp, 14 predicted proteins | sample MGYA00242180_ERZ509144 | MGnify/ENA primary metagenome ERZ509144 (study PRJEB26280, sample SAMEA2338661) | human gut metagenome | biome: human gut; feature: human-associated habitat; material: faeces...
AACCGCCGAGAATCTTGGCGCCGGCGCCGACAATGACGTTTTTACCGATCGTCGGATGCCGTTTTGTTCCCGAGGCAAGAGAAGTTCCGCCCAGCGTGACGCCGTGATAAATCGTGCAGTCATCTCCGACCTCAGCCGTCTCTCCGATCACGACTCCCATGCCGTGGTCAATCAGCACGCGGTCTCCGATCTTTGCTGCCGGATGGATTTCAATTCCGGTTAAGAAGCGGTTGCACTGGGAAAGTGCTCTTGCGCTTACCTTCCAGTCTTTATTCCACAGCCAGTGTGCCACTCGGTGTGCAATGATGGCATGCAGTCCGGGGTAGCAAAGAAGAACCTCCCAGCGTGAACGCGCGGCAGGATCCCTTTCATAAATGGAGTTGACATCTCCTTTGATTCTCGAAAACATCCTTCCCTCTGAATCTCTTATTGCTGTCCGTCTTTTTTCGATTTTCTTCCGCTGCGTTCCGCCCGCGGACAAATAATCGCAGCGCAGATACCCCTAAGCATATCGACATCGGGTACGCTTAAACCGGAACGAGACAAAATTCTTTTCAGTTTGGGCATCATCAGCTTAGGACGTTCGGGATTCAGAGCTCCGCAGGCGATCATTGCCTCTTCAAGGTGTTCATAGAGCCCTTCAATGGCTTCCACACTTGCGGGCGCCTCACCTTCAAAACGGCTGGCATGCGCATCCAAGGCTCTTCCGCGAAGTGTCTGCTGAGCCTGATAAGCCGTCACCTGCACAGCCTGGGCCAGATTCAGGGAATCGCATTCAGGATTAGCCGGGATAGCGGTACAGAGCTGACAGAGCATCATCTCTTCGTTCGTCAGGCCGCTTCTTTCCGTTCCGAAGACAAAGGCGATTTCTTCCTGAGGATTTTCTTCCAAACATGTCTTGACCATTTCGCAGGAAGTCTGCAAGTCTGCCAGAGGAGGTCCGAATTCCCGATCGTAGCCGGAGAGCGCACAGGCAAAAGAAACATCTTTTAACGCTTCTAAAAGTGTCTCAGTACAGACGCTGTTTTGAAGAACATCGACAGCATGAGTAGAAAAAGCAATTGCATCCGGATCGGTGCGGTACTCGGGATGACGGGGGCTCACGACGTATAGACGGTCAAATCCCATGGTCTTAATCGCCCTTGCGGCAGAGCCGATATTGCCCGGGTGGCTGGGTGAAACGAGAACGAAGCGGATACGCCCTCGTTGGGGAAGGAAGTCCATAAACTACTGTCTCTTGAGGTAAAATTTCTGACTCTAAAGTTTACTTCACCGCTGAGGCGGTGCATAAAAAGTTCATCAGAGGAATAAATGGCAACCACAACTAAGCCGATGGCAAAAACGACAAAGGCCACCGATAAAAAGCGCGCTCCTCGCTCCACCAGCCGTAAAAGCGCTGAAAACGGCGATCAGAAGAAACATTACCGCCCTGCTCCATCTCTGCCGATGCAGAATGAAGGCATGCTCAACATGGCAATTAAGGCCGCTCGCGACGCCGGCAAGATTCAGGTCATCGCTTTCCGTGACCGCAGCAATCTTCAGATCTCGAACAAGAGTCTCGGCGACTATGTCACTGAAGTGGACAAAGAATGCGAACGCGTCATTGTAGAAACACTTAAGACCGCCTACCCCGATCACGCATTCCTCGGTGAAGAAACCGGTGAGAGCGGCAAGAAAGACGCCGAATACACTTGGGTCATTGATCCGCTCGACGGCACGACGAACTTTATTCACGGAATTCCTCAGTTTGCCGTTTCCATCGCTCTGCTGAAAAACGGTCAGCCGCTCCATGCTGTCGTCTATCACGCCATGGCCAATGAGCTCTTTACCGCAACCAAAGGCAAAGGTGCTTACCTTGATTCCCGCCGTATCCGCGTCTCCGGCTGCAATTCCATGCAGGATGCCCTGCTTGCCACCGGCTTCCCCTTCCGCGAAGGCGATAACTACGATGCTTACATCAAGTCCATGAAGGTCATGATGGAAAAGACCTGCGGTCTGCGCCGCATCGGTTCTGCTGCTCTTGATCTTTGCTGGACAGCCTGCGGCCGCTTTGACGGCTACTGGGAAAAAGGCATCAAGATTTGGGATATCGCTGCCGGTGCACTGATTGCCCGTGAAGCCGGCGCCTTCGTTACCGACTTCTCCGGCGAAGGTGATTATCTTCAGAAAGGCGAAATCATTGCCGCCGCTCCGAAGATCTTCCCGGAAATGGTTAACGTCATTCAGGGCCGCCAAGCTTAATCCTTAGCGCAAATTTTGATAAAGCCTTCGGCGAACCGTCCGAAGGCTTTTTTTATCGATTTTTTGTCCGTTGAGATATCATCAACGAACGCCACTTATTATCCAAGTATCAATGTCCGACAAGTCTATCGCCTCGATTGCCAATATTAGTGAACAGGATTTGCTGAGCTTTACGCCTGCAATGCGTCAGTTTATTCAAATCAAACGCGACAATCCGACCTTATTGATCATGTATCGAATGGGCGACTTCTACGAAACTTTTTTCGAAGACGCCGAACTCGTCCATAGAGTGCTCGGGCTGACGCTGACTTCGCGTTCGTCCACCAACTCCGGGACTCGTATCCCAATGGCCGGCATTCCCTACATGACGCTGGATCAGTATCTGGTCCGTTTGGTCAATCAAGGCTTCAGTGTCGGCATCTGCGAGCAACTCGGTACCCCGGGCAAAGGTTTGATGGAAAGAAAGCTGGTTCGTACGATCACGCCGGGAACGCTGACAGACGAAAGCCTTCTCAACGACCGCTCGGAGAGCACACTGCTCGCCGTGTACATTCAAGGCAAGGGAAGCGCTGTCGGATTAGCCTGGATGACGATTTCTTCCGGTGTCTTCAAGGCGATGGAAACCACCGAGGCCGGTCTTCTGAACGAAATCGAACGCATCAATCCGTCTGAAATTTTGATTGCAGACCATGACCGCGAACTTGCTGAAGAGCGTTTCCCGGATCGTTCTGTATCTGCCCTTCCCGACTGGCACTTTGATCGAATTCGAGCAGAAAAGACCCTGCTGAAGCAATTCGGAACCTCCACCCTTGAGCCTTTCGGAATCGCCGACTCCGACCTCTTGATTACTGCGGCCGGAGTGGTAGCGGAATATGCCCGTTCCACCCAGGGAACCGACTTAACGCACATCACGGCCATTACCCGCGAGACAGACAACGACCACTTAGGCCTTGATGCTGCCTCCCGCAGAAACCTTGAAATTGTCCGTACGCTGCGTGGAGAGCAGACCAATACGCTCTTCTCGACGTTGGACCATTGCCGGACGGCGATGGGAAGCCGCCGTCTTGCTTCCTGGCTGACTTCGCCCTGTCGAGATCAGTCTGAAGCCACCAAACGGTCGGATGCTGTCGAGATTCTTTTGGGCTCGATGGAAAAGCTGGAAAACATTAACGAGTTCCTAAAAAGCATTCCCGACTTTGAACGAACCGCTACGCGTATCGCTTTAGGCTCAGTCAAACCTCGTGAACTTGCTGCTTTGCGGGACGCGCTGCCGTCGCTCAACGTAATAGCCGAGAACCTGTCGGATCTTGATTCCGAACTTCTCAAAGAAACCGCGGAAGAGTTGCCGCTCCCCGAAGAGCTTTATCAGCTTCTTTGCGCTTCTCTAAAAAAAGAACCGAGCACCTTTATCCGCGACGGCAATGTTATTGCCGAAGGATTTAATGCTGAGCTTGACGAACTTCGCGCCCTTAAAAATCACGGCGGTCAATTCTTAGTTGACTACGAAGCCCGTGAAAAAGAACGAACAGGCATTCCCAATCTTCGAGTGGAATTCAACAGCGTTCAAGGCTACTTCATTGAAGTCCCTAAAGGCCAAATTGATAAAGTCCCTGCGGATTACCGCCGGCGCCAAACCCTCAAAAACGTTGAACGCTACATCACGCCGGAACTCAAAGCATTTGAGGACAAAGCCGTCAGCGCAGAGGAACGATCCAAAGCTTTGGAAAAGCAGCTTTACGAAGAGCTCATTCTTAAGTGCAAGCCCTTCTGCCAGGATCTTTTGAATTCCGCTCACGGCGTCAGCGCCCTTGATGCGCTTTCTTCTTTTGCTCAGCACGCCGATACCTACCGCTGGATTAAACCGAATTTTGTTCCGGTGACCTCTGTGGAGATTAAGGGTGCCCGACACCCGGTTGTCGAAGAAACGATCGAGAACTACGTACCGAATGACTGCGACCTCGATGCCCAGCACCGTCTGCACATCATTACCGGACCGAACATGGGTGGTAAATCAACGTACATGCGTTCCATCGCGCTGATTGTTCTTTTAGCTTACAGCGGTAGCTTTGTTCCCGCAGAGAGCGCGGACATCGGCGTCATCGATAAAATTCTGACTCGTATCGGTGCCGCAGACGATCTGGCAAGGGGACTTTCCACGTTCATGGTGGAGATGACCGAAACCGCTTCGATCCTCCGCCAGGCGACCGATAAGAGCCTAGTCCTTATGGACGAAGTCGGACGCGGAACTTCTACCTTTGACGGATTGTCTTTGGCAGCCGCAATCGCGGAAGATTTAGTTGTGAACTGCAGAAGCCTGACGCTGTTTGCAACGCATTATTTTGAGCTGACGCAGTTAGAAAAGACGCTCCCAGATGTCGTCAACGTTCATGTGGCGGCCGCTGAAAGTTCGAAGAACATTGTCTTCCTGCACGAAATCCGACCCGGCGCCGCCAATCAAAGCTACGGTATCGCTGTGGCCAAGCTGGCGGGCATTCCGAGAAGTGTGATTCGAGGTGCACAAAAGGTGCTCTTAAAACTTGAAGAACGTGCGGCTCAAACGGATGATAAACAGCTCGACCTCTTTGTTGCGTCTGAGGCCTCGTCAACAGTCTTCCCGGAAGAAGAACTCCCCGAAGAAGATCCGACTCTGCTCGAACTCAGAGACCAGCTCGCGGATGTTTCCATGGATGATCTCTCTCCGCGCCAGGCTTGGGAATTATTGGCCGATCTGCAAAAGAAAGCCAAAGAGACGAAATAGTATTTTTCTGTCTTTTTAATGCGAATGGCTCGACCTTTGTCGAGCCATTCGCATATTTGATTCTTCGGTGAATCAGTGTTTGGTTTCTGAAGCCTCTTTGACCAGATCTGCGACCTCCAGCAGTTCCGGCGCTTCCATTTCTTCGACTTCTTCCGGCGTGGCTTTTTCGACCTTGAGGACTCTAACGACAAACTTCAGAGCCCAGCCGGCAAACGGATGATTACCGTCTAAGAAGACGTGGTTTTCATCGCTGCCGATCACGGTATAAAATCTTCCGTCGCTCGGTTCTCCAGGAACGCCTTCGACTTTCATACCGGGTTCCACATTGTCACCGAGTAAATTCAGCGGAACGGAGCGAATCAGTTCCGGTTCGCTTTCCCCGAAAGCATCTTCCGGCTCCAGCGTCAGCGTAACGGTATCTCGTGCCTTCTTACCCATCAAGGCCTGTTCAAGTTTCGGGAAAATATCATTGTGTCCGAACAACACTTGCCAGCCTTCTTCCGGGCCTTCCTGTAATTGATTTCCGGTGAGATCAAAAACATCGATCTTCAGCCAAGCAACCGTATCTTTTCCAATTACTGTTTCTGCCATGGTTTTAAACCTTCCTTTTTGACTGCGCTCATCCTACCAGTCTGAAGCGTTATAAAGGCTTTCGATCACCTCAGAACGGTTATTTCACGCAGATCTTGCAGCTGTATTCGTCACACTCTAAGCAGAACATCGTGACGAAGTTTTCCGCACCTTCCGGGAAGGAAGGCACCACTCCGGTCTGGTGGCGATAGAAAACTTCGAGCGCGTGACGGGCTTCCGAGCCCTGAAGGATTTTCATCGTTCCGTTGGCCATGATGCTTTGGAAAGCCGAGCCGCTCTTGCAAGGAATTTCGGGATCAATGACGACGCGTTCTCCGCACTCCATAATCGCAGCCACTTTATTGCAGATGCCGCGGATGATGGAAACTTTTTTACCATCGAGCGCGCTGTGGCTGTAGAGGCGGAGCTTCCCTTCAGGCGTAAATTCATAACCGAAGTTCATGATCACTGCGTACGGTTTTTCTCCATCCCACATGGCGTAGCTCACGATTTTGCAGCGATCAAGAATCACTTTCATCTTCTGAACATCAGCAACTTCACGGTCAGTTCGGCGCAATTTATTTTCTCCTATGAAAAAGCCGACGTTTTAAGGGCGCCGGCTTCGAATTTGATTTGAATTTTTATCTGACTTGTTCTTGGAGCAGATTCAGAATTCTTGCAGAAGTGCTCAAAGGATCGGTCTTATCACTGTCAGGCATTGCGGTGACAGTTGTCTTATTGCCGTCAGAAACAAGTTTGACACGATAAAGCGGTGCATCGACGGGTTTTTCTTTCGAGAACCAGCGGCTAAAGAGGCCTTCGTCGTTGCGCTTCTTAACTTCGTAGTCCGGATCCAGATAGCGGATGTAGTAGATACCGGCAGAGCGGTCACGGTCTTCAATGTTCAGACCGACACGATCAAGGCCGACGCCAACGCGTCTCCAGGCGCGGTCAAAGTCTTCGTCGATTTCCAGGGCTTCCGTCTTGCCGTCAGCTCCCTTGATTTCACGGCTGATGTAAACTGGAGCGGCTTTCTGCAGTGCAGGCTGTTTTTCGATTTCTTCTCTGGTCTTCTGCTTCGGATTGAAGTCATTTTCCAAGCGCAGAGACAAGCGAGTCAGCATTTCGGCTTCAAGTTCTTTGTCAGCCGGAGCCGGCTGCCAGGCAGTGTGTTCTTCGCTGGAGCTGGTATAGACCTCAACCATGCGGCGGTTCGTGATGTCCCGCCGTTTGCATTGCGTTCAATACGAGTGCGGTAACGGTCACGTTCGCCGGTGGAGTAAACGGAGTCGAGAAGCTTGCCGAGCGTAGCTCGGATAATGTCCTGCGGCAAATTGGCTTTGTTTTCTGCCCAGTTGGTTTCCATCACGCCGGCGCGCGGATCTTCTCGTTCAACCTGAAGACCGACTGAAGGCCAGAAGTCCAGCAGAGATTCCCAAACCTGTTCCGGAGGCAGGTTGACTTGGATATATCTTTCACTGCCGTCTTTAACAATTTTTGTCACGACGGTTGTGGGAAGAACCGGAGCGGTGCCGTTCTCAACAGCGGCGCCGGAAGCGTTCTTGCGAGCCTGCTCGGTTTCAGCAACCTGAGTAGCCGTAAGGGTCTGAGTCTTACCGGGAACGGTAAAACGATCGTCCATCGGGAGCTGTGAAAGATCAGGCGGAATTTCTAACGGAGCGCGGCTGGTTGTGCTCTCGTACTGAATCTTTTCGTCTGTAAATTTAGAACCCAAGTACTGACATCCGGTCAAAGAGGCCGCAATGACGGCAACAGTACAGGCACGCAGAGGAAATCTGCTCATTTAGTCACTCCAACTCCCTGGAAAATCGGGAAAATTAAAACTATTAAGGCGGTAATTTTAGCTTATACCGCCTCTTTCGTGGTGCTCAGTGAATTAGATGCATCCGCCGACCATCAATGCACGCTCAACCTGCTCGTGTTTCGAGGGGGAAAGCGGTGTCAGCGGGAGACGGATTCCGGGAGGAATGAGTCCCATTCTGTGAAGGGCCCACTTCGGAACGATCGGGTTCGGTTCACAGAAAAGTTCTTTGTGCAGCGGCATCAGGCGATCATTAATTTCACGAGCGCCCATGACATCGTTGGCCAAGGCCATCGCGCACATGCGGCTCATGAGTTCCGGAGCCACATTGGCAGTCACGGAAATAACACCGGCGCCGCCCATCAGCATCAAAGCTAAAGCGGAATCATCGTTGCCGCTGTAAATCGCAAATTCACGATCTTTCGGCAGACGGCTCAAGAGTTCGGAAGCGCGGCCCAAATCACCGGTTGCGTCTTTCAAACCGATAATGTTCGGAAGCTCCAGCAGACGAAGCACCGTGTCATTCTTCAAATCGGCAACCGTTCTTCCGGGAACGTTGTAGAGAATAATAGGAATATCAACTGCATCGGAAATTGCTTTGAAATGCTGGAAGAGACCTTCCTGTGTCGGCTTGTTGTAATAAGGAACAACTTGAAGTGTCGCATCTGCGCCGACGGAAGCTGCATAAGCGGAAAGCTCGATGGCTTCCTTCGTAGAGTTAGAACCTGTTCCGGCGATCACGGGGATGCGGCCAGCTGCCGTTTCAACGGCGACACGAACAAGTTCGTTATGTTCGTCATAATCAACCGTCGGGCTTTCGCCGGTTGTACCGACGGCAACGATGGCGTTAGTGCCGGCGGCGATGTGCATTTCAATGAGGTTGCGGTAAGAGTCGTAGTCAATGGTGCCGTCTTCGAACATCGGCGAGACCAGTGCAACAATACTGCCTTTAATCATTATCAGTCACTCCTTGAGGTGAGATCCTTGGTTGGTTTATCAAATTCATTGTATAGAAGTTATGGAGCCTAACGAGGCTCCATAATCATTGATTTCACTAAGATTTATTCTTTTGGCAGGATCACCGGAACATTTTTCCCGTTGATCGGCTTTCTAGCCACAAACCGCTGGAAGCAGTCGCCCTTTTCAATCAGCGACTCTTCGTATGCGAACACTTCCAGCGTATCCCGGAAAGCATCAATGAGTTCCAAAGGCTCCAGTACAAAATCCGGGCTCTTTGCGCGATTGCCGTCAAACCCTTCAAAGGGAAGCATGAAGGTTTCATAAATAAGGTATCCGCCCCGCTTTAACGATTTGACCAGATGCGGAAAAAGCGAGCGCTCCAGGTAGAAGCTCACGACGATCACGTCGAATACTTCATCCTCGAACGGCCACGGAGCCCCTTCTAAATCCGCCTGCATAAACGTCGCGCCCGGAATTACCTCAATGTAAGGTCTGCAGCGCTCATCGATATCCAAACTCGTCACTTGGTTGCCGAAAGAAGCCAAGAGCTTAGTGTTTCGGCCGGCGCCGCAGGCCATATCCAGCACCTTAGCGTTGGGAGAAAAGAGCGGACAAAAACGTTTGATCCACGCAGAAGGCTCAGCGTTTAATCCTTTAACGGCATGCTCGGACGGAATGTAAGGTGCTCTCATGATGTGCTTATCCTCGAACTAAATGAACCACTGAACGATTGCCTGTCCCATCCTCATGAACGGATGCATAAGGAAGGACAAAGTTCCCGTCAGAATCAGCGCAAACAAAATCCACATTCCGTACGGCTCGATTCTTGAGTACTGCCAAGCCATTCCCGGAGGCAGAAGACCGGTAACAATGCGGCCTCCGTCCAGAGGAGGAATCGGAATCAGGTTCAATGCCATGAGCACGATGTTGCAGCTGACGCCGGCCACACACATTTTTATGAAGAAGTCTTCGTAAATGCCCATGGAGATCAAAATTTTGAGTGCGATGGCCCAAAGGATGGCTTGGATCAGATTGGCGCCGGGACCGGCTGCCGCCACCCAGATCATGTCGGTTTTAGGATTGCGCAGATTGCGGAAATTGATCGGTACGGATTTTGCCCAACCGAACACAATGCCGCTCATGCCGGTCAGCGCACTGCCGATCAGCAGCGCACCCGGAACCAAGATCGTTCCTACCGGGTCAATATGCTTGATCGGGTTCAGCGTTAAGCGGCCGAGCATGTAGGCCGTCTGGTCGCCACAGAGCTTAGCGACGTAACCGTGCGCCGTTTCATGAATCGTGATCGCAAAAATCAAAGGGATCGCGTAAACCGCGATCGTCTGAACAATTGAAGAAATGTCCATATGCTTCTTTAGAGGAGCTGATTAGATGGGAGCTTTGTTAAAGGCCTAAGGCAGAAACCGAGCCTAAGCCTTCACGGATAACTTCGGGTTCGTCTCCGGAAAGATCGACCACTGTCGTATCACCGATTACGGAAGTGCCGTCATCCAAAATGAAAGCCAGCTGGTCACCGATTCGATCCTGAATTTCCCAAGCGGAAGAAAGCGGTTCCTCCTCGCCCGGCATGATGACCGTCGTGCCGACAAGAGGCTCTCCGATCTTTTCCAGCAAAGCGTGCAGTGCTTTATTAGACGGAACTCTTAAACCGATGGTCTTCTTAGACGGATGAGAAAGGCGACGGGGCACTTCTTTAGTCGCTTCCAAAATGAAGGTGTATGGCCCCGGCGTGACGCTTTTTGCCATGCGGTAGCCGGTATTGTTGACGCGAGCGAGCTTGCTCATCTGAGACAGAGAGTCACAGAAAAGCGTGAAGTGCTTCTTCTCGCTCAGCTGACGAATCAGACGAATCTTATCCAGCGCTTCTTTGTCGTCCAAACGGCAAACCAAAGAAAAACCGGTGTCGGTAGAAACAGCAGCCAACTGCCCTTTTGTCAGGAGCTTCGCGGCTTGTTCGATGCGATGAGGCTGAGGGCTCTCAGGCATCACTTGCAATATGTATCCCATTACTTTGACCTTTTCTATATATAAATTCGGGCGAAGAGAAACCGCCTGATTTTTAGGTCAGTATTGTATAGGTGTGCGGTTCATGACGCGCGAAAATGATTCCAAACGGGCTCAACTGTTCTCGGTAAATCGCCTTGAAGACCGGGCTCGCAGCGGTTCATAGGACGGTGGAAGTCACTGCCGGTAGAGGCCCAAAGATTTCTCGACTGAGCGAAATCGCAAAAAAGCAAATTCTGTCCGGGGGTATGGCTTCCCGTCGTCACCTCAATCGCGTGGCCTCCCGCTTCGGTAAACTCCTTGAACATGCTGTCGAATTCCCATTCATTAAGCTTGTATCGGCCCGGGTGAGCTAGAACGGGAATACCTTTTGCCTTGAGAATCGCCGAGGTTGCTTCATGGATGGAGGTTTTAGCGCGTTCTACGTAACCGGGTTTACCGCGGGAGAGATACTTGGAGAAGGCGGCGTTGTAATCTTCGACATAACCGTTTTGTGCGAGCCACGCGGCAAAGTGCGGACGTCCGATGAGTCGGGGATTCGTCACAATTTCCAAAACGCCTTCCCAAACGCCTTTCATGCCAAGCCTCTCTAATTTTTCGGCTATCTGCACTGCTCTTTCAAACCGGTTAGCGCGGATGCGTCCTAAGAGCGCCTGGAGCATTTCATCTTCAGGATCAAAATCGAGCCCCACCACATGAATGGAAACTTCCCCGTAATCGGCGCTGATTTCTACCCCGTTCGCAAACTGGAGCCCGTGCTGAGCGGCCGCTGCTTTCATGCGTTCAAGTCCGCCCGTCTCATCATGGTCAGTCAGCGAGATCAGCTCGACGCCGTTATTTTTAGCTCGAATAACCAATTCTTCGGGTTCTTCCACACCATCCGAAAATGTCGAATGCATATGCAGATCTGCGCGTTTAATTTGCTTCATCAACGACCATCCATCAGTGAAACGCTTAGCTCTTTGTCCGTTTTGAACATATCGGGGGTATACCCCGAGCGAGCGAAATACTAAAATTCACGAGTTAGTGAAAATATGTATAAGTTTAGGTAACCACATCAATCTATGACAGAAAATAAAAAAGAAAATCTTAACAACCGCATGATTAAATTTTTGTTCGAGGGTGCGCCGGTTCGCGGTGCCTGCGTACAAATGGCCGAAGAATGGCAGGAGATGATTAAATTCCATCACTATCCTGAAAACGTGGCCGCTTTGCTCGGACAGTTCACAGCCGGGGCTCTTCTTCTTTCGAGCACCATCAAGTTTGAGGGCAGCCTGATTCTTCAGGTTAAGGGTTCCGGCCCGATCGCCTTCATTTACGCCGAAGTCCGCAATCCGATGAGCGTTCGCGCAATGGCCGAAATCCGTGAAGGTGCGGAAATTAAGCCGGAAATGGATCTGCAGGAACTGATCAACAAAGACGGTAAAGGTCTCTGCGCCCTGATCCTTGACCCGAAGGACCGCAGACCGGGAGTTCAGCCTTACCAAGGCATGGTTTCTCTGGAAAGCAACTCCGTTGCCGAAAATCTTGAAAACTACATGGCCAAGAGCGAACAGCTCGAAACCAAGCTTTATCTTGCCGCTGACAGCAAGAAACTCGGCGGCCTTGTCATTCAGAAAATGCCGTCGGTGGGCGGCAACGTTAGCGAAATTTCAGATCCGGATGCCTGGGGGAGAATCCTGCAGCTCGCTCACACCGTTACTAAGGATGAGCTGCTCAACGTTCCTGCGACAGATGTTCTTCATCGCCTCTTCTGGCAGGAAAAACTCGTTCCCGTCGCAGAAACCGACATCACTTTTGAATGCAACTGCTCCCGCGACAAGACTGACAGCATGCTGCTGCAGTTGGGCAAGCAGGAATGCATGGATATTCTGAAGGCAGAAGGCAAGATTGAAGTTAACTGCCGATTCTGCAACCGCAAGCAGGTTTACACGCCTGAAGAAGTGGAAGCCTTATTCGTGGAGCCGAATATTGATGCTGCCGCCATGGGAACCGACCCAAAACGTCCTCAGTAATTTTTGAAAGCTTCCCATAAAAAGAGCTCGGCTGAAGATACAGTAGCCGAGCTTTTTTGGTCTCTAGGAGAGACCAAGGAGGGATTCTTTTACTTCGGATCTTTCATATTCCAAGCTTTGACGTCATGGCAGGTGGCGCAGTCGTTAACGCTCGGACGATGTTCACGGTGGCAGTCGGTGCAGTCTTCCGTCTTGCCGAAGTGATAGCTGTCATGAGGATTGATTCGGGCGAGGTGCTCTTTGACTTCGCCGGTCTTCGGATTCTTCATGCGTGAAATGTAGTTGAGGCGGTCGGTTTTTTGGGCCAGCTGATCCTGGTTATGGCAGGTCTGACACTGTTTTGTTTCGACCGGTTCAAACTTTCCGGTGGTATGACACTGCGTGCAGTTCACACCGCGCTGAGCATGCTTGCTGGACTGAGGCATTCCAGCGGCCTGAACGGACATAGCGAAAACGGACGAGCAGATTAAGAGTGCGGCTTTATAAGTAAATTTCATGGCTTCCTCCTAGATACTTTTGCGTTGAGCGGCACTTTCACCGGCAATCATGCCGAAGACTGCGCATTCAGGCATCGAGCAGCCGGTCATACGTTCCTGGCCGTGCAGTCCGCCGCTGGCTTCTCCGACCACATACAAACCTTCGATCGGTTTACCGTCTTTCAGCGCAATTGCTCTGCCTTGTAAATCCGTGCGGATTCCACCCGGTGTGTAGTTCAGTCTGGGGTTAATGACCATCGCAAAGAGCGGTCCCTTCAGGTCGAGCGCTTCAACCTTGCGGCCGGAACGTTCAAGCGGTTTATCAAACTGAGCGTCCTTGCCTTTCGTGATCATGGCGTTGTATTTAACAAGCTCGTCTTCAACGACCTTTGGATCAGCGCCGAAAGCCTTGCAAAGTTCGCTCAGATTGTCGTACTTGACCATTGTGCCGTCGATGCCGTTTAAGCCGTTAAGGCTGCGCTGGACACGGTTGAGGTTGTGGAATTTACCCAGAGATTTTTCATCGTAGATGATGAACGGTTTCTTGTCTCCGTTCTGCAGTCTCTTCAGAAGAACCGCCTGTGCAAGCGCATTTCTTGTTAAG
>ENA-ORSB01002755-ORSB01002755.1-human-gut-metagenome-genome-assembly--contig:-NODE-2755-length-13448-cov-6.967222_pt1 | contig 13448 bp, 9 predicted proteins | sample MGYA00242180_ERZ509144 | MGnify/ENA primary metagenome ERZ509144 (study PRJEB26280, sample SAMEA2338661) | human gut metagenome | biome: human gut; feature: human-associated habitat; material: faeces...
TTCATATCTATTTGTTCTTCTTATTTTCTATCATGCATTTACTTTAAGCGATAAAAATAATATCAATAATAAAGCAAATAATCTGAGAATATTAAAATTATCAAGTATAATGATTCTAGACATATATTCGCTCTATTTTAAAAGAATTGAGATAAAAAGCACGTTTGTCTTAACAAAATCTAGCAGGAAAATCACAATCGTTAAGTTATTAAACTTACCATAAATAAAAATCTAAACTTCTCTTGTAATATTAATAATCTCTACTAAAAGTTTATCCTAATATTAGATAAACATCTTTTATACTATAATTTGTTTGTAGATGCAAAGAAAATTCTGCTTAAATAATTTTTTCCCTAAATCTTTTACAAATTTAGCAAAAACAGGCATCTCACGAATGCCTGTTTTTTTGCAATTTTCATTGCGATGGTTTATCCCTTCAATTTAGTGTAACTTTATGTCTCGCGACAAACATAAGAGAAATTGTACTAATAAAATTGTAAAATCATCAAAAACTTACAAAAATATTATACTACATTTTTATTTTTTTGCAATAAAGTTTATATATTTTCCAGAGGAATCGTTCGACAAAATTTTCGCCCAATAGGGACGCCCCTTTTGGTGCAAAAAAGAATTGATTCTTCGAGCGAAGTTGTTTTCTCTCAAAGAATCAATTTTTCTATCTTCTTGCAGCTTTTTCTCTGTCTTTGTTGTTTAATATTACTTTTCTTAGTCTAATATTTTTTGGTGTTACTTCAACAAGTTCGTCTTCTGCAATGAATTCTATTGCTTTTTCTAGTGATAATTGAATTGGTGGAACCAATCTTAATGCATCATCAGATCCAGAAGCTCTTGTGTTTGTAAGGTGTTTTTCTTTACAAACGTTTATAGAAATATCTTCATTTCTAGAGTTTATACCAACTATCATTCCTTCATAAACTTCCACACCAGGTCCTATGAATAATTCTCCTCTTAATTGAGCATTGTATAATCCATAAGTGATTGATGTTCCTTGTTCGAATGCAACTAAAACTCCTCTTGTTCTTGCTTGAATGTCTCCTTTGTATGGTTCATAGCAATCGAATATTGAGTTCATTGTTCCAGTTCCCTTTGTATCTGTTAAGAATTCTGTTCTATAACCAATTAGTCCACGTGCTGGAATCTTAAATTCTATTTTTGTATGTCCGGCTTCTGCTGGTTCCATATTCTTCATTTCAGCTTTACGTCTTCCTAATTTTTCTATAACTGTTCCGATTGCATCGTCTGGTACGTTTACAACTAAGTCCTCTATTGGCTCACATTTTACACCATCAATCTCTTTGAAAATAACCTTTGGACGAGATACTAGAAGTTCGTATCCTTCTCTTCTCATTTCTTCTATTAATACAGATAAGTGTAATTCTCCACGTCCGCAAACTTCGAAGCTATCTGGAGAAGCTGTTTCTTTAACACGTAAACTTACATTTCTTTCTAGCTCTTTGAATAATCTGTCTCTGATGTGTCTTGATGTAACAAATTCTCCTTCTTGTCCTGCAAAAGGTCCGTTGTTTACACTAAATGTCATAGAAACTGTTGGTTCATCTATGTTTACAAATGGTATTTTTTCTGGGTTTGCTAAATCACAAATTGTATCTCCAATGCTAATGTCTGGAATACCTGATATAGCAACTATATCACCGGCGTCAACTTCATCAACTTCAACTCTTTTTAATCCCATGTATGTGAACAATTTAGCAATTTTTCCTTGTGTATTTTTTTCTTGTTTACAAATTGAAACTGGCATTCCATTCTTTATTTTACCACGTTCGATTCTTCCTATTGCAATTCTTCCTAAATAATCATCATAATCTATATTAGATACTAACATTTGCATTGTTCCATCCATATCACATGTTGGAGGTTCAATCTTATCAATTATTGTATCGAATATACATGTAATGTTATCAGAATCATCTGATAAGTTCATTTTTGCAATTCCATTTTTAGCTGATGCATAAATAACTGGGAAATCTAATTGTTCATCAGAAGCATTTAATTCTATGAATAATTCTATAACCTTGTCTAATGCTTTTTCAGGTTCTGCACCTGGTCTATCTATTTTGTTTATTACAACTATTGGTTTTAGGTTAAGTGCTAAAGCTTTCTTTAAAACTTCTCTTGTTTGAGGCATTGGGCCTTCAAAAGCATCTACTAATAGTAAAACACCATCAACAGTTTTTAATACACGCTCAACTTCTCCACCAAAATCAGCATGTCCAGGAGTATCAACTATATTAATTTTTACTCCATTATACATAACAGATGTATTTTTAGAAAGAATTGTAATTCCTCTTTCCTTCTCAATATCTCCAGAGTCCATTACTCTTTCTGCTACTTGTTCATTCTCTCTGAAAACATGGCTCTGTTTTAAAAGTGCATCAACCAATGTAGTTTTACCATGGTCAACGTGTGCAATTATTGCAATATTTCTAATATTTTTGTTATTCATTTTTCCCCCTCTTCGCCCAATGGGGACGTCCCTTTTTGGGCGATTTTAATTTAAATTTAATTATTTTAATTTTTACAATTTTAATTATCTCTCATAAAATATAATTTTATAAATTTGATTTGACTTATAAATAATATACAAAATTCATCTTTTTACATGCTTTTACCTTGCCATATATCTCTAGCAATATCCAAGGTTTTCGCCCAAAAAGGTGCGTCCCCTCTGGGCGAAATTTTATTATGCATTCTCTTTATATTCTTGTGATGTTCCTTCTAATTCTCTTATCGATAGTTCTATTTTTTTATTTTCAAAATCAATGTTTATTATTTTTGCATTTACTTTTTGTCCAACTTGAAGTTCTTCTTCAGGTTTTGCTATTTTTCTTTCACAGATTTGTGAAATGTGTACTAGACCTTCTATTCCTTTTTCCAATTCTGCAAATGCACCAAAAGGCATTATCTTAGAAATTTTTACTTTTACCACATCTCCAACATGGTATTTTTCTTCTACTTTATTCCAAGGATTTGGGCCTTTTTTCTCATAAGATAATTTGAATCTCTTATTTTCTTTATCAAGCTCTTTTACACTTACTTCAATGCTTTGTCCAACTTCCAATATATCTCTTGGGTTTTGATTTCTTCCCCAAGTCATTTCCGATATGTGTAACAAACCTTGTGCACCACCAATATCAACAAATGCTCCATAATCGCTTATTGCTGTTACAGTACCTGTATATTTCTTTCCAACTTCAATGTTGTTCCAAAATTCTTCTTCTTTTGCTTTCTTTTCTTCCTCAACTAAATCTTTTACAGAACCGATAATTTTCTTTGCTCTTTCATCGTTTTCTATAACTCTAAATCTAATTATTTTTCCTTTATAAGAGCTTACATCTTCGTCTCTTCCAACTTCTGATAATGAAATTGGTATGAAAACTCTTATTAAATTCTTATATAATACGACTAATCCATTTTTATTAGTCTGTTTAACTTCTTCTTCAAATACTTCTTTATTATCAACTTTTTCTTTGAATTCTTTTCTTATTTCTTTTATTTTTTCATGTTTACAAGACATTAACACATTGCCTTGTCCGTCATTTAACTTTAATACATCTGCTTTTATCTTATCTCCAACCTTATATTCTTCAGCTGGTTCTAAATCTTTTTCACTAAAATATTCGTTTCTTGGTATAATACCGTCTGCTTTGTAACCAATATCTACAAATATTTCGCCTTTTACATTAATTTCTACTATTGTACCTGTTATGGTACTTCCAACTTTTACTTTCTTAAAAGTTTGATTTATTATATCTTCAAATGTTAAATTATCTTCAAATTTTTCCATAAAAATCCTTCATTTCTATATAGTTTTGAGTCTATTTTGACTGTGTTTTTCGAAGTTTTAGTATTTTTATAACAATTCCAAAACTGAAATGCTATAAAACAATAACTTTTTCGCCCAAAAAGGGGCGTCCCTATTGGGCGATTTTCTGTTGTCAATTATACATTATTTTGCTTGATTTGTCAACATAATTATGCTGTCCATAATTTCTTTTGTTGCCTTTTCTATATCTTCTTTTTCTGGATTTTTTGGTTCGTAATTTGTATAATCTAGTGGCTTGCCATAGTTTAATTTTACCTTAGTAAATGGTTTGAATGTTCCTTGTATTCCAACTGGTACTACTTTTGTTTTTGTTTTTAAAGCCATATATGCTGCTCCATTTTGTACTTTTGCACCTTTTGCTAAGCCTTTTCTTGTTCCTTCAGGAAACAAGCCGAGTGCCTCACCATTTTTTAATGCAGTAAGGTTCATTTTCATTGCCTCTATATCTCGCATTCCTCTCTTTACAGGAATTACATCAAATACGTGTGCAAACCAGTTTAAGAATTTATTGTGGAATAGTTCTTCTTTAGCAATAAATCTTATTCTTCTCTTGCTTGCAGTTACAAGCCCTATCGCATCCCAAGTATTCAAATGATTAGCACAAACAATTACAGGTCCTTCCATAGGAAGATTTGCTTCATTAACTTTCTCTATTCTAAACACAATTTTGTAAAAAGCATGTAATATACCTTTTATTGTTGCTCTTTCTATTTTCTTCCATGTTGTTTCTGGTCTTACCCAATATATTTTTTCTTGCTCTTTTTTAGCCTTAAGTTTTGCATCTATTACTTTGCTTATTGCCCTTGCCTCTTCTTTTATAGACATATCTGAGCCATCTATAACAACAGCATCGTCGGCCACCTTTAGTGCTCCAATTTCTTTTTCCATATCATTTTTGTCACGTTTTTTTATATTCTCCAAAACTTCTTCATATGACATTTTAATGCCTTTTTCTTCATTTTGTTTAAGTCTTCTTTTAGCTCTTACTTCTACATTTGCATCAAGATATATTTTAACGTCTGCATTTGGGAATATTACAGTTCCAATGTCTCTTCCTTCCATTATTACATCTTTTCCTTGAGCCATTTTTCTTTGAAGTCCGCCCATCGCAAGTCTTACTTGCTTTATACTTGAAACAGGTGATACATTTGCAGATACTTCCTTGCTTCTTATTTTATCAGTTACATCTTGACCATTCAAAAATACTTTTTGTTTTCCTTTTTCAGTACTTAATTCTATTTGAATGCTCTTTAACATTTCTGCAATTTTTTCTTCTTCATCCATTCCAATATTTTGGTTCATCATTTCTAGTGTAACACATCTATAAGTTGCACCAGTATCTATATTTACTAGATTATATTTTTTTGACAATCTGCTTGCCATAGTTCCTTTGCCTGTTCCTGCAGGTCCATCTATTGCTACTATAAAAGACATTTTCTTCTCCGTCCTCAAAATGTACTTTCCATACACTTTGCATATTTTTTATTCTTCATTCATATGAATTCCCTTTGCAACTAAATCAATTTTTATTATATTCATCGCAGTTTGTTTTTCTATTTCTTTTTTTACCCTTGCTTTATAATTCTGTAATACCTCTATAATATTATTTCCATAATTTATAATTGCCTCTAAGTATATTGATATTCCATCTCCATAGTTTTGAGTCCTTATTCTGGAAACATCATATATTTCTGGCATTTTCTTGGCTACTCTTTCGGCAATTTGTCTAAACACACTGTCCGATATTGTAAATTTTCCAAGATAACTAAAAGTAGGCCTTATTATTGATTTTTCTGATATATAAGGGGTTCCGCCTTTTGATTTAAATATTTGTAGTGGATCTAGAATATATCCAGAAAAATCCTTTTTTATTTCAAATGTTGGTACTGGTATTACGTGTTTTCCTTGTGTAACACGTATATTACGAGCCTTTTCCATCTCTTCTTCTGTTGCAACTTCGTTTATATAAATTGTTTTCTCAAGAGGTGGTAAATCCAAGCTTTCTATTATTTTCTGTATCATTTTGTCTGATGTTCCCAAAATCAATAAACTATCTGGTTTGTATTTTTTGAAAGCTTTCTTCATATCAGCTTGTTCTTTTTCTTCTATAAAAAGTGCATGTTTTACAGTTTCTATTTTAGTTGGAGCCTTTTTTGCTGATGTACCTGCTAATACTTCATTTTCATTTATTAACAGACCATCATCTATTATGTAATGAATGTTATTTTCTCTTGCAACTAATTGTGCTCTGTAGCTCTTCCCTGTCCCAGATGGTCCAACAAAAGCCAATACTCTCATTTTCTGTTTTTCCACTTTATTTCACTTCCTTTTTTATTCTTACATGCTTGAAAAACTTCTAATTATTTTTCAATGAGTTCAAAAGTATATCTATAATCCTTATACTCATCTATAAATTGCTTTTCATCAAGCTTTTTCACATCATATTTTTCTGCAATTTCATCATATAGTTGGTGTGTATTTTCATTTTCTACAATCCAAATTTTTCCCTTATAATTATCTAAAATTTTTGATAAATCTTCTTCTATTACCATATATGGTGCAAAAGCTTTGTATGCATCATGTACTCCCCAATGTTCTTTATTGTAGAAATATGATGTATTATCATGGTTTTGTGATACTTCTGTTGTTATAACAGCACCATTTATTGCTCCAGAATATATAATTATATCCCCATCTTCAATGTTTTCATTTAAATATGTCTTAAAATCTCTGTTGTTTATAGCATAATTTTCTCTTATTGTTCTACAGTTGCTAATTGCCGACAAAGTCAATATTACTAAGCAAATTGATATCATGCGCACTTTGTTTGTATCTCTTGCCATGAAGTATGCAATTGAAAACATGAACGCTCCATTTAAAATTAACAAATATCTACTTAACAATATTACACTATGTAATAATCCACAAATTACTAACACTAAAAGGATTATTCCTATATAAATGATGAATCCCCAAGTTCCAGGTTTTCTTTCTTCTTTTGGTGTGCTTGTTACCATATAAATTAAATAAGCATAAAAAGCTGTTGATAGTATTATTGGCTGGAATGTTAAATTTCCTTTATATTGAACTGTTAATATTTCATATATTGAGCCAGGGAAAGTTAATGTGATCCAAAAACCTGTTCCTTTTAAATGGCTTGCAAACACTATAAGCCATGGTAAATAAGCAACAACCTGTATCACTGCCGTTATTGTAAATTTTATTAAATCTTGTTTTCTTTCTTTTCTATTCTTGATTAAATATATGAATAGAGCCAAGTTTATAACTCCTGCCAATAGCACTCCATAATAATGAGTGTATGCTAAAGCCAAGCTACTTAGTCCAAAAAATACATATGTCAATTTATGAATATCTTTCTTATAAATTCTATAAGCATATATGCACATAATAGTTCCAAGAAGCATTCCTAAAGAATACATTCTTATTTCTCCAGCGTATTGAGCTGATACCGGTAACATTAGTGCTAAGAAAGAGAACCAAAAACCAACTTTTTCTCCAAAATCCTTACGAATATGTGTATACCCTAGTATCGCAGTTAGGGCAATTGTAATTGCCGAGAACAATCTATAAATAATAATATTCTCTCCAAATATCAAATTCAAAATATGTAGGCAGAAATAGTAAAAAGGTGGATGCACATCATAACTTGTTATATTCCATATTTCTGAAAAAGAATGCCTTACAATTCCTATTGTATAGCTCTCATCAAACCACATATTCGTGTGAAATATTGATAAACTCATGAATATTATTCCTAATATAATTACAGCTATATGAATGTATTGGGGTTTAAAAATTTTCTGTATCTTCTCTTTCATTAATTTTGCCTCCTTATGACCTTTTTAATAGTACTTTTAAATGTCTTATTCCATCTCTTACAGTATTCAAATGTGATGCATGGCTTCTTCCATCTTTATAAAAATTTATTGGAACTTCTACTATTTTTAGATTATTCTTTTTTGCTTTTATTATCATCTCAGTAGCATACTCCATCCCCGTACATTCGCAATGTAAATCGTTTACCTTCTTAGTATCGTACCCTCTAAGTCCACAATTAAAGTCCCCTATATTTACTTTGTACAATATGCGTCCAACCAAAGATATTACAGGTGTTCCAATATATTGATGTGACATTTTCATTGCTCCTTTTTCCATCTTCCCTTTGAACCTATTTCCTATTACAAAGTCATTACCTTCTCTAAGTTTTTCTATAAATCCTTCTAATTCAAGGAAATTATAACTATCGTCGCAGTCTCCCATTATAGTATATTTTCCTTTTGCCTCCTTGCTTCCATTTATCAGAGCACTCCCGTAGCCTTTCTCCTTAACAAAAACAACTCTTGCTCCATTCTTTTCAGCAATTATTGGTGATTGATCAGTGCTTCCATTATCGGCTATTAGCACTTCTCCATTTATATTGTTCTTCTTTAAAAATTCCTTAGCCTTTTTTATACATATTTCTATTGTTTTCTCCTCATTTAAACAAGGCATCAATATTGTTAGTTCAACTTCTCCCATATTATCTCCTACTAAATTTTATTTCTTTAAATAATATTTTATAATTTAAGCATTCTGCAAATATTAGAACTATACAAATAGCAGTAATCATCTGGTCTCTGAATGTAAAAAAAGCATGTCTATATGAATGATTTGCAAGTATTAAATATCTTACATATGGTGCTAGTGCCATTATTAGTAAGATAAGTGCCATCCACTTTTTCTTTATACTTTTCCAATCAAAGCTCACAAGTATAATTGCAATAAAAACAACAACCCCTATTATCAAATGAGAGTTTCTCTTTACAATATTTATTGGGTATAAATTGTGCCAGTTCTTAAATATAGCGCCCCAATACATCTCTTGATAAGAAGTTAACCCCTGTAGTCCATTTATTCTAAGCATTGCATTATCTTTTACATATTGTATCACATTTATATGGAATATGAAAGATGTTAATAACCATTTTGCTAGCCACATTCCAATATAAGCTATTCCCCACAATACAGTTGCCTTTATTAACAGTAAAAAACCTTCCTTAAAACTAGATATTCTTCCTTCTTTCTTTCTAATATACAAAACAAATACTAAAGGAACAAAAAGTGTTATAATCTCTGTCGTAAGAAAATCAAAGTAACATGTTAGCATTCCTGTTATAAAAATTAATGTAAGAAAATGCTTATCTCCTTTTTTCTCTATTAAAATTGCTAAAGTCGATGCTATCAGCATTATATAAAATGTCCATGTGTATTCCAAGCACATTGGTACAATTGGAAAAGCAATCATCACCATAGATATTATGTACGCAACTGCAAGTGTCTTGCTGTTTTTAAACAATATTACAAGTAAAATTATTGCTAAAAACCACATCGTAATCTTATTAATTAGGAGTATCTGTTCAAAATTAAAAAACACAAGCAAAGGTCTTAGTATCACCATGCTACCATGCCAATATCGAATATATTGTTGATTTGGCTCTTTACCCTTTTCAACTACTTTAATAAAATCATTATTAACATCGGCTTTTACAGTCTCATAATACTTAGCCCACATAACAGATTCCACAGGTTTTTCAGAATCAACGCAGTATATAATATTCATTAATATTGAGTCAGCATAATAATGCAATCCAGTATACTCTCTTCTCTTCTGAATCTCTTCCATTCCCGCATTTTTTTTAAAAAAGCTAACAGACTCCTGCATCTTTTCCATTATTGCTTGCTTTGGTATTTTAGCAGTTGCTACTAGCAATCCAAATGCAATAAGCAATACTGTTATAAATATTAGTATATACTTTAAAATAATTTTGCCTATTTTTAATAAAATTTTCACATTTGCTCCTTTAATATAAGGCGATTTACTCGCACAGCAAGGCTTAACTTTAACAATTGTTAACCTTGGATTATAAGCGGTAATCGCCTTAGTTTTATTTATTATTATTCACTTGTTGTTTGAACTGTAACGTTTCCATTTGTTGCTGTTGCCGCAATTTCTGTAAGATATGGTGATGTGCCTTTAAGCATAATTGATAATTTTGTACCAGAAAAGCAAGCAGTATATCCATTTTTATCATCGAAATATCCACATCCACCATTGGCAATAAATTTTTTCGGATTTACTACTACAACTCCTGTAAGCTTTTCACAACCATAAAATGTACCTGATATATTAGTAACACTACTTGGAATTGTTGGTGCTGTTGTCAAATTTACACATGAGCAAAATGTAAGTGCCATGTCTTCGACTCCTTCTGGTATTTCTGAAACAATTGCTAGACTTCTACATTCTGTAAAAGTTCGGTTCATGCTAGTAACACCATCTGGAATTTTTGGAGCTGTTGTTAAGCTTGTGCACCTGTTAAACGTACTGCTCATATCTGTAACACTATTCGGAATTTCTGGAGCTGATGTTAAGCTTGTGCATTCATAAAATGTCCTACTCATATTTGTAACACTATTTGGTATTTTGGTGGCTTTTTCTAATTTTTCACAAGATATAAATGTAGACATCATATTTGTAACTCCACTAGGTAATTCTGGTGCTATTACTAAATCTGTAAATGCAAACGCATATTCCAAACTTGTTACCTTGTAAAATTCATCTTTCCCTGCTTTTTTTACATACTCCGGCACCTTACCAACTATCTTCCCATCAATAATATCTCCTGAATAACCAACATTAAAACCACAGCCGTCATAATTTCCAAGTGCAATTTCATTTTCGTTTATTATCCTCGCATTCCACCAATCCATGTTTACCGGTAAACCATCTGTTCCAATTCCGATATCTCCATTTGTTCCAGATTGATTTTCGTCTTTATACTTTTCCGGATTTTTCTTTGCATCCTCCAGTATTGCATCCCAATCTACAGTTGTTCCAGATTCTTCAGATGAACCAGTATCTCCATTGGCTGTAATATCATATGTCTTTCCTGTTTCTTTTACTGTTACCTTCCAGCCAGTTGTTTCGTCTCCACTTATATCGTATGTGCCTTCTCCAAGGCGATTATTCAAAGCTGATTTTAATCCACTGTCTGTTATGCTTCCTATTCCATCTGCGTAAGCGTCTCCTATGGCTAATTTTACCTGTTCATCTATTTGTGACATTCTGGTCTCTGTTCTTGATTCTTTAGCTTTAGAAATTATTCCATTGTTGCCTAAAACTAGATTAATACTTACTCCTGCTAGTATCAGCAACACAACAATTGTAACTACAAGTGCAATTAACGTTATTCCTCTTTCTTTAGAATATCCGTGTGTGCGTGTGTATACAGCCTCAAGGCTTTCAGTCTGTTTTTTCTTCTTTTTCATATTTTTCCTCCTCAGTTTTATTTTAATAAAATTAGTATATCATTAATATTTTTTTCTCGCAATATTTTATTGAATTTTCCCAGTTTTACTGTGTTGAATTTTGTAGTTTTTATTCATAAAAAAGAAAGTAAACACTTTTTTAAGTGTCCACTTTCTCTTTTTAATTGTATATCGCTATGCTACATCCTTTATTTTTATATCTCTTACGTGGTCTATCTTTTCCCACTTTGTATCACGTACGAATAAGCATTTGAAGTTTATTAATAACCATGAGCCTAAGAACAATGGGTATAAAGCAAGTCCCTTTAACATTGGTCTTATTGGTTTTCTTTCAATTATCATTATTACAATTCCAACAAATATTGGCAAGAAAAATGTTGGTAATATATATCTTAAGCAGTTTATTAATAAATCCATTGGTGTCATTCCACCAAATATGAACATTACAAAGTTTATTAACAATAACACAATAGTCATTATAAACATTGGAATACTTCCCATCATGTACAAAAGGCCATCAAAATTCATCAATGTTTTATTTTTCTTTACAGCCCCAGCTAGTGGTTTTGTATATTCTTGTAAACATTGAATATGTCCTATTGTCCATCTTGATCTTTGTGACCATGATTGTTTAAATCCTACTGGTTGTTCATCATATACTATTGCATCTGTTGCCCAGCCAACTCTTTTACCTTGTATTATACGTTTCAAAGAGAATTCTATATCCTCTGTTAGAGTGTCTGTGTTCCAACCTGTTGGTTTTATTATATCAAATTTAACCATAAATCCAGTTCCATTCAAAAGAGCTGATAAGCCCAAATTGTATCTAGCTAAATGATAGAATCTGTGCATTGTCCAATAGAATATTGCATATCCTGCAGAAACCCAGCTATCTGTTGGATTTTTTATATCTCTATATCCTTGAACAACATCTTCACCTTGACACAATTTTTTGTTCATATTTTTAATAAAATCTGGGTGCACTATATTGTCTGCGTCAAATACAAAAAATGCATCATATGGAGCATTTTCTTCTATTTTTTGTTGTAAAAACCAATTTAAGGCATACCCTTTTGTCTTTTTTGTTTCGTCAAATCTTTTATATACAATTGCCCCTGCTTCTTTTGCTACTTTTGCAGTGTTATCTGTGCAGTTATCTGCAATTACATAAATGTCATATAAATCTTTATTATAATTTTGCTTTTTTAAACTTTCAATTAAATTTCCAACAACAGCTTCTTCGTTGTGTGCTGGTATGATTGCCATAAATCTATGGTCTTTCTTTACTTTTAAAGGTTTATCTTTTATTTTTACTAAAGAACATAAACTTACTAATAATTGATATAACCAAAATATTGTTATAATCCAGACCAAAGCTTCTCTTAGTATATATAAATAATCCATTTTTTTCCCTCTCTTTTTTAAGATCTTTTTATAATATTATTATGCCACTTTTTATATTATACTATTGTTGACAAATTAATGCAATATTTTCATTCAAATTTATTTATTTTTTCGTTACGTTTAAAATAAAAAATAACTTTTTTCATTTTTATTGCATATGTTTATATAGATAAAATAAACGGAGGTATTTTATATGCGTGGAAAATATAAAGTTGCAATTGTTGGCAGTAGTGGTTTAGTTGGTAGAACTGTATTAAAAGTTTTAGAAGAAAAAAATTTTTCTAATGTAACTTATACATTATTTTCTTCTAAGAAATCTGCTGGTACAAAAATTAATTTTTTAGGTGAAGATTATATTCTTTGTGAATTAACTGAAAACTCTTTTAAACAATCTTTTGATTATGCTATATTTTGTGCTGGTGGTGAAGTTTCTAAAAAATATATTCCAATAGCTGTTAAAAGTGGATGTACTGTTATTGATAATAGTAGTATATTTAGAATGGATCCAGAAGTTCCTTTAGTTGTTCCAGAGATAAACCCTAAAGAAATTTTTAATAACACAGGAATTATTGCTAATCCAAATTGCTCTACTATTCAAGCTGTTATTCCTTTAAAATTTTTAGATAATAAATATCATATTAAGAGAATTGTCTACTCAACATATCAAGCTGTTTCTGGAAGTGGTCGTTTAGGCATAGAAGATTTAGAAAATAAATCTTATGGGGATTCTTTAAAAAAATTTCCATATTCTATTCACAATAACTGTATCCCTCATATTGATATTTTTATGGACGATGGATATACAAAAGAAGAACATAAAATGATAAATGAAACTAGAAAAATTCTAAAC
>ENA-ORSB01002757-ORSB01002757.1-human-gut-metagenome-genome-assembly--contig:-NODE-2757-length-13445-cov-16.129873_pt1 | contig 13445 bp, 10 predicted proteins | sample MGYA00242180_ERZ509144 | MGnify/ENA primary metagenome ERZ509144 (study PRJEB26280, sample SAMEA2338661) | human gut metagenome | biome: human gut; feature: human-associated habitat; material: faeces...
GTGAACCGAATTTATTTAATTTTTAACCACGTCCATTTTTTAGTGGACAGTAGTGTGCTTAGATGAGGCAGGATTGACAATCGATGAAATTGATGCTATCGTATTTTATGAGAAACCATTTATTAAGTTTGAAAGGATTCTTGTATCATCAATAGCCTCCTTTCCTAAAAGTCTCAAAATGTTTCTGAAAATAATGCCAATCTGGTTGAAGGAGAAACTTAACATGCGTCGGCTTATTAGCCGAGAATTAAAAGGCGTTTTCGGGAACAGACCAAAACAAATAAAGTTTATAGAACATCATCTTTGTCATGCTGCATTTGCTTACTCAGCGTCCGGTTATGGCAATGCTGATATTTTGATTGTCGATGCAGTTGGTGAATGGGCCACTACTTCGATTATGAAAGCTGACGGTGCAAAAATCGAAGTCCTTACTGAACAACGTTTCCCCGATTCAATCGGATTACTATACTCCTCGTTTACTCAATTTCTTGGATTTAAGGTCAACTCTGATGAATACAAGGTTATGGGATTGGCGCCTTATGGAGAGAAAGATTCTCCTCAGACGCAAAAATATATAAAACTGATTAAAGATAAAATTATTCAGAACGACGGTATCTTTCCGCTGTTAAATTTGTCATATTTCAGTTTCCAATATGGCAACCGGATGATTCGATACAAGAAGTGGGAACAGCTTTTTGGAATACCCATGCGACAGCCAACCGATGAATTGGAGCAATCACATAAGAATCTTGCCTTAGCTATCCAGATTGTAACAGAAGATTTATTACAAGGAATACTCGAATGCTTGAAAGCTAACAGCGGTTCGGACAATCTCTGTATCTGTGGCGGTGTTGCTCTCAACTGTGCCGCTAATGGGGCAATGTTAAGCAAAGATATTTATAGCAATATATACGTTCCATTCGCTCCTGGAGATTGTGGTTGTTCGATCGGGGCGGCTTTGGCTTATTCCATCCTAATTAATGGCAAAACAAAATATCAAATTTCGCCATATCTTGGACCCGAATATCCGGATAATGAGATAGAAAAGCATTTAATAGGAAGCGACTTAAACTATTTAATTTGTGACGATGAACAAGATCTTTGTTGCCGCACAGCTCAACTGATTGCAGATGGATCTATTATTGTATGGTTTCAGGGACGTATGGAATTAGGTCCACGGGCATTGGGAAACCGAAGCATTTTAGCTGATGCACGAAATCCAGAAATGAAGGATATGGTCAACAGCAGAATAAAGTTTCGAGAAGCATTCCGCCCTTTTGCACCGAGCGTAATGGAAGAATATGCAGACTCCTATTTCGCAGGTTGTATCAAATCACCTTATATGATGTTCACCTACCCGGTTACAACAAAGATTTTACCAGCTACAACACATATTGATGAAACGGCGAGAGTTCAAACAGTATCTGAATCAGGCAATCCTAAATACTATAAACTTCTGAAAACGTTTAAGGCTCTGACTGGATGTCCCGCCATTCTCAATACAAGCTTTAATGTTATGGGAGAACCTATTGTACGTACGCCTTCAGATGCAATAGCGACATTTAAGAAAAGCGGCTTGGATTATCTGGTAATCGGCAATTTTATCGTTAAGAAATAATATGGAGTTCTTAAAAGAAATATTCAATTTTATCGTGCAAACCAAGAAATGGTGGTTTGCTCCATTACTTTTTATCCTACTGATAGTTGGGCTACTGGTTTTATTTGCAGACAGTGCTGTCGCACCATTTATCTATTCCTTGTTTTGACATGAAAAAGATACTGATGCCATTTCAATATATCGGTAAAATGATAAGTAAACTCATTGTAGCTTTCTGTCTGCTTCTCGTTTATCTTATCGTTGTTGCCCCATACTCTTTATTTATACTATTCAACCGTAATCCTGTCTATAGGAACAGAATATATGATGCTTCAGACTTAGATCGAATGTTCTGAAAAGAGTATTTTAAAAACTATATTAATGCTTAGTTAGCTTTATATTTAATTCAAGTCTGCTTTTTACATTACAATTATATTCGTGTCAGACAAAAGGTTTCTAATGATAAATTACTTAACTATTAGTGCTCGTAATTCTTGTGGTTCTGCATCCATTATACGCATCTTTATTATTTCATTAATTGATTTTGTTACCATCTTGGCTATGTAGAAGATGATTCCTAGATAATCAAAAGTGAGGCTAGGTCAGACTTTTTTTGTAACTTTGGCGTTGAATAAGAAAAGATTATACTATGTCGGAAGAGCAGATGAATAGTTATCGACTTACATCGATGGAGGAGCCAGGCGACGAGCGCATGGCCCAGATTATGCGTGAGGTTGCCGAAGATGCCCGCGAAAGCACCCGCCGAGCTGCCGAGCGTGTGGCTGCAGGGATTGAGGCTGCTTCGCAGGCAGCACAAGAGAAATGGGGCGATACCATAAACAGAATAAAGAATGGTAACAAGTAAGCATCGCCCTGTTCTGATTGTTATTGCCGGCCCCAACGGGTCGGGCAAGACTTCAGTGACTTCCAAGATTCTACATCATGACTGGCTGGAGGATTCGGAATATATCAATCCCGACAATGTTGCCCGCGATGTGTTCGGTGATTGGAACAATCAGGAATCTGTTCTCAAAGCAGCCAATTATTGCAATGAATGGCGTGAACGATGTCTTGCTGAACGCAAGAGCCATATCTTTGAGACTGTGATGTCGGCTACAGATAAGGTAGATTACATTCTCAGAGCGAAAGAAGCCGGATTCTTCATCCGCTTGTTCTTTGTTTCCACCGAATCTCCGACAATCAATGCCAAGCGAGTCGCTCAACGAGTATTGGATGGCGGTCATGATGTACCTATCCCTAAAATCATATCCCGATACGACAAGTCCATTGCCAACTGCAAAATCCTATCCGCAATAGTTGATAGGCTCTATGTCTATGACAACTCTGTCGAGAACGCGGAAGCCCGACTTCTGTTCCGACTGAGCGATGGAAAGCTTGCCAAACGCTATGTTGATAAGCTCCCCGCCTGGGCTTCAACCATCCTTCCGGAATGGAGAGCTACAAAATAACAAAAATGAAAGATTTAGTATCTGAAATACGCTCGATTATTGAAACCTCTCGATCTAATGCTGTCCGCTCAGTTGACTTTTGTCGTGTGCAGATGTATTGGCAGATAGGTCGCCGTATAGTAGAGGAAGAACAGGGCGGGAGTGCGCGTGCTGAGTATGGTAAAGGTCTTATAAAGAATCTTGCCCAAGAGATAGAACCCGATTACGGAAGTGGTTTTAGCTATCGTCAGCTTAATTTTGCAAGGCAGTTTTTCCTGGAATACCCAAAAGTGAACGCACTGCGTTCACAATTCAACTGGACTCAGTATCGTGCATTAATTCAAATTCCAGACAAAGACAAACGTGAATATTACGAGCTTGAGGCGGCAAGTAATTGCTGGACTGCACGCCAGATGCAGCGTCAGATCAATTCGATGCTATATGAACGTTTGCTTCTCAGCAACGACAAAGAGTCGGTTCTTGCCATGGCAAGGAAGGAGAAGAAGCCTGAAAAACCGCAGGAAATTGTCAAGGATCCGATGGTTTTGGAATTTCTGGGTTTGGAAAAGAAAGCACATTACTACGAAAGTGACCTTGAAACAGAATTAATCAATCATCTTCAGGAATTTATACTTGAACTGGGCAATGGTTTCACTTTCGTTGCCAGGCAAAAAAGGGTATTACTCGAAGATGATGAGTTTTTCATCGACTTGGTATTTTACAACCGCCTTGCCCGTAGATTTGTGATATTTGAACTGAAGACCGGTGAAGTAACACATCAAGATTTGGGACAATTGCAAATGTATGTCAATTACTATGACCGCATAGAGAAACTCCCGGATGAGAACCCGACAATCGGCATATTGCTATGCACCGCCAAAAACGATACTCTCGTCAAGATGACTCTTCCTGCCGATAACAATACAATAGTCGCATCAAAATATCAGCTGTACCTCCCCACAGAACAACAGCTGATAGCGGAGGTCGAGAAAGTCAAGAAAGAATGGGAGGAATCAAGATGAAACACAGAACGATGAAGTAACCGATGTCATTCCTATGAACTTGAAATCTCATATTTGTACTATGCAACAATAAGGTATTGTTAATCGGATGCGGTTAGATTCGAGGAAGTGAAGTAATCCCTCCCGACCAACGATAACAGAAAAGGGTGTAGCTCGCCGAGCCACACCCTTTTCTTATTTGCGCGTTTATTCACATAAAGCCCAACTCATACAGTAAAAATTCCGTAAGAAAATCCTATCAAACAGGATTAAGCTCCGAAAAATTTACTACTTTTGCGGCATGAATTCTGTATTGGCTAAATATGGCAATTTTCCTGTGAGCGCTACCGCTTTAGCGCTGGAATTTCCTGAGATAAGGAAACCGGCGCAGAAGCTTGGGTTGCTTGAGCGGAATGGTGACATTATACGTCTCAAGCGGGGACTGTATGTTTGTTCGAAAAAAGTCAGTGGGAAAACCATTTCTCTTGAACTGGTCGCCAACAGACTGATGACTCCGTCGTATGTGTCTATGTCAACGGCCCTCCGATATTACGGATTTATTCCCGAAGCAGTTTACGTCACACAATCCATGACTACTAAAGAGCCGCGAGAGTATGAAACTCCCATCGGAAGATTTCTTTTTACCCACATAAAAAAGGAGGCTTTCAACATTGGCATACGCAATGTTGAAGAGAACGGATATTCTTTCCTGATTGCATCACCGGAAAAGGCCCTTTGCGATTTGATTGCCCAGACTCCGTCACTCTTTTTGCGCTATCGTAAGGAAGCTCTTGCTTATCTTGAAGAAGATATCCGATTTGATATGGATGCCTTTTACAAACTCAATCCGGAAATATTCAAGCGATATATCGCCATATGCGGAAAGAAAGCGACATCAGTCAACACCATTTTAACTCTGCTTACTGAACATGGATAACGAGATTTATTATAGTCAGCAACAATATTCCCCTTGATTTCAACCATCTTGCAGAACGCGTACGCGAGTTCAACGACGAGGAAATAGACCGGGAATCATTTATGATAAGGCTGAAAGAACGGCTTGTCACTGCCGACTTAAGCCAAGTGAAGAGCGATGTTCTGCCATTTATCCGCAATCCGAAAGAACTCGATTTATGGTCAACGGACTTCTTCCTGCAAGTTGCTGATATGATAAAGTTTTTGTAAACTTGGCGTTGAATAAGAAAAGATTATAGAATATGTCGGAAGCCGAGATGAACAGTTATCGACTCACGTCGATGGAGGAACCGGGCGACGAACGTATGGCACAGATTATGCGTTAGGTTGCCGAAGATGCCCGCGAACTTACCCACTGGGCTTCAACCATTCTTTCGGGACAGGCAAGACAAAAGCAACCAATATCATTCTTACGACTTTAAATTTTCAGCATTTATGCCATAAATACTAACATATTGACAATATGATAGTTTTAGAATTGAAAAAGCATCTCTCATATGGTCAGGCATATATGCTATGGGTATTCTTCAAATAAACAATTCAATATTAACGTTAATTTATTGACAACCTCTGAGTTTTTTATTATTTTTGTCTCAAAACCGCGGAAGCAATGAGAATAAAGATAATAATCTCTTTAATGTTTTTAGCTGTGTTATCGTCTTCTGCACAGTCAACCTCTTATAGGCTTGCTGTCACAACCATTGACGGGCAAAAACAGCAGATAGAACTAAACGATTACCCTACAATCACAATGAACGGCGGACGACTTGAGATCAAAAGCAAAACCATTACTCTTGGGTTTGACCTGCAGAAGGTGGCAGACTTCAAGTATGTCAACGGCAGTGCATCTGTGAGTGCTATCACGTCTGAACCCGGTGTGACGCGCCAGGGTGACAGGCTGATATTCAGAGCTGAAAACCGAGACTTGAAAATAAGCGTGTGCGACATGGGAGGTATCGTCGTTTTCAGCAAAGAGATTCACACCGGCGAAGAAAGTGTTTTCAGCTTATCGCAGTTGAGTCCTGGAGTCTATGTCGTGAGTGTCAACAATACTTCGTTTAAAATGACAAGGTAGCGCAAAGATGAGTAGAAAAATCTTCCCGGCATTGATAATGGCAGGGGCAGCAGCTTTGGCGATATGCGCTGAAAACAAGACAATGTTTGTGCACCATCACGGACAGATTGAACCGTTCTTCTTCTCAGAAATCGACAGTATGCGCTACTCGCCGATTGACATAGACAGCATCACGACATTTTCGCCCATTGTCCATGAGATATGGACACCCGACAGCACTTATCGCTACCGCGTGGCCGAAATAGACAGTATAACGTTCCAGTCACCTGCAACTGTGGCACGTCCCGATGCCGTGAATCTATTGACGCTTGCAGATTATGTCATCGGAGAAAATACCGACGACGGCTTGTCACTGTCACTTCTACCGTCAACGTCGGCATCGCTGCTTCCCAAAACGGGAGAATGTGTCTATCTTGAAGAACCAACCGACGCGCTTCCATCTGGCTTTGCCGGAAGAGTGAAAGCGATAAAATCGGGCACCAATGCTATAATTCTGGAGTGTGAACCGGTAGAACTGTATGAAATCTTCACAAGTCTCGCTTGGGTCGGGGAAAACTTTGCGGAAGCTGCCGAGCCGGCAAAAAATAAGGCCAGAAGAATCACAACTCCTTGGCTCACAGGCAACCTGACTTATCCCGACCTCATTGAGGGGGCTTATATCATGACTGACGAGCTACGCGACATTCCCGCCGGCCCTGAGCAGGCTAAAATCACCGGGCGTGTAGCTCTCCATCCAACTGTAAAATGCTCGATGGGTACATATATCGTGAAGCGTCCAAATGGCGAGTCGATGAATATGCGAAGGATGCGCACCGAGGTGCTTGCACGCGTCGAGGCTTCCGCCAAAGGTCGTGCAATTGCCAAAAAGAAAAGCACAGTGGGATTCGATGAGAAAGTCTCGCTTACTCTCCCGATGGGTTATGGCCAGAAAGCGGCTCTTTCATACAAGGCCACGATGACGGTTAACGGCACTCTTGGCATCGATTATGATTTCTCAGGAGCATATCGTTCATCCGCCGTGTCGAAAGTAATTTACAATGACGCGTGGGAGATGGCGATGGAGTCTGAATTCACTCATATAAAGAAAGATGCGCTGACTCATTCGCTCAACGCGTCCTTGGATGGCGAGTTGTCGCTAAACGGTTCTCTTTCGTTGACGATGACGCAGTCGGGCGACTCACTCAAGTCGATAACCCATACATTTGTATACGGCTCTTCGCTCAAAGGACGGGCGCTATACCTTAAATCACATATTCCTGAAGCATACGATAATGACGAGTTATACACCCGACTGACCAGAAAAGGGATTGTAGCCAAACCTATTGAAAGCATTGTCGGTACGGCGAAATACTCATTTCATTCCATAAAAAACATAGCGAAACTTAACAATCCAGACTCAATCAGCTTTTTTGTGGTCCCACGGCTGCAAATTTCAGGCTATGATGCCGCAACGCATACTATAAGTTATGCAGTTGACGGATCCCCTATGAAATTCGCCTCGTCGCGGCTGGGTGTGGCCGTAGAAAATGCGTCAGGTATCAAGCGCCGTTCTTTGTCAGGCATCATCTGGCCCACAAAATGCACCGCGACAGCCGAAATCGCGACCGATTACAACCCTACAGACGATGCCGCAGTTTATCCTACCGTAACGCTACCGTCGGGCGAGACAATTCTCGCCGCGCCGAAATATCCGCGGAGTATAAACGAAATATTCCCGGTCTCTGCCACTCTTGAGTCAAAGGGGAGACGTTTTACTATGGGGACACCATTTATCGGGTCGGGAGCTGATAATGGAATATCTGTACATGTAGGTAATTTCTTGCCTTTTAAAATGTCAAATCAATCTAAAAAATAAGTTATTATGAGACAACATATTCTGGCGGTTATCGCCGCGCTTTCCGGCATTATTGGGGTTGATGCGCAGATTGGCTATCAAGTTGCTGTGGTCGACCAGACCACCGGCGAACCTAAGGTCAACACCTCTGTCAGTGTGACAGTCACAATCTCTGATAACGCCGGAACAGAGATTACGAAGACCACACAGTCAGCCACAACCAACGATTTCGGCGTTGTTTCGTTACAGATTGGCAATGAATCGACATTCGCTGACATAGACTGGAATAAGTTGCCGTTGTGGATTTCAGCGACTGTCGATGGGGTATCACTCGGTAAGACGCAGATACTCAGTGTGCCAGTGGCGGAATATGCAAAACATACTGGTCAACTTACAGTCGCAATGCTTGTCGGGACATGGAGTGTGAATGATGAATATTCATCTATTAGTTTTACTTTCCATCCGTCAGGTTCATACACAAAAGTCTATCAGGAGGGAGGATATTCTGAGACAACATCCGGGTCTTACGAAATTGACGGTAATTTTGTGATTTTATCCGGTGGTGCTAGCGACAGTTTTCATTACTCGTCAAAAACCGGGAAATTGACTTCCTTGGATGGCGGTAGTGCCTATAGCAAATAGGCAGAACATTTGAATTGTTCATTACAGTTTACGACTGCCAGCCAAACGGCAAATCCAAAAGTCTGACCAACATACCCCAAAAAAGTCGCTTCGCGATGTTTGAGCCGAGAGAACCCGGACAGACAACGCGAAGCGATTGTTTTATGGGGAGAGGAAGCCCCCGGGAACGATTCCCGGGGAACTTCCATAGAGGGATTATCAGCGAACGACAACCTTGGTGGTGGTGCGGTTCACGCGGACGAGATAGATGCCTGAAGGCATGTCCACACTGGCATTGCCTTCGGCTGAATAGAGGGTCTTGCCATCGGTGGCCACGATTGCCACTGCCATCCCCTCGGCACCGGTAACGATGATGCGCTTGCCTTCGACAGAAACCTTGACTCCGGCGGCAACGATGTCGGCGAGACCTGACTTCTTGACAGTCACGGAGGCTGCTTCTGATTCACCACGGTTGTAGACTGCGGTCACATGGTATACATGGTCGGCTGACATGTCAGCGTCGGCATGTGTGAAGGTGTTGGTGGTCACAGGCTCAGTGTTGAGCTTGACACCGTCGCAATATACGTTGTAGCCGGTCAGCTCAAGGCCAATGGTAGCGTTGGCGGCGATAAATTCAACATCGTCGAGCATGAACATCATACCGTCGTTGGATACCACACGGATTGCGAAACGGAGCGCGCCCTCGGGAAGATCGAAGGAGAAGTCACCCCAGCCGTCGGTGCGAACCACACGGCAGCTCATACCGGGATTGTTGAACGAGTCAAGCTGCACGAAGTCGTCGGGATTGACTGAGTTCTCGGTGCAGTACCATACCTGTATCAACTCGCTGTAGTTGATGGAGCAGTTCTTACCCTTGAAGGTGACAGTCTGGGCGATACCCTTCAGTTCGGGCGAGATGGCCCAGTCATCGGAGGGAACAATGTCGGTGGGGCCGTCGCCGATAGAGTAAATCGAGCCGATATACTGGTTACCGCTGGCGGCCACATATTCCTTGGCGTAGCTTGAGGTGGAAAAGTTCTCGTGGGTTCCGTCGATTACGATGAATGACTGATGGTCGACACCTCCCTCATGGTTGGGAACCTCGATGTTTCCAAGGTTGCCGGAAGGACGGTCGTCACGGTCGATAAATGTCCAGCCCTCAGCCTCGTTGGAGAAGGGCTCGGCATCCTCGAATGACTCCAGGTAGGGATCATAGGGGAGCTCGTCATGGAGGATCGCATCCCATGTAAGCACATTGCCCTCCTCACCGGACACACCAGCGAGATTCTGCACAGAGGGGAGCAGGCTTTCCTCACGGGTCACGGTGGCAGCCTGTGATGTCAGGTTGTTGCTGAGGTCGAGATCGGCGTCATAGACAACGCGGGCGGTGTAAGCGACAACCTTGTCTCCGGCCATCGAGAGAGCCTGCTCGAATGTGAGAGCGGTCTGCTCACCGGCAGCAAGGCCTTCCACAGACTGGGAAGCGACGACTTCGCCGTTACCAAGCAGTTCGACGGTGAATGCGCCGGCTGCAAGACGGCCCACATTCTCCACAACTGCCTCAACTTCGAAGGTTTCACCGGCCACAGCCTTTTTGGGAGCGGTCACCGAGACAGCGCCGAGGTCATAGTCAGGCATGTCGACGAACTTCATATTGTCGAAGAAGCAATATACCAGACCGTCTGAATGGTAGCGGATGATGAGCTGGATTACCTTGCCGGCGTAAGCCTCAAGGTCAACCACCTTCTTGGTCCAGATATTGTCAGTGTCGTTAGTGTAATCGATAGTGGTCACCACGCTCTGCTCACCCTCGCATACCACGATGATGTCGAGCTTGGTCTTGTCGGTATCGGTGATTTTCCAAGTGTAGAGCGAGAATACGGGGTGGGCGGCTCCGGCCAGGTCAACCTTGCCGAGGATGAAGTCTCCGCGTCCCTTGCCCATACCGAGAGTGGTGCTTGAGCCGGTACGTTCGCCATAGAAGAACTGGCCGTCGCCATCCTGGGATGTCACGGAATTCATATCGCCGTCGGCCTTCATACCGAATTCACAGCCATCCCAAGGATCGATGCCCACAATATAGTCATGGACGTCGTCAAGGCAGCTCATAGCCACGGGGAGGTCATAGGCGGGGCCGACAGGCACCAGTCCTGCACCCTGGAGGTACTCACCCTCGACACCACGGTTGATGGTCAGCACACCTACCTGCTGGAATGCCTGCGGAGCATTCTCGGGCTGCGCCTGGAAGGTGTAGCTAAGCTCGGTGACAGGCTGCTGGTTCATCTTATTCCATTTCTGGGCCTCGTTGTCGAAGAGATATACGTTGTAGGCAAGATTGTCTGTATAGAGGGGGTTGCCGTCGACATCCTCGGTGGCATGTTCCCATGTGAGGGTAAGCTCACCATTCTTGTCGGGATTCTCGACAGCCTTCACTACGGCGGGAGGATTAGGCACATTGGGGCCGACATACGACGAAGCGGAAACCACACGTCCCTTGTCTCCGGTGGTGGTGCAAGCCTCGACGATATAGGTGTAACGGCCGGCCTCGGCTACCTCATCCTGGATGCTTACCATGGTGTTTGCGCCGACAGTCTTCTCCTCAACCAGTTCATTGTCACGCAGCACGCGCACGAGCATATTGCCTGTGAAGTCAGCACCTGTGACGGTCTTAGCCGGGGTCTTGAACTCAATGGCGGCTTTAAGGTCACCCTTGATGTCAGGAACCACCTTGAGGTCAGTCACCGCGTCGGGAGCGGTAGCCCCGTAAGGAGCCGAGATGGAGTAGCTGCAAAGGGTAAGATCCCACTGTCCGGCCTCGCTGACAGCATGGAAACCGATGAAATAGTCTCCGGTTGCGGCAGGTACGAGTGAAGCGGTCATGGTATGGTCGTCCCCACCCAGTGTTGTGGGCTCTACCAGCATGATAGTCATAGCCTCAGCATCAGAAGAGGTACCCATCTTGATTTCAAGCATTTCGGGATACCTGTCACTGTAAGCGTGGGCCAAAGCCGCGAAATCATATGCCTTTCCGGCCTCGAGATGGATTGCGGGCGAGATCAGCCAGTCATCACCGTCGTTGCTGTTGCTGTAAGAGTAGATTGTACCCTTCGAAGATGTGAACTTCCAGGTCTTGCCGTCATCATTGGCATCAATGACCGCATGCTGGCTGAATGTGGCCTGATCCTTCATGTTCATCTCCAGCGGAGCATTGTAATGTCCAAGGTAAACGATGTTTGACATCACTGACTTTGAGGTCTTGGCGTCATACTTGGCCATAACGCCGAAGCTGAACCCGGTGAAGTCATCAGGAGTAGCCTGGGTCTTGGTCCAGGACTCACCTGTGATGTCAGCTGCTACCGTAGTACCCTCCGCATCCACGATATCATACTTCACCTCTTCGGGATTGAAGAATCCGCCATCGGAAGATGCGGTCACGGCATCCCAGGTGAGGGTGAAACTACCGTCGGCATAGGCGAGCTTCACATTGCCAGGAGCGGCGGGAGTACCCTTGCCGATATAGCAGGAATATTTGGCCTGGTTTGACTCGCCGTCGGTATTTGTGGCCACGGCGGCAAACTGAATCATACCGCTGTTCTCCATCGTCTTGACAACCTCGATGGTCTCGCCTGCGACTCCGGTGCCGGCAAGAATCTCCTCACCGTCGGCATAAATCTTGTAGCCCATTTCGGTGTCTGAGACATCAGTGCCGTCATACAGCTCGGTGGGAAGCGTGATTGTGAAGTTGGCATCCATCGAGCCATCCGAACAGCTGACCTCGAAGCCGGGAACGGCGGGAGCCTTGTCAGGAGCCTGGAAGGGGATATACATGCCGACAACCTCATCGCCGTTGGCAAACTCAGCGATTACCGTAGACTGAGCGGTCTGGGGATTGATTTCGGTAAGACCTGACGCTGCGTCGTTGCAATATGCAAGGATAATCGTGTTGTCCTTGTCATTGTAAGCGGCCGAGCTCATATAGAACAGGTCGGGACAGCCGGTAGCGCCTACAAGGGTAAGTTCACCTGTGGTCTTGTTGATTTTGTAAAGGTTACCGCTGAGGTCGATACCATAAGCCTGGCCGAACTTGTCGATGGCCACGCCGCGCAGCGAGACATCTATGTCGGCGATTTTCATCACCTTCTTGGACTGGAGGTCGAGATAACCCCAATGACGGTAAACTTCCCCGTAATAGTCGCCGGAGAAACAGCCGTAGACACGGCCTGAGGTCGTGTCATACGCGACATCGGTAGCCTTCAGTGGCAGGTCATCCCACTCGTAGACCTGAATCAAGTCGCCGGTTTCGGCATCATATACATACAGGTCATAGCCCATCACATATGAGCCATAGGCCACCTCATACATCGTGTAGACCTTGCCGTCACCGTCATAGAAACTGTATACGGGCGACTGGGTCTTGAACATCATTGTGAAGTCACCTCCGGTAGATACCGGCAGCTTGTAGACACCCAACTTGTCGTAATTGGTCCAGGTGGAATTGTAAATCACCGTTCCGTACAAGTTGAGCGACGCCGACACGCGCTGGGCGGTCGTTGCCGAACGGAGCGCCTTAGCGTTCTTGACTTTGACCAGCGATTCAGGAACACGGAACAGCCCGGAACCGGAATTGGAAATCTTCCGCACTCCGCCCGTCAGATTCAACGCACGATTTTCCCCTGAAGACTGGGTACGGGTTGCTTCCGGACACCTCTTCAGGTTGTCAGAAGCATTCCTCATCTGAGCCAAAGGCGCAGCATTTGCCGGCACCATGAGCCCGAAGGCCATTGCGCCTGAAAGCAAAAGCGATAGACTTTTTCTCATAATGCAATGATAATGTTAAAATATATTACTGTCCGCTAAACTTTTGAGGTCAACTGAAAATTAGGGCTGATTCCGT
>ENA-ORSB01002760-ORSB01002760.1-human-gut-metagenome-genome-assembly--contig:-NODE-2760-length-13431-cov-1.939294_pt1 | contig 13431 bp, 10 predicted proteins | sample MGYA00242180_ERZ509144 | MGnify/ENA primary metagenome ERZ509144 (study PRJEB26280, sample SAMEA2338661) | human gut metagenome | biome: human gut; feature: human-associated habitat; material: faeces...
TTGCCGTTGGTGTGTACGAAGGGCCGGGTCCAGTCGGCATACTCGTTGACCGAGCTCATGGTGCTGGTGCGCACCTGCGACTGGTCGACGCCGTTGAGCGTGTTGTGCGTCCCCGGGCCCCACAGCCCGTTGCGCAGCTCGCCCCAGCAGAGGTAGACGTCGTTCATGCTCTTGAGCGCACTGCGCAGGTAGACGTACAGCCCGTAGGTGGCCGACGTGGCGTCGCTCTCCTCTTTCCACATGTTGCTGGCCGAGAGCTTGTTGTCCTGCATGATGTCCAGGTCGCCGTGACAGCCGCCCGCCCCGTATGCGCAGAACAGCAGCGCGACTCCGGCTATAGTCTTTCCGAATTTCGTTTTCATGGCAGTAGGGTGTCAGAACGTGAGTTTGGCCGTGAAGAGCACTTTGCGCGTCGGCGGGTAGGGACTGAACCCGGTGTCGTAGGTCGACGACGCGGTGTAGAGGCCGCCGGTGGTCGCGGCCTCGGGCGAGACCCCGTGCACGGCCGTCCAGTAGCAGAGCGTGTTGCCCGAGACGGTGAGTGTCACCTGGCTTATGTGCAGTTTGCGCAGCCACGCTTTCGGGAGCGACCACGAGAGCGAAACATCGCGCAGGCAGAGGTAGTCGGCCTTCTCGACGAATATGTCGGACGTGCGCCCGTAGTTGCGGTTGCCCCAGTCCGTATCGTTGGCCGTGAAACGGGCGTAGCGCGTGTCGTCGCCCGGCTGCGACCAGCATTTCTTCACTTCGTTCGTCAGGTTGTAGTTGCAGTTGCCCATCGTCGACTGGAAATAGCGCATCTGCATGTCGTTGCGCACCGAATGTCCCAGGGCATAGTCCATGTAGACGTTCAGCGTCCAGTTCCGGTAACGGAACGTATTGCCGATGCCGCCTGTCGAGTGGGGCAGGGCATACCCCAGCAGGAACTGGTCTTCGGCGTTGATGATCTGCCGGCCGTCCATGCGCGTCGATCCCGGACGGTCTTTCCACTCATAGTCGCCGATGTCCTTGCGCCCGGCTATCTGCCGCCGGTCGCTGCGCCGGTAGCCGCGCGACTGCGTGTCGTACCGGGCCGCGTCGGCCTCCTCCTGCGTCTCGATGATGCGCTCTGCGACATAGCCGAAGATACGCCCCATGCGCTCGCCCTCGGCGATGCCCCCGAACTGGCTCCCATCACCGACCGAGATGCCGTTGATGCGGTTGCGGGGATTGCCGTTGTCGGGCAGTTCGAGCACGCGGTTCATGTTGTAGCTGTACGTAAAATCCGTCCTCCACGAAAAACCCTTGCGGTCGATGTTGACCGACGACAGAGACAGCTCCGTGCCGTAGAACCTGACGCGCCCCAGGTTGGTCGAAACCGAGTTGTAGCCCGTCGTATTGGGGAGGCTGACGTCGAACAGCAGGTCGCGCGTCTCCTTGTTGTAATAGTCGAGCGCCAGCGTGATGCGGTTGTCCAGCAGCCCGAGGTCGATGCCGGCGTTGAACTGGAGGGTCTTCTCCCAGATCAGGCCGTTGTTGGGCATCGTATTGGTCGTGGTGGTCGCGTTGCCGTTGTAGGTGTAGAGCGAATTGTAGCTGCCGTAGGTGTCGTACAGCCCGATCCCGTTGTTGCCCGTCAGCCCGTAGCTCACGCGCGCCTTGAGCATGCTGACCGCACTGTTTTGGGGCCAGAATCCCTCCTTGCTGACCACCCATCCGGCCGATGCCGCCGGGAAATAGCCCCAGCGGTGGCCTGCGGCGAATTTCGACGAACCGTCGATGCGCATCGTCGCGGCGAGGAGGTAACGCCCGCCGTAGTCGTAGTTCACACGCCCGAAATAAGAGATCAGGCACTCCCGCGTGCGGGTACTCTTCGGATAGTTGGCGATGTTCGAAGTCCCGGCGTCGAGCACGGGCAGCTTGTCCGACACGGCGCCCTGCACCCGCACGTCGAAGCTGTTGAGTTTGTCGAGCATGTATTCGTAGCCCGCCACGGCACCCAGGCGGTGCCCGTTGCCGAACGTACCCTTGTAGTCGGCATAGGCCTGGAAATCCATGCGGTTGGTCTCCGAAAAGCCCTCTTTCATGGGCCGTATGTTCGAGCCCGTCGTGGGGTTGTCCTCGACATAGAAATAGCTGCGCGTATGGCGGTTGTAGTTGGTGAACTGCCCGACCAGGCGCAGCCCGTCGAACACCTCCCAGTCGAGGTTGATCGTGGCCGTCGAACGCTTGATCGTCGACCCGGCATTGTGGTAGTAATAGGCGTAGTAGGCGGCCGGTATCGTCGTGTTGTTGGTGCCCAGCGCAGGCGTGCCCGCCAGCTCCTCGCCCGCCTCCTCGCCGTACCAGTCGCGGTGGGTGTTAGGGACGGAGAGCCCGCGTATGACCGAGTTGCGCAGGCTGAGCGGCGCGCTCTCGAAGGTCTGCTGCTCGATCTGCGAATAGTCGAATGTCGTCGAGGCCCTGAGCCGCCGCGTCACCTGGAAAGTCGTGTTGCCGTGGAACGTGAAGCGCGAATAGCCCGTCGTGATCCCGATCCCGCTGTCGTCCGTATAACCCGCCGAGGCGGCGTATTGGATGTTGCCGCCGCCCCCGTCGATGCCGACGTAGTAATTCTGCCAACATGCGTCGCCGAACCATTGGCTCTGCTGGTCGTTGTCCTCGAAGACGATGATGCGCCCGGGGTTCACCGGGTCTTCGACCCAGACCTCGCCGCCGTGGATGGCGACGATCTTGCGCACAAGCGCAAGGCCGAGACCGTTGCCCTCGGATTCGTGCGAGCTGTCCCCCTGATAGAATTTGTTAAAAATGCGGGACTTATCCTCGTCGGGGATGCTTTTGCCCTCGTTGTCGATGGTGAAGAGCACACTGCCGTCTTCCTCGATGAGTCGCATGCGGATCAGGCCGCCGCGCGGGCCGAACTTGACGGCGTTGTCGATGAGATTCATCCACACATGCTGTAAGAGCCCTTCATAGCCCGTGAAGTCGACGGAGTCGAGGTCGACGTCGAAGTCGACGTCCTTTTCCGTCCACTTGCGCTCAAGGGCCAGAATGCACTGCCTTACCTGCTCGTCGAGGCGGAAGCGCGAGCGCTGGGGGTGGATGGACTGGCTGTCGAGCTTAGAGAGCAGCAGAATGTTGCCCGCGAGGGCGGAAAGCCTGCGCGTATTGAAGAGAATCTTGTCGATGTACTCCGCCTGCTCCTCGGGGGATTGCTGGTGCTCCTGCAAAAGTGAGGCGTAGCCCTCGATCGCGCTGATGGGCGTTTTGAACTCGTGCGAGACGTTCGAGATGAAGTCGGTCTGCAAGGTCTCGGTCGCGTTCAGCTCGCTGACCATAAGGTTGAAGCTGTTAAAGCTGTCGCGGATATCGCGAAAGACGCTCTTCGTCTCCACATGCACGCGGAAGTTGCCGCCCGCGACCTCCTTCATCGCGCGCGACAGGCGCGAGATGGGCGCGAAGAACGCGATGGAAAAGCCAGCCGCCGTCGCGCTGCCGAGCAGCAGCGTGAAGATGAGCAGCCACACGAATATCGGCACGTTGACGCCGAGATGCTCAAGTCCCCAGGCCGTGAGCGCGGCGAGCAGCGCCACGCCGATAAAGCCCGCCATGCAGATGAAGAAAAACTGCACGCGGATATCGAAGAATTTGTTGCGCCGCTTTTTCATGTGCGCACCACCTTATATCCCACGCCGCGCATCGTGACGATCTTGAAGTCGGGATTGTCGCGGAAGCGCTCGCGCAGGCGCGCGATGTGGACATCGACGGTGTGGGTGTCGGTGCTGGAATCATAGCCCCAGATGTCGTCCATGAGCTGCTGGCGCGTGAAGATGCGGCCGGGGAACGACGCCATCTTGTAGAGCAGCATGAATTCCTTCTGCGGCAGCACCATGCTCTCGCCGTCGACGGGGACGCTGAGCGAGTCGCACTCCATCACCGTGCCGCCGATGACCTGACGGCGCTCGCTCGCCATCTGGGCGCGGCGCAGCAGCGCGCTCACGCGCAGTACCATTTCCCCGATGTTGATGGGCTTGACCATATAGTCGTCGCTGCCGGAGAGGAAGCCGAGGCGCATGTCGTCAAAGGCGTCCTTGGCGGTGATCATCATAATGGGGATGGACGAACCGCTCTCGCGGATCGAGCGCACAAGCTCGTAGCCGTCCATCTTCGGCATCATGATGTCGGAGATGATGAGATCGTAATAGCTCTGCTCGAGCGCGGCAAGCGCCTCTTCGCCGTTGGAGACGCCGAGGACAGTGTAACCGTTTTTGGTGAGCACGTGGGCGAAGAGCTGGCGCAGCTCGCGGTCATCCTCCGCAATGAGAATTTTGAACAATCCGATCCCTCCGATCCTGTGTCGGCGCGCCGCGGTTTCGCGGCGCTTGTTCTGTCAGTATACCATATCTTTGGCAAATGTGCAGCAGGTTGGGCGGAAATTTTGCACGGCGGCAAAACTGCACAAAAAAAGAGCCATCCTTTCGGATGACTCTTTGCGTTTGCGGGAGATTTAACCGCCGAGGTAGGCCTTGCGGACGGCGTCGCTCGCCATAAGTTCCTTACCGGTGCCGGAGAGCGTGATACGGCCCGTTTCAAGCACGTACGCGCGGTCGGCGACGGAGAGCGCGGCCTGCGCGTTCTGCTCGACGAGCAGGATCGTCGTGCCCGCAGTGTGCAGCTCGCGGATGATGTCAAAGATCTGCTCAACGAGGATCGGAGCGAGGCCCATAGACGGCTCGTCGAGCATCAGAAGCTTCGGCTTCGACATGAGCGCTCTGCCCATGGCGAGCATCTGCTGCTCGCCGCCGGAGAGCGTACCGGCGATCTGCTTGCGGCGCTCTTTGAGGCGCGGGAAGCGCTCGTAGACGTCCGCAATGCCCGCTTCAATGGTGGAGTTCGGCTGGGTGTAGGCGCCCATTTCGAGGTTATCCTCGACCGTCATCTGCAAAAAGACGTGACGGCCTTCCGGGACCTGCGCAAGACCGTGCTCGACGATCTTGTGCGCGGGGACGCCCTTTAAGTCCTTGCCTTCAAAAACAACGCTGCCGTGCTTGGGGTGCAAAAGGCCGGAGACCGTGTTCAGAACGGTCGACTTACCCGCGCCGTTCGCGCCGATCAGCGTGACGACCTCACCCTCGTTGACCTCGAAGGAAACGCCCTTGACGGCGTGGATGCTGCCGTAGTAAACGTGAAGATCGTTCACCTGTAAGATCTGTCCCATCGTTAGGCCTCCTTCTGCTTGCCGAGGTAGGCTTCAATGACCTCGGGATTGTTCTGAATGTCTTCGGGTGTGCCCTTGGCGATGACATGGCCGAAGTTCAAAACGGCAATGCCCTCGCAGATGTTCATGACGAGGTTCATGTCGTGCTCGATGAGCAGCACCGCGATCTTGAACGTATCGCGGATGGAGCGGATGTTTTCCATCAGCTCAGCCGTCTCGCTCGGGTTCATGCCGGCGGCGGGCTCGTCAAGAAGCAGCAGACTCGGGTTCGTGGCCAGCGCACGGAGAATTTCCAGTCTGCGCTGCGCGCCGTAAGGCAGGGAGTTCGCCTTGGCGTTTGCAAGGTCTTCCATGTGGAAGATGGACAGAAGCTCCATCGCGCGCTCATGCATGACGCGCTCTTCCTTCCAGAAGCGGGGCAGGCGGAAAATGCCCTCGGGCATCGTGTAGTGCATCTGCGTGTCCATCGCGACGGTGATGTTTTCTTCCACGCTCAGCTCGCCGAAAAGGCGGATATTCTGGAACGTACGTGCGATGCCCGCGCGGTTGACCTGCGCGGTGTTGAGGTCATGGATGTCTTTGCCGTTTAAGAGAATCGTGCCGTGGGTGGGCTGATAGACCTTGGTGAGCAGGTTGAAGACCGTCGTCTTACCGGCGCCGTTCGGGCCGATGAGGCCGGTGATCTCGGTGCGGCCGATGGTCACATTGAAGTTGTCGACCGCTTTCAGACCGCCGAACGTGATGCCGAGGTCGATGCACTCGAGCACGGGGGACTTGTCCGCGTCGCGCTCGGTGAGCAGCGCCGGTTCACGGGAGACGGGAACGAGCTTGGCTTTTTCTTTCTGTGTCATGGTCAATCCTCCTTTTCAGCACTGGCGCGGTGATGGGGCAGAAGTTTCTGGAAGAACGCCTTGGCCTGCGGATTGTTGGTCGCGAGCATGACGAAGATCAGCACGATCGCGTAGATGAGCATACGGAAGTCGGCAAACTGACGCAGCGCCTCGGGCAGGATCGTCAGCGCCGCAGCGGCGACGAGCGAGCCCCAGATGTTGCCAAGGCCGCCGAGCACCACGAACACCAGCACGAGGATGGAGAGGTTGAAGTTGAACTTCGTCGCCTGAAGGGAAGAGTAGTTCAGGCCGTAGAGCGCGCCTGCCGCGCCCGCAAGGGCGGCGGAGGTGACGAACGCCATGAGCTTGTACTTCGTCAGGTTCAGGCCGATGGCCTGCGCGGCGATGCGGTTATCACGGATGGCCATGATCGCGCGGCCCGCACGCGAACGGGTCAGGTTCAGCACGACGATGAGCGTGATCATCACGAGGATGAAGCCCGCGGTGAACGTTGCGATCGTGCCGGTCGCACCCTGCGCGCCCTTGATGATAGCGGTGCCCGAGGCACTCAGACCGAGGTCGTCGACCGTCTTGTTGCCGGCGGGGTTGAAGATGAAGTGCAGGCCGTTTTCATCGTAGCCGATGATGAGGCAGTTGATGAGCTCTTTGATGATCTCGCCGAAGGCCAGCGTGACGATGGCGAGGTAGTCGCCCTGTAAGCGGAGCACCGGCGTGCCGATGAGAAGGCCGACGATGGCAGCGAAGATCGCGCCGACGACCATCGAGATGGCGAGACGCACGGGAGCGTTCGGGATCGCGCCCATCAGGCTCTGCGAGGCGACGATGCCGGAAAATGCGCCGACGCTCATAAAGCCCGCGTGGCCGAGGCTCAGCTCACCGAGGATACCGACCGTCAGGTTCAGCGACACGGCCATGGACATGTAGCAGCAGATGGGGACGAGCAGACCGATGGCGGAGCGCTTGAGCGAACCGTTGTTCTGCAGGATCGTCGTGATGATAAAGACGACGATCACGCCGAGATAGGTCGCAAAGTCGACCTTTGTGGTCTTCTTGAGAGAGTTGAATTTGTTCATTTTCTGTGTCATTCCGGCCACCTCACACTTTCTCCGTCACGGACTTGCCGAGAAGTCCGGCAGGCTTGACGAGCAGCACGACGATCAGCACGGCGAACACGATGGAGTTGGCAAGGTTCGTCGAGATGTACGCCTTGGCCATGGCCTCGATGATGCCGAGGAGCAGGCCGCCGAGGAACGCGCCGGGGATGGAGCCGATGCCGCCGAACACCGCCGCGGTGAAGGCCTTGATGCCGGGCATGGAGCCAGTCGTCGGCATGAGCGACGTATTGAACGAGCAGAGCAGCACACCGGCGATGGCCGCGAGCGCGGAGCCGATGGCGAAGGTCGCGGAGATGGTCGCGTTGACGTTGATGCCCATGAGCTGGGCCGCCGCCTTATCCTCCGAGCAGGCACGCATGGCCTTGCCCATCTTGCTCTTGTTGACGAACAGCGTCAGCACAATCATGATGACGATGCAGGCCGCGATGGTCAGAAGCGAAACATAGGAAATGGTCAGCTTTCCGCCAAAGAGCTTGGCCGAACCCTCGACCACGGGGGGATACACGCGCGCGGCCGCTTTCCAGATGAGCAGCGCGGAGTTCTGCAGGAAATAACTCACACCGATGGCGGTGATAAGCACTGCAAGGCTGGGAGCGGAGCGCAGCGGCTTGTAGGCCAGTCTTTCGATCGCCATGCCGAGCACCGTGCAGACGATGATCGCGAGCACGACACCCATCCATGCCGGCCAGCCGAGATAGGTCGTCGCGCAGAAGCACATATAGCCGCCTACCATGATGACATCGCCGTGGGCAAAGTTCAGCATTTTCGCAATGCCGTAAACCATCGTATAGCCCAGTGCGATGATCGCGTAGATGCTGCCCAGACTGATGCCGCTGATCAAATGGTTCAAAAAGCTCATGTTTGGAACACCTCAAATCATATTTCTCTCAAAAATTGCTTATGAAATGGGGCGGTGGCTCGGCGAGCCGCGTCAAGCCGTCGCCCCACCCCATAAAAAACAGATGGAATGCAGAAGAATAGGCGGAAAGGAGGGCTTACAAAACAGCCCTCCTTCACTCGCCTTTGAGCAATCCGCTATGAAATATATTTCAGTGGATTATACGTTTACGTACTTGCCGTCCTTGATTACAGCAACGGTCGGGTCCTTGGTGACAGCGCCCTCGGTGCTCCAGGTTGCGCTGGTACCGGTCAGGCCGTCGAAGGTCATGGAGGTAAACTGCTCGATCATCTTGTCGCACAGGTCCTCAGCGGACATATCCGGAGTAGCGCCCGCGTTCTCGAGAGCCTGCTTGTAAGCGTATACGCAGTCGTAAGCGTCAGCTGCGAACTGGTTCGGGGTTTCGCCGAACTGCTCCTGATACTTCTTAACGAAGGAAGCAGTCTTTTCATCGGTGGAGTTTGCGTTGAACGGGGTCATCAGCATCAGGCCCTCAGCCAGAGAGGTATCAAAGCCTTCAAGGGTCAGGATGCCGTCCATGCCGTCTACGCCGAAGAAGGTGGTCTGGAAGCCCATGTCATGCGCCTGCGTCAGGATGAGGGAAGCCGGCTGGTAGTAGATCGGCAGGAACACGAGCTCCGCGCCCTTGCTCTTGGCGTCGTTCAGCTGTACGGAGAAATCGTTCGCAGAGGAATCGGTAAAGGTCATGTCGGAAACGACCTCGAGACCCTTGGTCTTTGCCTCTTCTACGAACTTGTCGTGGATACCGGTGGAGTAAACGTCATCGTTCTTCCAGATGATAGCGATCTTGGTGCCGAGCTTCTTCTCTGCGATCTTGTCAGCAGCCAGAGTACCCTGCGCCGGGTCGATGAAGCACATCTGGAACATATTGTCCTTGCCCTCGGTGGTACCGGTGGAGGAAGCGGACGGGGTCAGAGCGAAAATACGGTCGCTGTAAGTCTCTGCTGCGGTAGCCTCGCACGGCTTGGAGGTTACGGAGCCGAGAGACAGCTGCATGCCCCAGTCCTTCAGGGTGTTGTAGGCGTTGACAGCCTTCTCGGCGTCGCCCTCGTCGTCCTGATAGTTCAGCTCGAACTGAATATCGCCGCCCTCGGCGTTGATCTCGTCAACCGCGATCTGTGCGCCGTTCTTGCAGGCGTTGCCGTAAATTGCGTTTGCGCCGGTCAGCGGGCCGGTGCCGCCGAGCTTGAAGGCTGCGCCGGAAGCGGAGCTGTCGGTCGAGCTGTCTGCGCTGCCGGAGCCGGTGGAAGCGGAAGAACCGCAGCCGGTCAGCGCCGCAGCCAGCATTGCGCCGGCCAGAAGCATACTGAGTGTCTTTTTCATGGTGATTTCTCCTTTTCATCTCTGGAATGGATGTTTTCCTATCCATCCCGTCTGATTATTGTGTTTATTATACTACTCTCTCGGCTCACCGGCACGTTTTTTTTTGAATTTTCAACAATTTCAGATAATCTACCGATTATTAAAAAATCAATTCGTTCATTTTTGTGTTTTCTGCATAAAGACATTTGTCCGTATCGCAAGGAAGGATGCAGTTTCCCCTCCCCGTGCAGTCTATTCTGCGATGTGTCCCGCAGGCGCGTTTTCCTGTCCGTTTCGGAGCTTTTCCTCTGCCAAAGGAAAAACCGGGGAGCCTGTCCCCGGTTTTGATGCGCCTGCGCGGCTCTTACTCCTGCGCGAGCTCCCTGCCGAACGGCAGGATGTGCATACGGTATTTCTGCTTGTCGACCAGCAGCGTGCGGTCCGCGATCGGCATGAGGTCTGCGACCTTGTCCGGCGGCGTGCAGATGACCGCCTGAAGCCCCATCCCCCGCAGCAGGCGCACGCTTTCCACGATGCGCTCGCTGTCCATCTTGTTGAACGCCTCGTCGAACACCACGAGCCGCACGGTGTTGCCCAGACTCGAGGTATCGCTGACGCGGTAGAGCTGCGCGAAGGAGGCGAGGACCGAAATATAAAACGGCGTCTGCGTCTCGCCGCCCGATTTCGTGCCCATGGTCTGCGAAAGCAGCTGCTTCGAGCCGTTCTGGTCTGTGGTCTCGAGGTCAAATTTCAGATAGGTGCGGAAATCCGTGAAGCGCTCGATGTTTTCCTGCAGTTCGCTCTGCCTGCGGGCGCTCGGCTGCGTATCGTCCGCCATCGTGATCTGGCTGAACAGCCTGTCGATCAGCGGGCCGTATTTCTCCTGGAACTGCGCGGAGAACAGCGTAATGTCGCCCTCCATCAGCTCGGGCGCCATGATCATGTCGTAGTAATCCGCGTAATCCGGACTGCGGTCGACGCGGAACTGATAGCTGTCCGTGCCGAACTGCGCCTGCCGCAGCGCGCGGTTCAGATTTCTCACCTGTGCCTGCACCTGCTCGATGCTGCTCTTGAGCCGGGAGAGGAAGTCGTTCTGGAACTGCTCCATCGCGCTCTCGCGCGCCGCCTTGATCTTGCGGCGGTAGCGCGGCAGCTCGCTCTCCTCGAGCGCACGGCGCTCCGAGTCGAATTCGTCGTTGTCGAGCGCCTCCACGCGGAACGGGCACGGCGCAAAGCGCTCGGCATACGCGCGACGCGCCGCGAACAGACGGCTGCGCGCGGTCTCCATGTCCTTCTCGGCCTGCTCACGGCTCTCGGAAAACGCATGGAGCACATTTTCCGGCTTTTTCAGCCGCGCAAGCTCCATGCGGTAGCGCGGCACGCCGGTTTCGTCACGGTACGCCTCGGTGTACTCCCGCTCGAGCAAGGTCTGCATCTCGCTTTGCTCGCGGTACTGTCCGGGCAGGATCTCATCCGTCAGCTGACGGATGCGCTCGTCGAGCTGACCGAACGCTACGGCGACGCGCGCCTCCCCGAGGTCTACATCGACGATATGCGCAAAAATGCGCTCGGCGGCAATCTGTCGCCCTTCGGCGCACTGCTCACCGAAAAAATGAACGAGACGCTGTCGCGCGGCGAACAGGCGATCCTGTTTCTCAACCGCCGCGGCTACAACGCGTTTCTCACCTGCCGCGACTGCGGCGAGGCGGTGCTCTGCCCCCGCTGCTCGGTGTCGCTCACGCGGCACAAGGAGGGCAGGCGGGACTATCTGCTCTGCCACTACTGCGGCTATCGCGCAGCCATCCCGCACGAATGCCCGTCCTGTCATTCTGCGCACCTCGCCTTCATGGGCTACGGCACGCAGAAGGTGGAGGAGGCGTTCGGTGAGAAATTCGGCGGCGCCTATCACGCAAGTCTGCTCCGCATGGATGCGGACACCACCACGAAAAAGAGCGCCTATGACGAGCTGCTCGGCAAATTCCGCGCGCATCGCGCCGACGTGCTGCTCGGCACGCAGATGGTCGCCAAGGGGCACGATTTCCCCGACGTGACGCTGGTCGGCGTGCTGAACGCGGATGCCGCGCTTTACCTCGACGACTTCCGCGCGGGGGAGCGCACCTTCTCGATGCTCACGCAGGTCATCGGCAGAGCCGGGCGCGCCGCCAAACGCGGCGTTGCCGTCATCCAGACGATGAACCCGAACCACGAGGTCATTCGCCTTGCCGCCGCGCAGGACTACCGCGCGTTCTATGCGCGGGACATCAAGCTGCGCGAGGCGTTCACGTTCCCGCCGTTCTGCGACATTGCCGTGATCTCGGCGGCAAGCGCCTCCGAGGCGGCGTGCACAAAGTGCGCGGCGGAGATCTTCACTTTTATGAAGGACAAGATGTCGGGCGACTACCGCGATGTGCCGGTGATCTCCTTCGGTCCGTTTGAAGCACCGCTCTACAAGATCGAGAACTGCTACCGCATGCGCGTGGTGCTGAAATGCCGCCGTTCAAAGCGGCTGCTTGCCATGCTCGGGGAGCTGCTCCGCCATTTCACAACCAAGGATTACAAAGCGGTTTCGGTCGGCGTGGACATCAACCCGACCAATCTGTAAAATTGCAGAAACACGCTTGCAGCGGGGTCACCCCGGCTGCAATACTTTCCGAAAGGCAAGGATAACTATGGCTAAACTCAAAATCGTCAAAGAGGGCGACCCGCTGCTGCGCAAAACCAGCCGCCCGGTCACCGAAATTACGCCGCGCATTCTTACGCTGCTGGACGACATGGCAGAGACCATGCGCGCCGCAGACGGCGTGGGTCTTGCCGCCGTGCAGGTCGGCGTGCTGCGCCGCGTGGTCGTCATTGAGACCGAGGCGGGCAAGCTGCTTGAACTCATCAACCCCCGCATTATCGAGAGCGAGGGCGAGCAGGAGGAGGCAGAGGGATGTCTCTCGATCCCCGGCAAGTACGGTATCACGCACCGTCCGAAAAAAGTGGTCGTTCTCGCAGAGAACCGCCACGGCGAAACCGTGGAATACATGGGTGAGGATCTGCTGGCGCGCGCTTTCTGCCATGAGATTGACCATCTTGACGGCAAGCTCTTCACCGACTGCGTTGTCCGCATGCTGGACGAGGAATAAAAGTAAGCCTTCCCCCAAGGGGGAAGGAGTAGTGCTCTGTACGACGCTTTCTTTAGCTTCCCTTGGGGGAGAGCTGTACGAGACGCAAAGCGTCTCGCGGAGTTTTCACGATGGGAAAACATCCTGAGCGCGAGAGCCTGATGCGGGATTGTACAAAGCAAAACACCGCACCATGCTGCGGCAGTTAGCGTGGCTCGCATGCGGGCGATTCGGCAGTCGTCCCTACGGGTTTGCGCGCCTTTTTGTACCCGCGCTTCCCTCCTTAACCTTTCTTTAACCTCTTACAACTGTTCTTGACTTTGCGGCGGCGGTATAGTATGATAAAGTGAGAATTTTTTCGGGAGGATGCAGCTTTGCCAAAAAAGCCCGAATTGCTCGCACCGGCGGGCAACTTTGAAAAACTGAAAGCCGCACTGCTTTACGGGGCGGACGCGGTGTATTTTGCCGGAGATATGTTCGGCATGCGCGCGGCGGCGGGCAACTTCACCGTGGAGGAGATCTTCGAGGCGGTGGCATACACGCACGCGCGCGGCGCACGCGCCTATCTCACGGTCAACACCATGCCGCGCACGGCGGAATACCCCGCGCTGCGGGATTACCTTGCCTCGCTGCGCGGCAGCGGGATCGACGCGCTGATCGTCAGCGACCTCGGCGTGCTCGAGACGGCGAAGGAACTGCTGCCAGAGGCGGAGCTGCACATTTCGACGCAGGCGTCCTCGGTCAGCGTGGCGGACGTGCGCGCCTGGCGCGCGCTCGGCGCATCCCGCGTGGTGCTTGCGCGCGAGCTGACGCTCGATGAGGTTGCTGCGATCGTGCGCGCCGTGCCGGACACCGAGATCGAGTGTTTCATCCACGGCGCGATGTGCGTCTCCTACAGCGGGCGCTGTCTGCTCTCCAACTTTTTCACGGGCAGGGATTC
>ENA-ORSB01002771-ORSB01002771.1-human-gut-metagenome-genome-assembly--contig:-NODE-2771-length-13383-cov-4.190351_pt1 | contig 13383 bp, 8 predicted proteins | sample MGYA00242180_ERZ509144 | MGnify/ENA primary metagenome ERZ509144 (study PRJEB26280, sample SAMEA2338661) | human gut metagenome | biome: human gut; feature: human-associated habitat; material: faeces...
TTTTTTATTCTTTAGTTTTTCTGGTATTTTTTCTGAGTCTGTTAGTTCTATTGGTTCGTATCTTACAAAATACTCTTTTGAATTTTTGAAGTCAAATGCTATTTCTAATTCATAATTCATAATTTTCCTCCTTGAACTTGTATTAAATTTATAACCTTTCTATATATAAAGGCGAAATGAAAGTATTAAAATTCCCAAAAACTTTTTAAAAAATTAATTTCATTATCTGGTAGTTTAGAAGATAATTGTTTTATTGTTGGATAATTAAATATATCAGCATATTCAAAATTAAGACCGTATTTTAGAGCCTCAATTTGCATTTGGATGGCAGCAACAGAATCTCCACCAATATCAAAGAAATTATCATCTGTATCTATATCATCAAGCACACTTGTTGTTGCTACTGACATAGACATATCAAGCTCAAAGTCTTCTACATCTGCTGATATTTCAAAGTATTCAGGAATATCCATATCAAGACTTTCATCGTCAAACTTAAGATTTAAAGTATCCTTTAAACCAGGCATAGTCATACCAAGTGCGATGATGTTGTCGCCAACCTTGCTTACCTTGCCATTAGTAACTTCTACATTACTGAACTTATCTGTTGGAAGAAGAGTTCCTGTTATCATAGTAAATGGAACATAAGCTGTCTGTGACTTTCCATTAACTGTTATAGTCTTCTTCTCATTATTAGTATAGTCATATCTGATAGTAACCTTACCGCTCTTTCCTATCATATCTTCTGGCTTTGTTTCAGTACCATTTAACTTGTAAGTAACCTTTATTGAAACAGGTGCGCTCTTTGTTGAGCTGCTCTGGTTAGTTGTTGTTTTACCATTAGTATCTGTCACCTTTTCAGTTACAGTGATATGGTCCTGTGTTCCATCTGCCTTGCCAAACACATATACCATCTCGTCACGCGTATTTGTCTTCAATGTACTTGTGTTTGATACAGATAATTCGTTCTTAATTGCATTTGAAATAATGCTCTCTGTATTAGAAGCTGCCTCGCTGCTTATGGCAACCTCACTCTGTGTCTGATTATATGCTGTGTTAGTTCCACATGCTGTAAGTGTTGAAGCTATGAGAACAACACTCATTAACACTGAACCATACTTAAATAAAGTCTTCTTAACCATAACTATTCCTCCATTTCCTTATTTCCCGATATATTATTATATCTGTTACGACATATACATCTTTACTCGTTCATACATCTGCTCTGACTACATATCCTGATTTTTCTTAGGCTTAAATCCCAAGCTTGTATTAATAATCAACTTATCACATAACACAAACAGCGATGGAAGTATAAATATAACTACGAACATACTTATAATCGCGCCTCGTGCCATCAGTGTACACAGCGAACCAATCATGTCAACTGAAGCTATGCATCCAACACCGAATGTCGCTGCGAAGAAACCAAGCGCACTAACGATAATTGAAGGTATTGAAGTTGAAAGTGCTATCTGGATAGCTTCTTTCTTAGCGTATCCCTGACTTCTTTCCTTCTTATATCTTGTTGTCATAAGAATAGCATAATCGACTGTTGCACCAAGCTGGATAGTACCAATAACTACTGATGCGATGAATGGTATCTGTGTATGTGTGAAATAAGGAATACCCATATTTACAAATATAGCGAACTCAATAGCTGCAACAAGGATTATAGGAAGTGATATTGACTTAAGTACAAACAGAATAATAACAAATATAGCTACTATCGATACTGCACTTACTGTCTTAAAGTCCTTATCTGTTATAGTGATAAGGTCCTTTGTACAAGGTGCCTCACCAACTACCATTGACTTAGAGTCGTAAGACTTTACAATATCATTTACCTGATTAATCTGGTTGTTAATCTCATCTGATGCTATCTTGTAATCAGTAGCAATCATCATTATCTGATAATCCTCACCCTTAAGCTCTGACACTGTCTTTGCTGGAAGAAATTCCTGTGGAATACCAGACTTAAGCGCTGTGTCAAGTCCAAGTGCAAACTGTACACCGTCTACATCACTTAACTTATCAAGCATTTCGTTAGCTGTGTCTGTAGACATATTAGTGTCAGCAAGTATCATATAGATAGAGTTCATATCAAAGTTTTCTTCCAGCTTCTTGTTAGCCTGTGAGCACGCAAGGTCATCTGGAAGTGTATCAGACAGGTCATAATATACTGATGTATGATTCTGTCCGTATATAGCAGGTCCTAATAACACAAGGAAGATAATTACAAATATCCATGAGTGGTTTACTATAAATGTAGCAAGCTTATCAAAGCTTGGCATAATCTCGCGGTGCATTGTCTTCTCTAATGCCCTGTCAAATGTAAGTATCAGTGATGGAAGTATAGTTACGCATCCGATAACACCAAATATAACACCCTTTGCCATAACGATACCAAGGTCAAGACCAAGAGTGAAGCTCATAAAGCAAAGTGCGATGAAACCTGCAACTGTTGTTATAGAAGAACCAACTACAGATGTAAGTGTATTACCGATAGCCACTGCCATAGCTTCCTTGTGGTCATCCGGATACTGCTCCTTCATTTCCTTGTAGCTGTGCCATAAGAATATTGAGTAGTCCAGTGTAACACCTAACTGAAGTACGGCTGCAAGTGCCTTGGTTATGTATGAAACCTCGCCTAAGAAAATGTTAGAACCAAGGTTGTATACAATCGCCATTCCTATACTTATCATAAAGAATACTGGTACAAGGAATGAATCCATAAATATAGCAAGTACGATACAAACAAGTACAACCGCAATAAGTACATAGAGTGGAGTTTCCTTCTCTGAAAGGTTCTTAGTATCTGTAACTACTGCTGACATACCGCTTATGAATGCCTGCCCTTCTGTCTGCTCCCTAATCTGTGTTATGGCATTCATAGTATCATCACTTGAAGTTGTATTATCGAAGAATATTGCAAATAATGTAGTATTTGTGCTGTCATTCTCGAAATACTTCCTGAACTTTGAAGGTACTATTTCTGAAGGAACATCCTCACCAACTATTCCTGTGTAAGAAATAACCTGAGCAACATGCTCTACACCTTCAACCTTTTTAATAAGCTTATCGGTAGACTTTGTATCCATATTCTGGACGACTACCATCGCATAGGCACCCTTATTAAAATCATCCATAAGAATGTCCTGCCCCTGCATAGTTTCTATCTCGCTCGGAAGGTAATACAGAATATCATAGTTAACTCTTGTATTAAAGTATCCGATTGCAGATGGAATGAGAAGCAGGAAACTCAGAATAAGAATTGGAATTCTGAGTTTTACAATTACTTTTCCAAACTTTTCCATAATTCGCCTCATTTCTACGTCTGTGACGTCTTTTTTCATATTCATCAGCTTTACATTTTCCTTAATCATCACTGATAAATATGATGACATAAATGTCAAAATACATTTTTAACTTTTGACCTTTATATCATATGATAAAAACTCTCAAATATGACCTTCGGTCATTTTCTTTACAAACGATATTCTATCACAAAATGACCAGTAGTCAATATATAAAATGACCTAAAGTCAGTTTTTTATAGATTTTTTATTTTCAGCGTGGTAGAATGATTACAGCTTAAAGGAATGTTAATCTGACAGATAAACATATAACAAAGACCTTGCTTTTTTCTAAATATCTGCTAAATTAACATATAATAAATACAGCAACCACAAGTATATATAGAAATGGGGTTTTCATATGGGAAAACTGGAAAATAATAAACAACAGAAGCGTACTTCTATCTTAGATACAGCATTTAAGCTCTTTACAACACAGGGCGTATCTAAGACCTCAATCGCTGAAATATCACAGAAGGCAGGCATAGCCAAAGGCACATTTTACCTGTATTTTAAGGACAAGTACGATATAAGGAACAAACTTATATCCCACGAGGCAAGCAAGCTGTTTAAGAATTCCGTAACTGCGCTTAACAGCTACGCTGATGAAGAAAAGACCAAGAACCCGGACTTTACTATCACATTTACAGAGCAGATTGTATTCATAGCAGACCACATCATAAATGCGCTCAACAACAACCAGACTCTTCTAACATTTATATCAAAAAATCTTTCATGGGGTATATTCAAGGAGGCACTCACAACTAACGTTGCGGAGGATGATATTAATTTCCGTGATATATACTATGAAATGTTATCAGAGTCAGGACTTAATCTTAAAGAACCGGAGATTATGCTGTTTATGATAGTCGAGCTTATAAGTTCAACCTGCTACAGTGCTATCCTGTATAAAGAGCCGGCTGATATCGACACACTTAAGCCTTATCTGTACAGCACTATAAAGGCTATTATTAATGAACATACGATTACTGACTGACGACACGCCACAGTTGACCAGAAAAAGACAAACCGCTGCATATAAGACTTCGGACTCCAGAAAACGACCGACACCGGAAAACAACTTACACTAAAAGAAGCGCAGCTAACATCCCCCCAGATGTTAACCGCGCCTCTTTTTTACGTTTATCTTTAGTTCTTTGCTACTTCCCTGTTATATTATATTCTCTTCTTCTTGTTGTCATATACAACTACTGCTAAGGCAAGTCCTGCTGCCACCATAGCTAATACTGCATATACTGCTGTATGAGCCATATCGCCAGTTGCTGTACTTTCACCTGACTCTGTTGCTGCAGCTGTTGTGCTATCTGTATTAGAAGCTGCGCCGTTGTCAGTTGCAGCATCTGTATTGCCTGTTACATCGCCTGTAGATGGTTCTGCTGGCTTAGTTGGTTCTGTTGGTGTAACTGGCTCTGTAGGATTAGTTGGCTTAACTGGTTTTTCTGGCTTAGTTGGCTCTGTTGGTTTATCAGGTGTTGAAGGTGTGTTATCATCACCCTTATTATCACCCTTATTGCCATCATCTGAACCAGGATTTCTGTTTACTGTATCCTTGTATACAATTACATATGTAGAGAACTTATCTGTACTGAATGAGATAACGAGCTTACCATCAACTGTTTCTGTCTTAGCACCCTCAAGTACCTCAGCAACTCCATTATGAAGTCTTACAATACTGTACTCTCTAGTCTTTGTTGAATCTGTATTAATAAGCTTTTCTGGTACAGTTACGCTTACTGCTATAGGATGATTTGTTTCTGTTACTTCTGTTGTAGTTTCACCAACAGTCTTGTTGATTGAGATATCAACATACTGTCCAACTACGCCATCCTTAACAGCTTCCGCAACCTTATCTTCAACTAACTTCTTATCTGTATCGCTTACTGTTTCATCTGCGTTGTTTACATCAAGTGTTACCTTAACGTCTGCACCGCCCTTGTAAGCTTCCCACTCAGCAGGAGTAAGTACATCTGTTACTTCTAATTCTGTCTTAACTGCTGGTGTATCTGCCTTTTCTACTGTATCAGCTATTTCAATCTTACCAGGTGCTACTGTACTTGGCTGAACTGATATAGCATCAGCACTTGTTACATCAAGTCTTGCACCAGAATTAGCTGGAGCTGACTCATTTAATTCAAGAACACCGTGCATATTGATTGTTCCGTCTTCATTTCTTGTAGGAAGAACTGAAGTATCAACACTTACGAACCAGTCATCTGTTGCTTCTACACCATTGCTGTTGTATGAAGCACTACCATTGTAAATGTAGTTATTTTCGCTATGAAGAGCAAAAGGAATTAAGTCTTCAAGCTTTGTATTCTTCTCGTTATTAATAGAAATTAATCCGTTAACAACCCATTCCTTCTTGTTAGAGTCCTTAGTATTAAGACCTACGTTGTAAGCACTGTTGTTGATTGAGTTATTATAAGATGTACAATCATATATCTTAATATCAGGACAACTGTTACTTGTAATTCCCTTAGCATGGTTGTCAAATGTGATGCTGTTCTTAAGAACGTGACCACCCTTTAAGTAACCACCACCAAGCTTGAAGCCGTTACCTTCACCATACTCATAGTTAGCATCTGTAATATCATCTGTTGTAAGCCATCCGTTGTTGTAAGCTACACAGTTTTCGATAGTTACAAGACCGATTTCGCCTGATACTGACTTAGCATAAAGGTCCCATCCATCATCGATGTTGTGATGTGAGATACAACCATAGAACTTGTTACCATTACCGCAAGTAAGCTTTGCTGCGAAACCATCGGCATCGTTACGTCCTGCATCACAGTTATCAAATGACTCACAGTTCTTTACAAGGTTGTCTGTTGGCCATAACTTATACTTGATACCTGTCTTGTTGTCAGAGCTGCCTGAACGGCTTATCTGAATACCTGTGTTAGCTGAATGTTCAACTGTACACATTTCAATTATGTTGTTGTTACCATTAATCTGGATACCTACGCCTGTTGAATCCTTTACATAGATACCATATACATGCCAGTAGCTTCCGATGATTGATAAACCAACACCTTCAAATACTGCCTTACCTGTATTCTCTGCTACAAGTGTAATCATCTTATCTGCTGTACCGCTTACGCTTCTCTGGATTGATATCCAATCCTTATAAATACCGTCCTTAAGAACGATTGTCTGTCCTGGCTGTGCATACTGTACTGCTGTTGCAAGATTTAATGGCTTTGCTTCTGTACCATCACCGTCTGACATTCCTTCTGGTGAAACTACAAGTATACCATTTTCTTCGCCATAAACAGCACGCTTAACTGTTACATCACCTGTAAGTTCATCTGTAGATGTAATCTTATCGCTTGCTGCTGGAGCAAATGTGTAGCTTATCTTATTGTCACCAATATTAACTGCTACATTTACTCTTGCTGCATCGCCTGCTGATAATACTTCTTCATAAGCCTGTCCGTCTGGACCTGTTACCTTAAGTGTACCATCACAGTTAGGAACATAGATGAATTCGTATTCTGCTGCACCTACTGTATTAGAAGAATATACTCTTCCGCTTGGCTTTACCTTTTCATCAGCGCTGTCATTAGCTGTAATACCCTTGCTCTCTGACTTAGTGAACTTGATATTGCTAATCTTAACACCGATTTTTCTACTTACCATTACACCAACAACAACTGTTCCGTCTTCCTGAACTGAAGTGAATGAGTTATCATCACTCTTAAGCTCTTCGCCGTTGCATACTGCTGTGTAACCATTATCTGTCTTCTCAAGTGAGAATTCATATGTTGCATCTGCTTCAAATGATGTCTTTGTATTCTTGAAGTCTGACTTTGTAACAACTCTGTCAACACCATCATTATTTGATGAATCTGCTGATGTATAACCTGTTACATTTCTCATACATGGATATGTTGACTTGCTGCTATATACCATAGATGATGCATAGTTGAAGTACTTATGTACATAGTCAACACTGCCCCAGTTGTTAATACCAAGTGTATCTGCTGCAACTACACCAAAGCCTGTCTGGTTATCAGGAGTCTTTGAAGTATCTGTTACTGTAAATGTAGCTGATAACTTGAAGTTTTCTGTATCTGGGTCAATCTTTGTATAGTAGTAAGAGAAACCATCTTCATCATCTGATATCTTACCACTTGTCTGTGAAGCAAGTTCAATAGTTCCGTTTGTGTTAGAAATGTCTACTGCTTCTACATTGTTTTCCTTATTAACTGTTGATTCCTGTGAATCAAGGTCGTACTTTGTTACAGTACCATCTTCCTGTGTGATAACTGCATTAGTTGTCTGTGCAGAACCTACTGTAGCAACATACCACTTCTGGTCTGCTTCGCTCTTTACTTCTACTGTTGAAGTAGCATTTACAACGAAACCGTCACTGTTTCTTGTTGCTTCAACCTTGAACTCGTAGCTCTTTCCAGCCTCAAGACCTGTTACTGTATAATCTGCCTGATTAGCTGCAAGGTCTTTAACTGCATATGTGTAATCGCCTGTGCTTCCAGCTTCTCTGTAGCTTACTGCATAGCTGTCTGCATCTTCGATATTAACCCAGTCAAGGTATACACTTCCGTTACCCTTGTTCTGAGCCCATGTTATAACTGGCTTTCTTACTGCAAGTGTATAAGAACCATAATTGTATACTTCACTTGCCTTATCTGCTGAACCAACTCTCTGTGCAACTGCTGTAAATGTGTAATCACCTGACCAGAGTGGTGTAAATGTTACTGAATCAGCCTGAGCCTTAACATTAATTGTAGATACTTCACATCCACCTTCAAGCATTGTAATCTTTACATTTTCAGCACCATTAAGTTCATCAATATTAGCTGTGAACTTAACTACGAAATTGCCATCTGCATCTGTTGTAACTGACTCGATAACAGGAGCTGTTATTGTATCCCATCCAACTGCCTGCTTATTTTCTTCTGGGTCATATTCTACCTTGATATCATATATATCAGCACCCTTTTCGCTACCGATATAGTATGTATCTGGCTTAACATTTTCTACTGTATATGTTCCTATTTCATCTGTAGCGCCTAACTGACCTATTGCTATATCTTCAGCAGCACCTGGCTTAGCATAGATAAGGTTAGTACCTTCACCAGATGCACCCTTAGCTGCTGCTACAAGAGTAATCTTAGCTGTCTTTTCAACATTAACCTTAATTGTTGCTGTTCCATCTGATAACTTAGTAGCTCCACTAAGCTGAAGCTTATTGTTATATGTAACACCCTTATATTCTGCTGGTGTTGCTAACTTGATAAATACATTCTTTGAACTCTTGCCGGCTACTGTGAAGTAACCATCTGTTCCAACTGCTGTATCTGCTGTTACCTTGAACTTGCCATCTTCACCTGCATTAGAAACATCAAGGTCATTAGCGTTCATTTCATACTTTTCGATATACTTAACGCTCATATCAAATATATCAAGACCATTCTGAGCACCAAACTTATATGTACCTGCTGGAAGCTCTACTGTGTACTTAGCTGCTGTACCCTTTTCAAATACTGCATCTGCAAGTGTAACTGCAGCACCGCCATCCTTAACATACTTTAATTCTGGAACTGCTGAACCCTTCTGGGCTGCTACTAATGTAAGTCTGAAGTCATTATCAGCTGTAAATGTAATTACTGACTTTTCTTTTCCATCTGTAAATGTTGGACTTCCATCAAGTCTTAATGATGTTGTAAGTGTTTCCTTACCGTAAGCTACTGACTGGTCAGCAACTAACTTTGTCTTATCACCATTCTTGTATACATTGAAGAAACCTGATAATGTAGAGTCTGCTATAAGCTTACCATCACTGAATAATGATGTATCTACTGTTGTTCCTTCGATTGAATATTCTGGTAAAAGGCTCTGAACTTCTACATATAAGAAGTCGCCACCATTATTACCACCTAACCAGTACTGACCTGCTTCATCAAGTGTGAATTCAATCTTATTTACAGTACTTGGGTCATTTTCCATATCAATAGATACTGCCTTGCCATTAGCTGCAGCATACTGGAATGAATGTTTATCATTAACTGCCTTTACAGCAACATAAGCTATAACCTTAACTGGCTCTGTTGTTGTAAAACCAAGTCCTGCCTGTCCATTATTAGTCTTTAATCCACCACCGAGATTAAGTGCCTGTGTATAATCACCCATTTCGCAACTGCGTCCACCATCTGTGAACTGCTTTAATGAGTTCTTACTTCCTGTAGCACCGACAGTGAAGTAATCATCTGTTCCTACTTTAATATCACCTGTAGCTGCTGCAAGCTTGCCATCTTCGCCAAACTGCTCAGCCTTGAGGTCTGCGGCATCCATAACGTATGCCTTTTTTGCGACTGTTGTTCCTTCACTTCCAGTAGTTTCTGCCGCAATGACAGTTGCTGGAACAGAAGGGAACATTCCTACTAACATAAGTACTGCACTAAACATGGCAAATACTCTGTTAAATGTCTTCTTCTTCATAATTTCCTCCTATAAAAAGCTTAGTGATAATATTTCTAAGTAATTAACCGCCTTCGTGATTTTCAACAATTCCCGGATATACGTCAATCAACAATTAAACATATTTTATACAAGTACGATTACATGAATTCATCTACTTTGTATAATTTTTATAATTCACAAAGTTTCTGTTAATATTTTTTAGAAACATTTCACAATGAGTTGAATTATATAGTATTTCATAAGATAAAGCAAGCATTTTGGCATAAGTTTTTAACATTTTTGTAACATTTTTGACAGAATATGTCTTTTAACCTCTCTCGTTATCTCTTATATCTCCCCTGTCCTCTGCTTTGAATACCTTTTTATCCAGCCATCCTCTGTATACAATTCTCCCGCCAGACCGTCACTTTCTTCAACAAGATTTTCTTCATTTAATAGTAATTTGAGCTCTTCATGGTCTTCAAACATACATAACATATTGTGAATACTTAAATCTGTAACCTGCTCAATTATCCTATACATAATCTCACGCTGTGATTCATTTAATGTCTGGACATCCTTATATAATTGCTGCGAAGACTCACCCTTCATATTACCTTTTACTCTGTCATCAAAAAGACTGATTGTCCTATCCCTCACCTCATTAATAAATATCTCACCAAATAAATCTAGATTATTGCTCATACTTTATTTCCTCCTGTCTTAAACAACAAAGTGGAAGAAAATTACACATACTTATAATTCCCTTCCACTTATATACTTTTTATATTATTTTGCCTTTGTTTGTATCTCAGATACATTTCATAGATTATGAAAACTCTGTTTTTCTAACGCGGACATACTTGTTCAATATTTTTATAGTAGAAAATTAAATATCCCTCATAACATCAATTCTTCACAAGGAACCCTTAATTCTCCAGCAGCTTATTATATATATCCCTCTTAGACACTCCTCTGTCCTTAGCTGCTGCCTTCATAGCCTCTTTCTTATCCATTCCCTGGTTTATATACATTTCTACGTGCTCACGCTCTGACATTGATTTCCACTTATCCTGCTCCTCCTGCTTTATCACATCACGGCTCTTGCCGGCTATGACAAGCACATACTCGCCTCTTGGTTCATTGGCTTCGTAGTACTCACACGCCTCGTCAAGCGTAGTAACCATGCTGTTCTCATACCTTTTCGTAAGCTCCTTGCATATGGTCAACGCACGTTCGCCGCCAAGCACTGCACTAAGCTCCTTAAGAGTCTTTAGCAGCCTATGAGGTGCTTCATATATAATCATTGTCCTTGTTTCAGACTCTAGCTCTGCAAGTACATCTTTTCTTTCATTCTTATCTGCTGGCAGAAATGCCTCAAATGCAAATCTTCTTGTCGCCTGTCCTGACATCGTAAGTGCAGTTATACACGCCGCTGCACCCGGAACACTTGATACCTTTATGCCTGCCTCAAGTGCCTGTCTTACAAGCTCTTCACCTGGGTCTGATATGCCGGGAGTTCCAGCATCGGTTATAACAGCCACAGTTTCACCTTTAAGCATTTTCTCAACAAGTGTCTTTGCCTTATCATACTTGTTGTACTCATGATAGCTTGTCATCGGCGTACTTATCTCAAAATGATTAAGCAGCTTTATACTGTTTCTTGTATCCTCTGCGGCTATTACATCCGCCTCTTTCAATATTCTTAACACCCTGAAAGTTATATCCTCAAGATTACCTATCGGAGTGGCACACAGATAAAGCTGTCCGGCTCCCGTATGGCTCTGTACACCTCCAGCCGTCACCTCATCATAAGCCTCCACGCCATGCTCTTTAATATCCATATTAATCCTCATTTCTGCGCACATTTTTTTACATCTTCTAATATGCACATTATACATTTGTTTCCTGCATCCCATACATTTCAAGAAGCTCTCCTGTATAGCTTCCATCTGCATTGTATACAATAAGCGGCTTTTCCACCTTAAGCTGTGACCTTCCGCCCTTAACTGCCTCTATAAGCACCATATTGGCTGGCTTGTCTGCGTGCGGATACACCATCCTCATTCTCTTTGGCTCTAAGTGATTACTGTTCATCGCCGCAAATATATCTGCAAGTCTTGATGGTCTGTGTACCATATACATATGTCCTTTGACCTTAAGACACTTTGATGCCTCTCTTATCACATCCTCAAGGCTGCATAGAAGCTCATGCCTTGCTATAGCCTTTGCGCTGTCAGGGTTCACTATACCGTGATTTTCATTCATATATGGCGGATTGCTTGTTACTACATTAAAAGAAGCCCCACCGAATATACGTGAAGCTTCCTTAATATCGCCCTGAACCATATTTACATGGTCCAAAAGATTATTCATCTTGACATTTCTTACTGCCAGGTCATAGCTTATATCCTGAATTTCAAGTCCTGTATACATTCCACCCGGATTTTTAGCCTGCATAAGTATCGGTATTACACCGTTACCCGTTCCTAAGTCTAACACCTTGTCAGTCTTTCTGGCACTTGCAAATGTAGATAACAAAACCGCATCCATACCAAAACAGAACACTTCTGTATTCTGAATTAACTTAAGATTATCCCTGCACAAATCATCTATTCTCTCATTAGCATTAATCTTAACATCAGTCATCATTGATATGGGCTTTTCCTTCCTTTCTCTCAAGCTCTTCAAGTTCTTTTAATTCCTTGTCATCTATGTTCATTCTGTCATTCTTTCTCTTAGGCTTGAACTTAATCTCGGCAACAGGATATTCCCTTATTTCCTTCTCATCGCCATCAAGAGTAACTATGACCTTAACAAGCTGTCTTAATACATTGACACTTGATACCTCACCTTTGAGCTTCTCAGGTGTAGTCACATAATCACCAACATTTGGAAGATGGCTGTTAAGCTCCTCATAAGTTTCCTGCTCGTTCTTAAGACAGCACATAAGTCTTCCGCACACACCCGATATCTTAGTAGGGTTGAGCGAAAGGTTCTGCTCTTTAGCCATCTTTATAGATACCGGAACAAACTCAGGCATATAAGTAGCGCAGCACAGCGGTCTTCCGCATGAGCCTATGCCGCCAAGAATTTTAGTTTCATCCCTCACGCCTATCTGTCTTAACTCGATACGTGTCTTAAACACTGCCGCAAGGTCTTTGACAAGCTCTCTGAAATCTATTCTTCCATCTGCTGTAAAGTAGAAGAGCACTTTATTATTATCAAATGTATACTCAACCTTTATAAGCTTCATAGAAAGATTGTGTTTCTTAATCTTCTCTATGCATATTTTATAGGCTTCTTTTTCCTTTTCCCTGTTCCTGGCTTCTCTTGCATCATCCTCTGGTGTCGCTATTCTTATGATAGCCTTGAGTGGCTGTACTACCGCTGAGTCCTCAACTTCTCTTTCGCCAAGCACTACATAACCATACTCGACACCTCTTGCTGTTTCCACTATAACGTGCTGACCTACTTCAACACTATATTTGCCAGGCGCAAAGAAATATATCTTTCCCACCTGTCTGAATCTAACTCCAACAACCTTAGTCATTATCTCTCCTAATCTCTGATTAAAGTACTA
>ENA-ORSB01002773-ORSB01002773.1-human-gut-metagenome-genome-assembly--contig:-NODE-2773-length-13380-cov-3.964503_pt1 | contig 13380 bp, 7 predicted proteins | sample MGYA00242180_ERZ509144 | MGnify/ENA primary metagenome ERZ509144 (study PRJEB26280, sample SAMEA2338661) | human gut metagenome | biome: human gut; feature: human-associated habitat; material: faeces...
CACCGATATGGAGAGCGCCCTGACCGGCCCCTATGCCGAGCTGGTGCGCAAGCAGGCCAAGGCGTCCGTGTAACTTTACCATTTCACCACAGAAAGGAGGCAGACGGCAATGGATCAGAACCGCGAGCTTCGGCTCACGCAAATGACCTCCGCCGCCGGTTGAGCGGCAAAGCTGGGGCCGGGCGCCCTGTCGAAAATTTTAGAGGGTCTGCCTAATGTGTTTGACCCGCGGCTGCTGGTGGGCTACGACAGCAGCGACGATGCCTGTGTTTACAGCGTGTCGGACGACGTGGCCGTGATCGAAACGGTGGACTTCTTCACGCCCATCGTGGACGATCCCTACCTCTTCGGTCAGATCGCCGCAGCGAACGCGCTCTCCGACGTGTACGCCATGGGCGGCGAGCCGAAACTCGCAATGAACCTTCTGTGCGTGCCGAACTGCCTGCCGAAAGAGGATATCCGCGCCATTCTGGAGGGCGGACATGCCAAGGCCGTCGAGGCCGGATGCGTCATCGCGGGCGGCCACACCATTCAGGATAACGAACCAAAGTACGGCCTGTGCGTCACGGGATTCGTCCATCCCGACCGCATCCTCAAAAATGTCGGCGCGCAGCCGGGCGATGTGCTGGTGCTCACCAAGCCGCTCGGCAGCGGCGTGCTCACGACCGCCATCAAAGCAGACCTCATCTCCCCCGCCGCGCGCGACGCGGTTTATGCCCACATGGCGACGCTCAACAAAAAGGCGGGCAATGCCGTGCGAAGCGCCAAAAATGTCCACGCCTGCACCGACGTGACGGGATTTGGCCTGCTCGGTCACAGCTATGAGATGGCGAGCGGCAGCGGCGTTACCATCCGCCTGCACGGCGCAACGCTCCCCCTGATGGACGAGGCGCGCGATATGGCTGAGATGGGCATCATCCCCGCGGGCGCTTACCGCAACATGGACTATGTGAAGCCGCATCTCACGGTGCTGCCCACGGCGCAGCAGGTCTTCCTCGACCTCGCCGCCGACCCGCAGACCTCGGGCGGCCTTCTCGTCGCGCTCCCGCGCGAGGACGCAGAGCCGCTTCTTTGCGAGCTCCAGACCTTCGCCCCCTGGAGCGCCATCGTCGGCGAAGTGAGCGAGCTGCGCGCCACCGCGCTGGAATTCGACTGATCCAAACGGAACGCAAGCAAAAAGGAGCTGAATGCCTTTGTCCCCCCCTGACAGGGGTAACAACTAATTCCGGGGATCCCCCGACAGGTTATCGTGTTTACGATGCCTGTCGGGGTTCTTCTGCTTTCAGGGGTTGCAGGCTTTCCATGTCCTGATGCTGTTTGTCTATGAAGCCGATGCCGTTGTAGTAGATCTCCACGGTCTGCGGCGCGTGTTTAGACCACTTCACCTCTTTTTCGTGCACCACGATCTTCTCAATAAACAGCCGCAGCAGTTCCGGCGTCAGCTCCGTGATATCCGTATACCGCTTCGCTTTGTCGAGGAAGCTGTCCGTCCCGTTCACGGTTTCACGCAGACGCTGGATCTCACTCTCTTTCTGTGGAATACCGGCTGTGATGCAGCTCTGTTCTTCCGTGTAGCTGCCGGAGAGCATCTGAAACTGCTCTGTTGTGATGCGGCCCAGCACACTGTCCTCATACAGCTTTTTGAAAATCGCGTCCAGTTCAGCTTTCCGCTTCCGTATGGCTGCCAGTTTCTTCTCCTGCCTGCGGATCTCCCGCTGAAGCTCGGCGGATTGCTTGCTGCCAATGTAGGCGGCGAACTTTTCCGGATGTTCCCGCGCCGCACTCGTCACCCGGTGCAGGTCCTCCAGTACGATCTCATTCAGAACGTACTCCCGGATGTAGTGGCCTGTGCAGGCTTCTCCATCTTTCTTGTAGGTGCGGTAGGTAAAGTGATTGTACGCTTGCCTGCCCTCCTCTGTGTGATCGTGCGTTCGTGATGCGTGGCTCAAGCCGCAGTGTTTTCCTCGTCGGACTCATCCTCGAAAGCAGCAGCGGGCATGGCATCGAGCGACCGCGCCGCGGAATTGCTGGCGGTGGAATCGTTTATTGTGAGTTCTTTACCGATGTTTTCAAATCCTTCGGGGAATGTGTTGGTAGCATCGATGTTGGTTGTCACAGAGTATTCTGTTCCGGTCTTCGAAACAACGCGCTTTCCGATGCCGCCGAGGAAACCGCCGACCGACGCACCGGCCGCATGATTCTTGTTGACCGTCATATCCTCCACCTTGCAGCCGGTGATGGTCACGCTGCCGTTGCCGCGATAGTCATTATTGTCGGCCCAATTTCCTTCTGCGTCATACGGCGTGTAGAGCGCATCCGCATAGCCGATGAGTCCGCCAATCAGGAACTGCGTTCCGCCGTTGTCATTCTTATCGGTGACATTGACGGTCATATTCTCCACCTTGCAGCCAGTCAAAGTCACGGTGCCCTTGGCATAGCCGACAAGTCCGCCGATGCACTCCGCAGGCAGCAGGTGGGCGGAGTTATAAGCATTTCCTTGCTCGCCCAGCAGGTTCAGATTCATGGTCACATGCCTGACCGTCACATTTTCCGCCGTGAACCTGTCGCCCACAAAGCCCGCCAGAGCACCGAAAGCATGATACTCGTTGCTGTCGACACTGGGTTGGGCAGTGTAGTCGATCGTCATGCCGTCAATGGTCAGGTTCTTCACCGTCACGTTATCTCCGTAGCCGTAGATGGTGCCCACGGATTGGCTGGGAGCCGCCTCGCCGCGTTTTGCATGGTAGATCGTGTGATTGTTTCCATCGAATGTGATGCCGCCGACAATGTCACCGGTGCGCGTCGTATCGGCATAGCAGAGATCCAAATCAACGCCCAGTGCGTAGCTTGCTGCCTCAGAGGAGTAATCCTGCACGACCTTAGTCAGAAAATCGTTGGCATTATAGAGCAGCTCTGTGCCATTGCTATCAGTTTCGGATTTCCATTGGACACCGACCTTGACGATGGCTCCCTGTTCAGCGGCCATTTGGGTTAGTTTGGTATCTTCCACTTTTACAAAAGTCTCGGTAGGATTCCCCCATTGGTTCAGCTCTTCCTTATAATAGCCGAAATATTCGGTGCCGGGGATACCAGTGGGCAGGGTAAAGACCTGATCGTACTTTACGCTCACCTCAATATAGGGAATGCCATGGTCGTTGGCGTTGCTATACACACCATTTTCCTCATCGTACGCAGCCGTGAGCAGCTTGCCGCCATTTTCAAGCAGCCAGTCTCTCAACGGCACATTGCCGTCCCAGTCGAAGCGGAGGAAATAGGTCATGGTATCCCACTTGGCGTAGAGCGTGAGGTCACGGGCGGGCATGGTCGTGCCGCTCCATTCAGTCTGACATGCTTCATCTTCGTACCAGCCGACGAAGGTATAGCCGGTGCGTTTGGCATTCGTCATGTCCGTAGAAATCTCTGCGCCGTAATAGATGCTTCCGTCGTTGGGGGCGCAGCCCTCGTCCAGCGTCACGCCGTCGCCCAACTTAAACGTCAGCATGTACTGGCTACGGGTGTAGTAGATATCCGCGACATTCTGTGCGCTGTCGGCTTTGAGGGTGATTGAGGTGGACGAATCAGCTTTCGGTACAAATCCCTTGAAAGACTTTTGCACATTCACCGTCTGACCGGTCACGCCGGAACCGCTCACAGTTTCAGAGGGCGTATCCGGATAGGTCGTGCCGTCCACGTTTTGCAGATAGTAGTTTACAGTGTAGTTGACCTCCCCAGCGTTCCACTTGGCATACAGGGGGGTGTTCTCCGCAGGCATGGTAGTCGCGGTAAACTCATTTCCGCTTGTGCACGCTTCGTCTGTGTACCAGCCGCCAAAGGCGTAACCCGCTCGGCTCAGGTCGTTGGCACTCGGGGCGGTGACAGCCGCGCCATAACGATCAGTGTGGAATTTGTTTTCTGCGCTGTCCGTCCAGCTTGCACCACTGCCGTTGAGGTTATAGGTCAGCGTGTATTCGTTGCGGGTGTAATACACCTGGACCACCGTGCTGCCGTCGCCCTTGACGATCTGCTGCGTAATACTCTGCGGTGCGGTGAATCCGGGGTAGGACTTACTTCCGGCGGCGGTAAGCTGACCCGTAGCGCCGGTCTTGGATTCCGTTTCCGCAAGGGTATATTCATCGTCCGTCACATTCTGCTGATAATGCTCCACAGTATAGGAGATCCCGCCCTGCGCTGTCCACTTGGCATAGAGGGTGACATCATGGTCGGGCATGGTGGTCGCAGTAAACGCAGTCGTGCAGTTTGCATCCGTGTACCAACCATCAAAGGTGTAACCCGCTCTCGTCACATAGCTCTGCGTCAGGAGCTTGAGCGCAGCGCCCAGACGATAGGATTTAACACCGGGGTCCGAAACCCATGCTGCATCCGCGGTGTTCAAGTTATAGGTCAGTTTGTACCGCTTACGGGCGTAGCTGATGGAAACCGTTCCGCCGTCCTCCGCGTTGACCTTGTAGCTCATCGGTTTAGGAATGGTATAGATGCTGTTCTCCGCCTCTGTAAGGAACTTCGCCGGATCGATGGAAACTGTTTCGTCCGTTTTCCCGGTTTGGATCTTGGTCGCCTGCGTCCACTTGCCGTCTGCCCCCTCTTTGCGGAGCACAAGGAAATAATTGATATCGACCGGCTCCCACTTGGCGTAGAGGGTAAAGTCCTTGGCAGGCATGGTCGTTGCGGTAAACGCATTTTGGTAGGTTTCGTCCGTGTACCAGCCATCAAAGATATAGCCAAGGCGGGTAGGGGCGTCGTTCAGCCGGTCAAGTTGATCGCCATAGCGATAGGGCACAGTGCTTTTCTGACCATTGCTATTTAATGTAAGCGTGTAGGGTGCGCGGCTGTAATAGTAATTCTGCCCGCCCGTTCCGTCCGGACGGATGTGGATGCCCGCATAGCCGGGGTGGCGGTAGCCGATTTCGTCCGGCACAAGGGCCTTATCCGGCACAAAGTAGTTGTCGGCGGTGCCATAATGAACCACGCTCTTGGTCGGCCTTTCGGGATAGGTTCCGTCCTCGTTTTGCAGATAGAAATTGAGCGTGTACGGAATGTTGGTCTTGGGTTCAAACGTTGCCACCGCTACCAATGCGCTCTCCGGCATGGTGGTGCCGGTATAGGGGTGTTCCTTATCGTAAGAGAAGATGTTGCTCTCGTTTTTCAGCAGATAATACGTCCAGCCCGTAAACTCATAGCCGGTGCGGTCGGGCGTTTTCAGATTGAGCGGCTCGCGGAATTTCCGCTGCTCCCAACCGATGTAACCGCCGGGGCTGCTCAGCTCATGAATGGGATAACCGTCCCGCAGGCGGTCCCAATGGACCTTGACCTTGAGCTGCACCGGGGTGGTGGAAAAGCTCAGATCGGAGCCTTTGTAGGTGAGCGTCATCACGCAGTCGATCTCCGGCTCGTTGCAGTTCTGCCAGTCGGAGAGATTCAGTTTCACATACTGCTGACTATAATTGCCGCTGTCGGGGCCGGTGCGATAGGTAGTAAAGCGGGGATCGTCAAAGCTGATGTCAAACTTGTTCCAATCATACGTCTCGGTGCGGTCGTTGCCCGTTGTGAGGTCAAATCCGGTCAGCGCTTGCACCGATTGAGGCAAAACGACATCAAGGCCGCCGTTTTTCAGATAAACCGTCGGTGTGTCTTCCTCGCCGTCCGCATTTTCCATCTTAAATGCCGTGATGGCATGGGTGCTGCCCGCCGACCACAGTGGCGTTTCATCGGTGTATATCTCCGGTGTCCACGAAACCTTGCCCTTAAATGCGGAGAGGTTGGCGCTGATGTCCATAAACATACCGACTTCCACATACAGCGCGCCCGAGGCGTTGGAGGTTTTTGGTTTCCCTGCCTCATAGTGGAGCGCATACAGCACATACCCGTAGCCTTTTAAGTACGCGCCCAATTTGGCCACAATGCCCACTGTGGCCACCTTCCTCGATATGAGACTGACGCTGGGCCATATCTCCACACCGGCTCGCAGACCCACCGCACCCATCGCGTACAGGCGCAGATTGTACTGCTCGTTCACAAGATTGTAGGTGCGGGTGGTGGTCCTGTGCTTAAAGATGTAAACGCCGAACACATATCGCTTGGCATTGGTATAGTTGAAGTTCATACCCATGGCCATTCGGATGTTCAACTCGACCACAAAGTCTACCGTAAGCTCAAACTTGATGATCTTTGCGACGGTCTTTTTCATACTGAAAATCTGTTTGCGGTACAATTCCACCCAGTCGCTGTCCAACTCCAGCATACTGTTGTACAGCTCCTGCAAGCTGAGCTTGGAAGTATCAATTTCTTCTCGCTCGCCGCCGGTGTCCTTGCCCTCCAAAGCATCCAGTTTCTTTCCCAGTTTGTTCACCAAGTCCTTCACCTTCGTCACGGTGTCCTTTTCGCCCTGAGAAACAACGGTGGCGTCGAGGTTGATGGCGGTGTAGGTATAAACATTCAGACCAGCCTCCAGATACACATCGCTGATCCAGTAGAAAATGAACTTGTGTTTCCAAACGAGCTTGCCGTGGGTGCTCAGATCCAGTTTCAGCTCCTGAATAAAGGTAGGTGTGACGGTGATGACAATGTCGCCGCCGTCCTTCTGGATTTCCTTCGTGACCTCCAGTTGCAGTTCCAGACGCACGCCGGACAGCGGGTTTCCGGACGCATCCGTAAAGTTTTGCAGTTTCTTTGTAATCTGAGCGCTTTTGACCTTAACACTGGTCTTGCCCCCGCCGTTGGCATTTGCCCTCGCCGGTGAGACAGCGCCGGAGCCTCTTGCATCATTCAAGGATAGGGTAGAAATACCGAGAGTGCCCTCCGGGTCGATGTCGATGGAACGCAGGTCGATCTCATCACCTGCCGTCAGGCCGCTCAGATCCATCTCGTCTATCGCCACGGAAATGCGGTCCGCCACAGTCTGGGCAAAGCCGCTTTCTATGGCTTGCCGGGCGATCTGCTTCTCTAATTTCTCGGTGTCAACACCATTCAGCATTGCATCGCCGCTGATGGGGTCGGTGGTGTCCACGTCCATGGAGGAGAGCACATCATCTTTAGTGGCATCGGTATAGGTGAGTTGATAATAGTCAGAACCGAGTTCATCCGTGGTATAGTCCACAGCTGTGATGCGGCCGTAGCCATCGGACTCTGCGTTTTCGGTTGTATAGCTTTCGCCCGTATAGAACGCAAGGAAATCTCCCACATCAATGGTGGTGTTTTCGTCCAGATTTCCCACACTCGATGCAGCGGTAAAGGTCAGCTCCTCCACGGGAACGAGGATGGTATAGTCGTTGGACGGGTTCTCTTCCTTAGCCGTTTTACGGCTTGCCTTCACCGGCAGCACATCGGGAACGAACAGAACATCCTCCACCGCGGCGGACTGATAGGAATAGGTATTGGTTGTCTTGTTGACCCCAGTGATTTTTACATAGGAAACATCGCCGGTGTTGTCATCGGTGGTTCCGACTGCCACACGCTTTTCAGGCTCGGTACCCTCATAAATGGCCACGGTGTCGCCGACTGCCAAGTTGCCGTCGTAAACAAAGCTGCCTGTGCTGTCGGAGACGGCATCCATAGCCGCGCCGCTGCTGTCAAGGGCAGCGACCGGCATACTGAGTGCCTTGACCCGTCTGCCGTTCTGGGTAGCATTGCCGATGGCGGTTGCCGGGATGGATATGACCTCTTCTCTGAGGTGCCAATTCAGCACCGGATTGCCCACTTTCACGGTGAAGTGGTATTCCCGCACGGAGGACGCTTCGCCGTTAAAGTACAGACTGTTATCCTCCAGTACCACCTTATAAGTGCCGCCCTCTGCCCATCCGCCTGCAGGCGGCGCAACGGTGTAGGTGCCATCGTGATTGTTCCTGACGCTGCCGACAACGAGGATCGTATTGCCGTCCGCGTCCACTTCGCTGGTGGGCTGCTCCGTGCCGATCAGACTGATCTTGCCCGTCAGGTCGCTTTCGGAATCGCTGTTGACGCGGATCGTAAAGTTCAGTCCGACATCCGTCGCTCCGGCGTAAGTCGGTGTTTCCACGCCCTCGATTGCATCGTAGTCCACCATCTTTGCGTAAAGGGACAGATTTTCGCTGAGCGGATCACCGTCGGCAACGGCCTTGTTATAGCTTTCATCATAATACCAGCCGACGAAGGCTTTCCCCGCTACCGAAGGCGTGGGAAGATTGGCAAGGGAAAGTGCAGAAGTTGTCTGTGTAAAGGTAGAAGTCGTTCCATCGGGCAGATACAGCGTGATGGTATGAGCTGTGCTGCCAGAACCGTTTCCACCAGAGCTGCCGCCAGAGGAACTGCTGCCGGAGGAATTGCTGCCGCTATTCGGCTTGCTCTGATCTTCCTTCTGGGGTGTCTCACCCGATTTACGCCCCACGATGCCGGGTGCTGAATACCAAATCTCCACCGCCTCGTCCGCACGCATACACAGCATCGCCATCTGGGCGCGGGTAGCATTGCCTTCGGGGGCAAAGCGTGTGCCGTCACCGTTCAAAAGTCCCTGTTTCCAGAGCTTCAGCACAGCATCCTGTGCGTAGGCGGGGGTACGCTCCAGATCCGCAGGCGTAGTGGTGACATTTGCGCCGGTCGCATAGTCCACTTGGAACGCTTCAAAATACCGCACGAAGAATGCTGCCATCTGTGCCCGGTTGATAAACGCATCGGGAGAGAATTTTCCGTCACCTGTGCCTACTGTGATGCCGTACCTCGCCGCCCACTGCACATAGGGGGCGTAGTACATCGTCTGCGGCACATCAGAAAACGGCGTCTCTCCACTGTAGTCATCTGGATTTACACCAGCCATACGCCCAAGCACCGTGACAAACATCCCCCGGGTCATGGTGCCGCTGGGACTAAATGTGGCAGTTGAGGTGCCGTTGAATATACCGTGGGAATAGACGTATTCCACAGCCTTGGCACACCAGTCCGAGGACTTTACATCCTGAAACGGCATTGTCTGGCTGGGCTGCTCCGCCCTGCCGCCGTTGCCTGCGGCAAGTACCTCCATGGGCAGCATCGTTACCAGCATGATGATACTCAGCAGTCCGGCCACAAACCGGTTCCATTTTCTCCTCATCCAATACCCCTCCTCATTTTTTAATTGGATGTGCGGAAAGTACGGCAGCCCTCTCAGGCGCACGCCTGAGAGGGTTTTGCACGCAAGCCCCTCCACAGCATGATGTTACACTTTTATTTTACCATTCCCATACCGTGCCGTGTTGTGTTGTTTAGGGGGAAATCCGTGTCGTTTAGGAAAAAGGGGCCTTTGCCGCTTGTGCAGAGGAACACACTTTGTTACAATGGCAAACAGGAAAGGAGGCGGTATCATGGAGCCTCAGCACAGAAAGATCTGGCCCGCAGCCACTCTGTTGATCCTTGCTGCCGCTGCAGCGGTCTTCTGCCTGTTCCGCCTGTCTCAGCCGGACAGGATGCAGACATCGCTTCTTTTGAACTGCACACAGACGAACCGGAACGGTTGGACCTTTGAGACAGAAAGCGGTCCGGTAGAACCTGTATTTGGCTTCGGCGGCTATCTGGATGGGATTCCGGTGGACGGAGACAGCCCGGTGGCGGCGGAGCGGGTCATGGAAGATCCCGGTCAGCGGGATCTGCTGCAATTTTTTGGCTTTGGCGCGGGGATACAGGTGTTTCTGGATGGTGAATTGCTCTACACTGACTTTCCGAACGAAGAAAACCGTGCGGATGCCTTTTTGGAAAATGTGGATTTCAGCAGCATTTCCCATGACGGCCTGTGCATCCCGCTTCCTATAGACTGCGCTGGGAAGACACTGCGGATTGTCACCTACGGCGCAGCCCTCAACGGTTTACTTTACCCTGCTTTCCCATCTCTGGCCAGTCGCTTTTCCGATTCTGTGACCGCTGTTTCCAGCATTGTCTGGCCCATGGCAGCCATCACAGCACAGGTCATACTGGCGCTTTTCCTGCTGCTGGTTTTCCTTTTCAGCACCCAGACGGGACCGTATCTGTGGAAACTGCTGCCGCTGAGCGGCTATTTTCTGCTGACGGCGGTGCCTGTGGCGTGCGGCTCATTCTTCGCACTTTCTGCCGGATTGGATACAACGGGCAGCCTGACGGCCTGGCTCTGTCTCATTTATATTGACTTGCTGTTCTGCTTTCTGGCCATTTCCCTGCATGGTTGGAAGCGCCGGATATTGTTGATCGGAGCGGCGGCGCACATTTTGTGCTCGGCCCTGCGGTGCTTTACGTCGGTCACACTGTTTTACGGCAGGCTGATGGACTGGCTTGGCTTTGGCCTGTTCCTGCTGGCGGTTCTTTTGATGCTGCTCTCTCATGAACGGATGCTCCGTCGGACAAGCCTCTGCCTCTGCTGCGTCGCAGGCGCGCTGTTTGCCGCATGGTGCGTCAGCCGGTTCGTGGGCGTGGAATATCTCTATCCACTGAGCAATCCCATCACCTCCCTGCTCTACGGCAATCCGAAAGCGCTGTATACCCTACTGTGCGCTGTGACCGGTCTGCTCTGTGCAGTGCAGGTGGTGGCGGAGTTCATCCGCACCGCCTTCTCCCGCCAGCGGCAGATGATAGCCCTGCAAAGCCGCAGCCAACAGGCACAGGAGCAATACAAGCAAGCCCAAGAATCCCTTCGGAATGTATCGGCCTTCCGCCACGAGTGGAAAAACCACATCTCCGTGCTGTCGCTCTTGCAGCGCAAGGGGGATACCGAAGGTTTGACGGAATATCTTGCGCAGTTGGATGACCAGTTGGAGCAGCTTTCACCCCTCCATTATACGGCGAACTTCATTGTCAACACCGTTTTGCAGCGCTATGTAGCCAAGGCGAAAGAGATTGGCGCTGCCTTCCATGCAACGGCTCCGTTACCTGCCGAGCTGTCTATTGATGAGGATGACTTGTGCAGCTTTCTCTTCAACCTGCTGGACAATGCCGCGGAGGGCGCAGCCGGAACACCATCGGGCAAGCCGCGGGAAATTCGTTGTTCCTTGCAAATTCGCCAAGGCTACCTTGCCATCCGCTGCGAGAACACATTCAGCGGTGTGGTTGCCCTCGACGAGGAGAACAATTTGCTGACCACAAAGACTGCATCTGCCGACCACGGCTACGGACTAATTCAAATGCGCAGGATTGCTGCCAAATACGGCAGCACCCTTTCCGTCAGCTACAATGCGGAGCGTTTCACAGTCATGACCGCCCTCAAGCTGCCTTAAAACAAAAAAACGGACGCATGGGGAGACTTCCCATACGTCCGTTTTTTCATCGCTCATTCAGATATCGCACAAACTGTTCCCTGAATCGTTCGGCATACTTCCGCCCGATGGGCAGTTTCAAATGTTCAAGGGAAACAGTGCGGCTGCTGACTTCCCGCACACACGCCAGATTCACAAGAAAGCTGTTGTGGCAGCGGCAGAACTGCTCTGCCGGTAGATTTCCCTCGATTTCGGTCAGGCTCAGAGGGTAAAACTGCTCCCCGCTTTCCATATGAAACAGGCTCCCGTGGTCGCGGCTCTCCACATAGCGAATGTCTTCCAGCGGCAGCACCGCCATGCGCCCGCCCACCTTAATGGAAAAGGTTTTCGGTCGGTGATGGAGCCGCAGGTCGGTTTCAATGGCTCGTTTCAGTTCCGCTTTCGATACCGGCTTGAACAGATACTGAATCGGTCGGACCTCGTAGCCGTCTTTCAGATACTCCGAACTACCTGTGAGGAACAGAATACTGGTACGGTCATCTGTCATGCGCAGCTTTTTCGCAAGCTCCATGCCGCTCTCGCCGTCCATGAGAATGTCCAGGCAAAGCAGGTCAAACCGGTCGCCGGTCAGCAGCTGCGTTTCCAGTTCCTCTGCCGAGGAAAATGCAGCGATATGATGTTCGATTTCCAGGTCGGTGAGGACTTCGCCGCACAGTGCCGCCGCTTCCTCCCTCGTATCCTTTTGATCTTCGCAGACCGCCACTGTATACATCGCTCATCACCTCCCGGAGATCAGATAGATTTTAGCACAGATTTTATTTTTTTACAACAAAGCCGTTTGTTCGGACATTTCAAGCATCGACGGATCAGCGCGCAAGCGACATGGAGTAACGGCGACTGATTCAGTTAAGGAAATGATTGTCCTGGTCATGTTATGCCGCTAAGAAAACTATCTGGATGTGTAATGACTGAACACCGCTTTGTGTTGCTCAAAGTACCATATTTTCTTTTTCCATCGGCTCATTGTGCCGTTGGAAAATTTTTTTGAAAATTTTTGCCGAAACTTTGCCAAAACCGCACCTTCCATTCGGGATAGAAGCGAAAGGGGAAGAAAGCCGACCTCTCGGTGCATGAGAGGAGGTGAACGACTCTTGGAGCTGACACCATCCCAAAAGAAAACCGTTAGACATCAGTTCGACAGCTTTTGCAGGAAGGTTCTGCGCGAAGAAGCCCGCGATTATGAGCGTCATATTGCGTGGCGTTCCAACCATGAGGTATCCCTTTCGGAGCTGTCAGAGGAGCAGGAGCGCCAAATGTATGTGCTGGACGAGTATCCGTCCGAGCAGACGCATTTTCATGTGCGGGGCTATGATGTGGCAATCGAAAACGAAGATCTTGCCAATGCCCTGACGGTGCTGCCGGATGATAAGCGTGACATTGTTCTGCTTGCGTATTTCCTTGATATGACCGATCAGGAAATTGCGGACAAGCTGGACATGGTACGCCGTACCGTGCAATACAAGCGCGCTCAGTCCCTCAAGGAATTGAAAAAAGAAATGGAGGTTACTGAAGATGGCGCGCAATCTGAGTAATGCCGCTGCATCTCTGCTGCCTTACTCGACCATCGAAGCGGCAGCGTCCGGCAATGTGGACGCGATCAATGCTGTGCTGAAGCACTATGAGCGTTATATTGCGGCTCTGGCAACCAGAACCCTGTATGACGAAAACGGTGTTCCGCACCTTTGCCTCGATGAAGAAAAGGTATGCAGGATGCGAACCAAGCTGATTACCAAGATTCTTGACTTCAAGGTAAACAAAACAGCCTAAAACCCATAGCAGCCCGTGCAGGAGCGTGTCCCCCTTTCCACGCTTCTGCAACGGGCCATTCGTGCATCCGCGAGGAAAGGTTCTTATCACCCGATAGGAGCCTTTCCCGGCTGATCCACAGCCAAATATCACACGCGCCTGAAAGCGCGGATATGCTGTACCTTGAAAATTTCATAGGCAAACGGATAACGTTCCGAACCGGACGAGCCGGCAGACGGCGCGCCAAGACCCATCCAGATAACTGGATAGGCGAGCGATCAAGCAGGTCTGCAACCGTGCGCGGCAGCACGGCGGCCATGACTCCGAGTTTGGGATAATGATACTCCCGCGTTGAACGCCCTCAAAGCATTGCGCGGCGCACCCATCAGCA
>ENA-ORSB01002777-ORSB01002777.1-human-gut-metagenome-genome-assembly--contig:-NODE-2777-length-13365-cov-23.187754_pt1 | contig 13365 bp, 14 predicted proteins | sample MGYA00242180_ERZ509144 | MGnify/ENA primary metagenome ERZ509144 (study PRJEB26280, sample SAMEA2338661) | human gut metagenome | biome: human gut; feature: human-associated habitat; material: faeces...
CCCAGAAGGTAAAGAGCGTGCTCGGAACTTCTTCCAAGATTTCCGGGGCGAACCTCTATTCGAGGCTGAATTACTGGATCGTGAAATGCGGTGGAGCCGCACTCAGTGCTCCTCCTACCCTCGTCGGAGTGGAAGCTCCGTGCGAAGCGGACCTCTCCCTCACCGCCGACAGCTTCACCTTCCAGCTGCCTGATCCACCGGCAGAGACCGCAGACCTCAAGCTCGTCATTATGGCATCCGCTCCACAGAGCAACGGTGTCACAAAGGCCTACTCGAAGGCTGTGATGATTGGCTCTCCACGAACTATCGTGGAAGAGGCCATCAACATCAAAGCTGACTACGAGGCAGTCCACGGTGCAGTCACCACCGCCGCTCCAAAGGTATTCCTCCGCTACTTCTTCGTCAACACGAAGACTGGCGAGAAATCCGGAGAAATGCTCGGGCAGATCAGCCTGTAGGCAATGTTTCATCTCCCCCGCCGGCATCAAGCTGACGGGGATTTGTTTCAATCATTATGAAAGCATTAGTAGACGCATACGAACTCATCAAACAGTTCGAAGGACTTAGACTTGAAGCATACCTCTGTCCTGCTGGAATTTGGACAATTGGATACGGACATACTTCCGGTGTATCACCTAATTCCTTCATTACAATTCAAGAAGCAGATGAATACCTACATAGAGATGTAGCGGCCATTGAAATGCAACTGAATAAGTTGAATCTCAGCCTCAGACAATGCCAGTGGGACGCTATTGTCTCATTCGTCTTTAATGTAGGAATTGGCAATTTCAAGGCTTCCACTTTACTTGCAAAGATTCGCATTAACCCGGATGATAATTCAATAACAGATGAATTCCTCAGATGGGTTTATGCTAACGGCAAAGTGATGCGAGGATTACAAAAACGCAGACTGACAGAAATGAAACTATACTTCTCAGACAAGCTAAAGTAATGCTGTTATATGATGAGTTCAAACAAATAGATATCAGGCATATGGAATCCAATGAAATCATTACTAATATCGGAACATTTGTTCTTCCCCTTGTCACAGCGGCTGCTGGTTGGCTCGCAGGACGGCGTAAACAAAAGAACGACTTCCTGCACGACTTGCAATCTTCTATAAACCTGCTCTCCTCAGAGAACAAGAGGTTGCTTGAAGAAATCACTTCAGCAAACAATGAAATAATCGCCCTGAGAAAGGAGAACGAAGAGCTTAAAGCCTCCGTAGATCATCTCTGCAGCGAAAACACAGTACTCAAAGATGAGATAAGACAATTGAAAATTTCTCTCAAACATTAAAAGACAATGGACTCTAGAATTAAGAAAGCCCTGATTGTTTCAGGCATCACATTATGCTGTATTGCCGTTCCCTTTTGCACACCATTCGGCAGAGTAATGCTGAGCGTCGCTGCCACAATTATTGCAGCCGTCACCTTCCCGATTTTGATGATAGCTGGAATCATTGGCGGCTTAATTGCCAACTTCTGGTTATGGAGCAAGTTCGTAGAATGGCTTGACAAAATATTCAACTGATTTCTCAGGACATCAAATCCGCTATCTTCTCTATTCCGAGGATAGCGGACAAGAATACCGAAAATGAAGTCTTGAGAAAAAATTCCATTACATTCCGGAAGTCAATTACTGAAGCAGAAAATAAGCCAGAAAAGACATTAAAAATCATAGGAAAATCACTACATTTGTAGAACGGAGATAGACTGAAAACATTTAGTTTTTGCTGCTTTACATTCGATAACATCACAAAAGCCGTACCCTATTTGTACCGCTTAAATGTTAAACAGTTGATATTCAATAATAACTAATTCCTGCATCGGAAAGTGATTGCAACATTTCAAAAGGGATTCACATGAAGGACCCCGAACCATACTGAAGCTTTGGCAATGATTCCAAACGAGATGATAACAGTGCTCGAAAAGAATAATCTTGCTATACAATCAAAAATAAAACAGACATACCATGTCCAAGCTAAACATCGACCAGAAGTCAATTAAAGCCTTATTTTCCGACAACAAGTCAGATTTCCTTATTCCTGATTATCAAAGACCATATGCATGGTCAATAATTGAATGTCAAACTATATGGGAAGATACTTTTTCATTCGCCATTCCTGAAAACGATTACCAAAAGTTCAACCCTGGTGATGAATATTTTCTGGGGCCGATCGTAACCTTTAAGAATAGCGATAATAAGCTCGAGATCATTGATGGTCAACAGCGTCTGACAACTCTTATGCTGTTACTTCGTGCTCTTTACACTCATTATCTCGTAGCACAAGATGCACAAACAGTCAAAACTCGCGAAGAGATTGCCAAATGTATATGGAAGACAGATGAATTCAGCAATCCTATTATGGAGCAGCTGAAGATTAATTCTCTGGTTGCAACCGATGAAGTAAAAGACGAATTCCTCAGCATACTTCTAAAAGGAGAGGCGCCAGACACGATGCATAGTAACTATGCAGTGAACTACCGGTATTTTCAAGGAAAGATCAAGGAACTCATCAACAAGATGCCTAGCTCGTTCATGTATTTCCCTGTCCGCTTGATGAACAACTGCATTCTTCTTCCGATTGAGGCGGAATCTCAGGACACAGCCCTTACAATCTTCTCGACTCTCAACAATCGCGGTCTTCCTCTCTCTGATGCCGACATCTTCAAAGCTCAGTTCTATAAGTTTTACACCACGAAAGGGAAAAAAGATGATTTTGTGCTGCGTTGGAGTAAACTCAATACTCTTTGCGAGAAAATATTTCACCCTATCTCAGGAACGCCTATGGATGAGCTTTTCACGAAGTACATGTACTATGAGAGAGCTAAGATGAGAATTGACTCATCAACAACTGAGGCTTTGAGAAAATTCTACGAAAAAGACAATTACAGTCTCCTTAAGAATGACACCACATTCGCCAACCTGGAAGACCTTGCCAGTTTCTGGAACGACGTATTCAGTCAGAACGAAGACCGTTTCTCCCAGAGAGTTCTGAGAGCTCTCTACGTTCTCTGCTATGCTCCAAACAGCATGTGGGGGTATATCCTTTCTGTTTATTATATGAAGAATCGCCAGGCAGACGGTAATCTCGATGAAGCTGACTTATTCACCTTCTTGAACAAGATTACTGCGTTCACATGGGCTTATGCAGTTACTAATCCTGGTGTAAACTCGCTCCGTACTCCAATGTATGCAGAGATGATCAATATTATCGATGGGAACCCTGTGGAGTTTGAGAAGTTCAAGTTCGATAAGGCTTCACTTTCCACCTCTTTTGGCAACTACGAGTTCAGAAACACACGTCCTATCACGAAGTCAATACTTACATGGTGGGCTCTATCTGATGATGCCCAGAAACTTCCTTCGCTTGAAACTGCATTCGAGATCGAGCACATTTATGCTAAGAACAGATGCGATAAGGAAAAGAGTTTGAGCGACCCTAAGAAGATTGAATCGCTTGGCAATAAAGCCATACTGGAAAAAAGGATTAATATCAGAGCATCAGACTACCGGTTCATAGACAAGAAGAAGTATTATGACGGATATGAGAATAGTTACGGTGTCTCCAAAGAAGGCACAATCAACCACGAACTCCGCTCCATGTCAGGAGAGATGATGGATTTCATAGAAACGAATATCGATGAAAGAAGGGAAAAAATCTTGGAGAGCTTTTACAAGTATATCGAGAATAACGGTTTGATGAGATGAAGTCCTACGCATCGCTGCGCTCCCCAGTACCAGGCAGGAAAAGATGATAACTTCATTTGTAAACACCTAGGCGCTCTTCGTTTCGTACGGAGGACGCCCTTTTTATAAGAATCGGGTTCAAGCAAAGAACTAAACTATCGAGAAAAGCATCAACACGACAACTACTTCGCTGCTACAGAAACGCATTCGTCAAGTTTTTTGCGCAAATAACTTGACTTTTCTATCTTTGCAATATTAGAAATGCTATTTATGATAATAGGAGAACAAATAAAACAGAAAATAGAGTCATTCCCTACAGGAGTTGTGTTTACGATCTCAGACTTTGGCTTCGACCCTAGCTATGACCTTGCTTTAGCGAAAGCACTGAGCCGAATGGCAACTTCCGGTGAGCTGTGCAAAATTTCAAAAGGAAAGTATTATAAGCCCAAAGAAACTCTTTTGGGAAGAATAAAGCCGCCTGTTTCAGAAATAGTAAAGGACTTCCTTGAAAAGGATGGGAAAATCATCGGATACATTACAGGGGCACAAGCATTTGCGACAATGGGGCTGACATCCCAGATTTCATCTGCAATTATGATAGGTTCCGGCAAATATCGGAGACCCTTGCAGCGCGGAGAATATAAAATCTCGTTTCTGAAGCAGGATAATCCTATCACAAAGGACAATATCGAATTCCTCCGGATTCTTGATGCCATAAAATTGATACGCGATATTCCTGCAGTTTCACCTGAAACCGCCTGCAAGGCTATCATCTCCCTTATTCAGTCGCTCTCACCTCAAAGTTCCGAAGAACTTGAAAAACTGTCGCTCACTTATACCAGTTATGTGCGTGCTCTGCTTGGAGCAATGCTTGAATACATTGGCAGGCCGACAGCGATTGTCCGAAAATCTTTGAACGGTGTATCTTCCTACAAGTTGCCTATTTCGGAATCCGTATTACCTAACAAATCAAATTGGAACATCTATGAACCTGCACGAAAATAAGGACGTATTCGCCGCTGCCATACAATTGGCCTCTACACCAAAGCAAGAAGGAGGTCTCGGCATCAAGCAAATATATATTGAAAAAGATTACTGGATCTGCAGGTCGCTTAAGCAGCTTTCAGAATGCAAGGAATCAGAAGTCGCTGTGTTCAAAGGCGGCACTTCATTGTCAAAGGCATACTTGCTCGGGAACCGTTTTTCAGAGGACATTGACATTGCCATAACCAGCGATTCTCAGCGGACTGATAACCAGACAAAAAACATAATATCACGGATATCCAAAGTCATGTCAGCCGGATTAGAAGAAGTCCCGAACCCGGCAACCAGAAAATATTCCAAATACAGAAAAGCTTTCTATAGATATCCGGTTTCCATTGAAAACGGAATTATAGGAGCCATAAATCCAGGGCAAATTCTTCTTGAAATAGTGTCTTTCGCAAATCCTTATCCCTATCAGAAGGTATTCATCAAGAGTTTTCTCACCGAGTATCTGGAGAACGTGGGCAGAAACGACATAATCGAGGCATATGGAATGCAGGGATTTGAAATTCAGGTACTCGCAAAGAGCCGGACAGCAACGGAAAAACTTGTTTCACTTATCCGTCATTCTTTGTCAGCAGATTACATATCCGAGTTAAAGGCAAAGATCCGTCACTTCTATGACCTTCACTTCCTTTGGAACGACCCGGAGAGTAGAGCATACTTAGAGAGCACAGAGTTCAAGACGGATTTTAAGGAATTGCTTTCAAGTGATCAAGCAAGATTTAAGGATCCGGAGGGATGGGGCGACAAGAAAGTCTCAAACTCCCCTCTCATATCCTCATTTGACATAGTTTGGAGCGAATTGCAAGAAACTTATTCAAAGGAATTACCTGAACTCGCATATCAAGCGATCCCATCACCAGAGAGTGTGGCCGAAAGTTTCAAAGAGTTGTCTGTTCTTCTGATATAGCGCGCCACTTACTCTCAAAAGGAAAAAGCTCTCATTATGAAGTTCAGTGGAAATCTTTCAGAATTTAAGGAATACTATATCGCCTAAGAAATTTGATGGACAATCGGTCGCTATTCAGAATCATCCTGCGCCAAATATCTATACAAGGTACACCTATGGACCTTTAGCATTCTTGCAACCTTAGTTTTTGAGTAGCCTTTCTTTAACATTCGATCGATTCGTTCTTTACAACCATCAAGTTTGTGCCGGCTATTTTTGCTTCCTTGAAGCCTTCCAAGTATGGCTCCTTCAGCCCTCCTTCTTGCAAGTGCCTCTTTCGTCCTCTGGCTGATCAAGTTCCTCTCAATTTCCGCAGACAACCCAAAAGCAAAAGCCTACACCTTACTCAGAATGTCCGCCCCTAACCTGTAGTTATCCTTGATAGTCCATACCTTACATTATTTAGTCATACATATATTGAGAATCTCCATAATCATAAACAGGTTCCTCCCAAGACGGGAAAGTTCCGCATTGATAATCAAATCATCTTTCTTCACTCTTCTAAGAAGCACTCCCAACTGTCTCTTGATGTAAGCCTTTGTGCCACTGATTGTCTCCTCAATTCAGCCGTCAATGGAAACATCATTCTTCTTACAGAAATTGTTAATCTCGAACCGCTGATTCCCAACAGTCTGCTTGTCGCTGCTAACTCTAAAGTAACCGTAAATCATAATCCAAAAGTTAAATCGGCAATAATCACCTATAATTTTGTATTTTTGTCAAAATCATACAATTGTGATGACAAATTCCTATAAACTATGGAAATATTAGCGTTAATAATCTGCATCCCAGTAATTATACTTCTCCTCCGCCTTCTGCCATCCAAAGGCAAAGTTGGGGAAATGCGGGTGGCATCCATTCTAAAAAAGTTTCCAGTGGACAGATACAAAATAATAAATGACCTTCTGCTCACAAGCAACGGCTACAGTACGCAAATAGACCATATCGTAATATCCATCTACGGTGTCTTCGTCATCGAGACCAAGTTCTATCAAGGCTGGATTTACGGAGGCGAAAACAGCGAATACTGGACACAGAACATCTACGGCAACAAATATCAGCTACGTAATCCAATTCATCAGAACCAGGGACATATCCGTGCATTAAAATTTCTTTTGAAGGGCTATGGAAACATCCCGTTCATATCAGTCGTGGCATTCTCAAGACAGGCAAGACTCGGTGTTGATGCTCACACGCCAGTAATATACTGGGATCAGATTCCCCGAACAATCAATCAATTCGAGACCAGAGTCCTCTCCGAAAGCCAGATACAGAGCATCTATAACATCCTCCTCGCAAACAACACCGAAGATAAAGATGCCAAGAAGCAGCACATCTCCAACGTTCGTCATAATGAACTCAAACGAGATATTGCCATCGCCAACGGCTATTGTCCGCAATGTGGCGGCACATTAACACTACGCCAAGGCAAATATGGCAAATTCTACGGTTGCTCAAACTATCCGCATTGCAAATACACAACGCCATACAGATAGAGACTACACTTACAGATGCCAACACGAATCGTGATTATCGCATTTTCGAGGCCGAAAGATCTTCTTAATCGACAAAATTACCCTAAAAAGCGCCTCTTATCCGACAAAATTGCTCATTCAAGGCATTTCATGAGATTATTATTGTAAAAAATTTCATTTTTGAAAATGCCATTCGACAGTCTTTGATAAGAATTCGTCATGAGCACCTATACGTCGCTAAACTTTCTTGACGGCATCACATAATATGTAACTATTTGCGCATTTGAGAAATTATCGGTATTTTTGCAAAAATTACCGAGTAAAAGTTCTCTTATGGCAAAGGAAAACAAGATCATAAACATCATCAAATCGCGAATTCAGAAGGCTCAGAACGGGACTCTGTTCTTCAATAACAGCTTCCAGGAGTTTGATGATGAATACGTGGGCCAAATCCTATCGGACTTGGCTAAGGATGGTATCATACATCATCTTTCCAGGGGCATATATCTCAAAACAGAGGAAACCCGTTTTGGTCTGGTCTATCCCCCTATTGAAGATATTGCAAAGGCCATTGCACGCCGTGACAATGCGCAGGTGATTCCTACTGGGGCCACAGCCCAGAATATCCTTGGCCTGTCCACTCAAGTGCCAATGAATGCAGTGTTCCTCACTTCCGGATCCGCAAGAATAATCAAACTTGGGAGCCGAACCATCACATTCCGCCGTGCCGTTCCAAAGAATTTCGCAGTCCAAGGACGTTACACTAGCCTGATTGTTCAAGCGCTGAAATCAATCAGAGAAGATAACTTCTCGGAAGACGATTTTATCCACATACAAGACATCATCCTACGACATCCGGAGCCAGATACAATAGAACAGGACCTAGCTGTAATGCCTTCTTGGATTCGTAAATTATTCGTCAGAACGCTTAAAACCATCAAACAATGATTCTTTGGCAAAAACTCGATATGCCTGAACGCATTGCGGCCGTTCAAACCACTGCGGCAAGCAAAAATATTGAAGACCGCGCAGTTGAAAAGGATTGGTGGGTAACAGCAGTCCTCAAAGCGCTGTTCTCAACATCCTGCAGTGACTATCTGCTTTTCAAAGGCGGAACATCCATCAGCAAGGGATGGCCAATCATTGAGCGTTTCAGTGAAGACATAGACCTATCTCTTGGCCGGCAATTCTTCCTTGAAGTGAGGAACCTATCTTGTGCTGCCGCTGAAAATAACACGCAGCTCAAGAATCTTCGCAAAGCGTCCCGCAAGTATATCCATGGCACGCTGTCAAAAGAACTGGATGAGCGTCTTTCGGCGATGGGTATTGTTGGGTTTACTGTCGAGAATCAGACCACACAGCCTACGGCAGAAGGTCCTAAGCCAATTGATGCCGATAGTGATCCCACTGTCATCCTTGTCAACTATGACAGCGTCTTCCCCGCGTATGATGGCGATATCCTGCCGCGAGTAAAGATTGAGATCAGTTGCCTGTCGATGTCAGAGCCTTTTGAAGCAAAACCGATAACTACGCTCATACACAACCAGTTTCCGGAACTTGATGAGGCCTTATCTGTGGACATTCGCACAGTTACGCCTTCCAGGACTTTTCTTGAAAAGGCCTTCTTGCTGAACGAGGAATTCCAAAAAGAGAAACCTCGCTCCAGACGGATGAGCCGCCATCTTTACGATCTCGAAAAACTGATGGACACAAACTATGGCAAAGCCGCTCTGGAAGACACTGCCCTATACCAGGCCATTGTGGAGCACCGCCGCAAGTTTTATCACCTTGGCTATGTCAACTATGATTTGGACTACCCTGCTGCCATCAAGTTCGTGCCTGAAGGCGAAATGCTGGATGCATATAGGCGTGATTACAATGACAACATGGTCAATGGCTACATCTATGGCGAAGCTATGGATTTCGATGTTTTGATGGAGAGAATCAAACTCCTGCAGCAAAGGTTCAGGGACATATAGAACTATATAGTGACAGAGTCAAGAACGACCTTAATCTCTCACGATTGAGTTTTGATGAATTCCAAGCAAAGTCCCTTCACGACGTAGAATTATGCTATGAATTATCTCGCTTGTTTCACGAGACAAGGAGGGCCTTAATCAAAGATTGGAAACTTCTATCCAAGTCTATTCCCCTCCCCGATGGAAAGAATATTGAGCATAACAAAAGCCGAACTCCGCCGGAGTATCCATTAATCGACAAATTACCCTAAAAGCCACCTTATCCGACAAAATTGATTATTCAGGGCATTTCATGAGATTATTATTGTGAAAAATTTCATTTTTGAAAATGCAACTCGACCGTCTTTAAGAAGAATTCAGTGTGAGCACCAACACGTCGCCAAACTTTCTTGACTACATCACATAATATGCATATATTTGCATTGCCCATCTCCGTTCAGGTGACGACCACCGGAAATGGTGCGCGTTTTTGTGCAACTTCGGCGCCCAAAATAGGCCCAAGAAAATGCTTTATATTGACTCTCAGACGGTTAAGCGTTGTGCATCGAGAAATAAGCTATAATGGCAAATATAGTTTAAATTCCATCATTCCCATCAAAACCTTTGTTAACCGTATTAATATGCTCGTACAAAGTCCACTGGAAGACGCTGTTCAAGATCTAGTTGCAGGTCTCGTCAAGCCTCATTCAGTCTCTCCTCAGAAAACCGTTCAGGTTTCTATAGAAGAAATATCAAATACTCTAAATAAAATTTCAGCAAAACTTGATGCATTGAATAATAATGTAAAAACATTAGTGTCCGGTAAAAAATCATAAAAGTTCTTTGAAAATATTGGAAGTTAGGTAGTTACAAAGGCTTTTAGTGCTTGCCGATTTGAAATTATCTTTGCCAGACTAACGTAGAATGGCATATACATAAAGGAAAATACGTGTTCGCGCAGCTCTTAGACTTCATCGACAAGGATGTATTCCTCAGAATAGCAAACAAATACGATGGAAACCGTTACGTCAAACAGTTTACGTGTTGGAATCAACTTGCTGTCCTGATGATTGGACAGCTCTCCAACCGTGAAAGTCTGAGAGACGTCGTCCTTGCAACCCAGGCTCACGCGTCGAAGGCGTATCACCTTGGATTTGGTAGACATGCAGCCAAGAGTACTCTTGCAGATGCCAACACGAAGCGTGATTATCGCATTTTCGAGGAGTTTGCCTACAAAGTCATCTCGGAGGCTCAGCTATGCAGAATCGTTGACATCTTCAAACTGAACGGAGACGTCTATGCATTTGATTCTACGACAGTTGACTTATGTCTAAGCACCTTTGAATAGGCCTTGTTCAGAAAGAGAAAAAGCGGAATCAAGATGCATACTCTGTATGATCTGGAGACTCAGATTCCTACGTTCTTTCACATTACACCGGCAAGGGTTCATGATACAAAAGCAATGGATGTCATTCCATATGAAGAGAACTCATTCTACATCTTCGACAGGGGCTACAACGACTTCAAGCGTCTTCACAACATTGAAAGCATTGGAGCCTACTTTGTCATCCGCGGAAAGACCAACAACGACTTCAAACCAATGAAGTGGAAGCGCCGATTCCCACCCGAATCAGGCATCCAGTCAGATGCCATCGGCTATATGGCAGGTCAACTGACAATGGAGAAGTATACCGACAAGATCCGTAGAGTAATCTACTTTGATAAGGACAGCAAAAAGAAATTTATATTCTTTACCAATACTCTGATTATCAGCCCTATAATGGTTGCTGAACTATATCACAACAGATGGCAAATCGAGCTTTTCTTCAAATGGATTAAGCAACATCTGAAGATAAAAAAGTTCCTGGGGCACGTCTGAAAATGCAGTCCGCATACAGATTTACTCAGCAATTATTGCCTATTGCATGATGGCCATTGTGCAGAAGAAGATGAATGTTGAACGGTCAATTTACGAGATGTTGCAGATTGTAAGTATCTCACTTACAGACACAAAACATCTCAGAGACCTCTTTGCAAAACCTAACTGCAATATTGTCAATGAACTTGATGATTCAACCGAACCAAATTTGTTTAATTGTTAAACTTTATAATAATCGTCCGAAACTTTTACCGGACAGCAATGATGTAAAAAGTTAAATATAAATTCTTAAGAAGAATGCAAAAACAATTAAGAGCGAAGAAATTACTATATCAGATTTCTTCGCTCTATAACATAATTTTATTTCACCAGCGACTTGAATACTTTATCTATACAGCGATTTTTCTGTTCCATATTTGGATGAACATATAAGTTCAGCGTAGTTGATATGTTTGAGTGTCCCAATAGCACACTAACAGTTTTTAGTCACAACCGACTTCTATACAACGAGTCGCAAAGCTGTGGCGAAGTCCATGGTACTTTAATTTTGGAATATCAAGTTTCTCCATCAGCCTTTTATAGTAGTTGCGATACGTACGTGGTTCTATCGGACATTCATCATTAGTTAGGATGTAATAGTCATCGTTAACTACTTTTTTCAAAGGCTTCAACATTCCTAGCAACTCTTTATTCATCGGAATCTCGCGACAGGAGTTTTTGGTCTTTGGTGTGTTTATGACCAGCTCAGTGTGCTTTTTCTCCCCTTCTATAATATAGATACGTTCTATTGTTCGATTAACAGTTAGTATTCCATCAGTGACATTGATATCACTCCATTTCAAAGCGCAGATTTCTCCTATACGTAGCCCTGTACTAAGGCTGATATAAATACCAAGTCCCATGAATGTAAAATGACTTTGGATATGGTTTAATATCTTCCTATGGTTGGTAACGGACAGGACATCCAATACTTTGTTCTCTGAACTTGGGGGATATTTGATGTCCCATTCATAATAAGTCATCCATTCCTTCTTCACTCCGAACTTCATTACCATTTTAAGGACTATCAGAATATCCTTGACCGATTTAGTACTTAATCCACTTTCAATTTTGTGCAAAACAAAAGCTTGAACACTCTGTTCCGGAAGTGAATTATCCTCCCCGAAAGTCGGAAGAATATGGTTCTCCAAGATCAATACATATGCAGCCATAGTGGACTGTTTCACATAAGGCCGCTTGTACTCTTTCCATGCAGCCGCAATTTCTCTAATAGTTTTATGAATCATGATTTCTTAATAATTGGTTCTTATAATTTGGGAAATATAAACCATAATGTTCCGGCTTTGCGATTTCCAGAGTTTACGGGGGAATGGAAGAAAATGCGTTTGGGTGATAATTGCAACATTCAAATGTGTAAACGAATCATGGCTGCTCAAACAAATACAGAAGGTGGAGTGCCTTTTTATAAAATCGGAACTATTGGAGGTAAGGCAGATGCTTATATTTCTAAAGATTTGTTTGATGAATATAAAATGAAGTATTCTTTCCCCCATAAGGGTGAAGTGATGATTACCTGTGCTGGAACAGTAGGCAAATGTATCATCTATAATGGGGAAGATTCTTATTATCAAGATTCAAATATTGTGTGGATAGACAATCCAAACGAGATTATATCAAATGATTTTTTGTATCATTTACTCTCTAAAATTAACTGGTCACATTTAAACTCTACAACTATTGTTCGAATCTATAACGATGACCTTCGGAATCTAAAATTATATTATCCCCACCATGACGAACAAAAGAAGATAACCCATTTATTCCAACTGATAAATGAACGCATTGCCACCCAAAACAAAATCATTGAGAAGCTGCAATCCTTAATTAAGGGAATTGCGCAGAATATTGTACTTCGCAACAAGCCGAATGTACGCATATCACAATGTTTGGAATGCAGTTCTTCAACATTGCAGGAAAGTGATGTTTTGGAATATGGTACATATCCTGTCTATGGTGCTAATGGAGTAGTCGGTTTCCTTGATAATTATAATACCTCAAATGAAGCCATATACATTATAAAAGATGGTTCTGGTGTTGGGGCAGTTTCCTATGTTGCGGGAAAATGTTCTGCAACCGGAACATTGAATATCTTACAAGCGAAAAAAGGCTTTTTACTCCGATATCTCTATTATTTACTGAATATTTTTAATTTTGAGCCATATAAGACAGGAATGGCAATACCTCACATATATTTCAAAGACTACGGAAAAGCTCAAATCTTTTGTCCGTCATATTCAGAGCAATTAAAATAGGAATTGTCGTTTAATGTTTTCAATCTGAGCGAAGCAGCAGACAATCCCTTCA
>ENA-ORSB01002780-ORSB01002780.1-human-gut-metagenome-genome-assembly--contig:-NODE-2780-length-13358-cov-2.602872_pt1 | contig 13358 bp, 8 predicted proteins | sample MGYA00242180_ERZ509144 | MGnify/ENA primary metagenome ERZ509144 (study PRJEB26280, sample SAMEA2338661) | human gut metagenome | biome: human gut; feature: human-associated habitat; material: faeces...
GGGCAGGAGAAGTGAATCTTTATCTGCTGGATAACCGCAGACAGAAGCTTCAGGTAAAGACGGATCACTATTTCCGGAAAGATCTGCTCTCTGTATTTCCGGAATGCGACATACAGGCAAAACCAGGGTTTATGATCCAGGCGTCGATTCCGCGAAAGGATGATAACAAAAAGTTTTTCCTTGAAATGCGTAATGCAGAACATTACTCCCGCACCCGGTTAAGAAAGTGGGATGATGGAGGCAGATGGCAGTATATTCTGGAAAAATCACAGGATGCACTCCGCTATTTAGAGCGGAACGGACTGTCTGCAACGATCCACAAGATCGAAAATAAATTAGGGGGGAAATCGGAAACCTCCTATGACGCATGGTGTCAAAAATATGATGTAAAAAAAGAAGAACTTGAGGAACAGAGAAAACGGACATTTTCTTATCAGCCTTTGTTTTCCGTCGTCGTGCCGCTGTATCGGACAAAACCGGAATTTTTAAAAGAAATGATCGGATCCATACAGGCACAGACTTATGGTAACTGGCAGTTATGCTTAGCGGACGGCAGTCTGTCAGGGGATGATGCGGGGACTGCGGAAAACGGACAGGCACCTGTAACGGAGCTGACACCGCTCTTAGAGCAGTATGCGAAAGCGGATAAAAGGATTACATTTACAACACTTCCAAAGAATCTTGGAATATCCGGCAATACGAACGCAGCGCTTGCACTGGCAGCAGGTGACTATATCGTCCTGGCTGACCATGATGATATTGTTCCTGCGAATGCGCTCTATGAACTGGCAGATGCCTTAAATCAGGATCGCAGTATTGATGTCTTATATTCAGACGAAGATAAGATCAGCATGGATGGAAAAAAGAGATTTGAACCTCATTTTAAACCGGATTTTGATCTCGATCTTTTGTGCAGTGTCAATTATATCTGTCACCTGTTTGCGGCTAAAAAAGAGCTTGTGGATATGGCAGGTGGATTTTGCAGTGAATATGACGGGGCACAGGATCTTGATTTTATCTTAAGATGTTGTGAGAATGCGAAGAATATCAGACATATTCCAAAGATTTTGTATCACTGGAGATGCCATATGCAGTCTACGGCTGCAAATCCGGAGAGCAAGCTGTATGCGTTCGAGGCAGGAAGACGTGCGATAGAGGCACATTATAGCAGGATTGGGGTTCCGGCAGCTGTGGAAAATGCAGCATTTTACGGGATGTACCGGACAAAATATGACTGGAAGGAAAAACCGCTGGTATCGATCATTATTCCAAATAAAGATCACAGGAAAGATTTAGAAACATGCGTTAATTCCATTCTCGAAAAAACCACTTACCCGAACATCGAGTTTATTATTGTAGAAAATAACAGTACCGAGCAGGAAACCTTTGATTATTACAAAGATCTTGAGACAATGCGTGAAAATGTACATGTTGTTTTTTATGAGGGTGGCTTTAATTATTCAAAGATCAACAATTTCGGTGCGGATGCCGCAAAGGGTTCGTATCTGTTACTCCTCAACAATGATACGGAAATGATCGACGGTGGCGCGATCGGTGAGATGTTAGGTTATTGTATGCGCGGGGATGTTGGAATTGTCGGTGCAAAGCTGTTATACGAGGATGAGACGATCCAGCATGCCGGAGTCGTTTTAGGATTTGGCGGGACCGCGGGACATGCATTTATCGGCAAACCGCGTTACGATACCGGTTATTTTGGCAGAATTTTGTGTGCGCAGGATTATTCGGCTGTCACTGCGGCCTGTATGATGGTAAAGCGCAGTGTGTTTGATGAGGTCGGCGGACTGACGGAAGAACTTGCGGTTGCATTTAATGACATTGATTTTTGTCTGAAAGTGCGCAAAACAGGAAAGCTTGTGGTCTATGATCCATATGCAGAGTGGTTCCATTATGAGTCGAAATCCAGAGGATATGAGGATTCACCGGAAAAAGTGGAGCGGTTTAATGACGAGGTGGATACACTGCTTCGTTCATGGAGAGAGATCATTGAGCAGGGAGATCCGTATTATAATCCGAACCTGACACTGGATAATTCAGATTTTTCCCTGCGCAAATAGGCAGTAAGAAAGAAGAGAGGCAGCAGTTCCTATGATGAAAGTATTTATTTGCCCGGAATGCGGATGGATGCGTGTCGTATCAAGACGCAAAGATGTGGAGTGCTTTAAATGTGGAAACGAGCAGATGACGCTGGCAAAGGTGGATTTTGACGCATTCACCTCAATGTCGGAGGAGGAACGAAAGGATTACGCAAACGGATGGCTCTATATCCATCAGAAAGCGAAAAAATAAACATGAAGTCAATTTTTCAGAAAATAACCGTTCAGAAAGTTGTGAAGGGATTCCGCTATCTGAAACATTATGGATGGAAAGAATTTATCATCCGTCTCCAGGAAAAGATGGAGGCAGAAAATGTTCCGTATGAGCCATGGTATGAAAAACATAAGGCGACAGCGGAGCAGATAGAGAAACAGAAAAAGCAGGCAGAAAAATGGAAAGATGCGCCAAAGATCAGTATCGTGGTGCCGCTTTTTAAGACACCGGAAACTTTTCTGCGTGCGATGATAGAGTCCGTACAGGCGCAGACCTATGGCAACTGGCAGTTATGCCTTGCGGATGGAAGCGGAGCCGGGGATGAAGATGCGGATCCTAAAGCGTCTTTGGTGCAGAGTATTGCAAATGAATATGCATCTGCAGATGCGCGGATCCGGTATGAATGTCTGACCGAAAATCAGGGGATCGCGGGAAATACAAATGCGGCGATCGCACTGGCGGACGGAGACTGGATCGCATTTATGGATCATGACGATCTGCTTGCGCCGGATGCACTGTTTGAGATGGTAAAAATGATCCGGCAGGGATTCCACGATGAGGATGGGCTTGCAGCGACGGTCTACCGGGAAGACGGTAATGACTATGAGATGCTTTATACGGATGAAGACAAAGTCGATATGGATGGAAAAACACATTTTCAGCCGCATTTAAAGCCGGACTTTAACATCGATCTGCTCCGTTCAAATAATTACATCACGCATTTCCTTGCAGTAAAGAGATCACTTCTCGACCAGGTTGGCGGAATCCGTTCTGATTTTGACGGGGCACAGGATTATGATTTTATTCTCCGCTGTGCGGAACAGGCAGGGGCGATCGGGCACATTCCAAGGATCTTATACCACTGGAGATGCCACAAAGAGTCGACCTCTGAGAATCCGTTTTCCAAGCAGTATGCAGTGGATGCGGGAAAACGTGCGATCGGGGAACATTTAAAACGCCTTGGCGTGGATGCTGTCGTGACGCCGACGAAGGATATGGGATTTTATGAGGTGGAGTATCCTCTGACAGAGCAGCCGCTTGTGTCGATCATCATACCAAGTAAGGATGAGGTGGAAACCTTACGGAAATGTATTGCTGCGATCGAAAAGTCTTCGTATGGCAATTATGAAGTTATTGTGGTGGAAAACAACAGCTGCGAAGATACTTTCCGTTATTATGGGGACATTGCGCCGCAGGAAACGACCGTTGATGGAACACGCTGCATGGAGGGAAAACTTGCAGGCGGACAGCGCATCTGTGTTGCAGTCTATACGGAAGGATTTAACTATTCGAAGTTAAATAATTTCGGTGTAAAATTTGCAAAAGGCAGCTATTACCTTCTGATGAACAATGACATTGAAATGATCGGAAATGACTGGATGAAGCGGATGCTTGGAAGCTGCCTGCGGGAAGAAGTAGGAATCGTCGGCGCAAAACTGTTTTATCCGGATCACACGATCCAGCATGCCGGGATCGTAGTGGGAATTGGCGGAAGTGCGCGCGGCATCGGAGATAACATGTTTGTCGGTCTTGCCGGGGACCGGAGCGGGTACATGCATAAGGCATCCCTCCAGCTTGATTACAGCGCAGTCACGGCGGCATGTCTGATGGTAAAAAGAGAGATTTATGAGCAGGCAGGCGGCTTTGAGGAGCAGCTTGCAGTTGCGTTTAATGATGTGGATTTCTGTCTGAAGGTGCGCAGACTCGGGAAATTAGTTGTCTACGAGCCGCATGTGCAGGCATATCATTATGAATCGAAATCCCGCGGGGCGGAAGATTCACCGGAAAAAACAGCGCGTTTCCAGCGTGAGATCGAATACATGAGAAATCACTGGATCGGTATCTTAAAAAACGGAGATCCGTATTACAATCCAAATTTTTCTTCGGTTTATAATAATTATTCTCTGAAGGATAACAGCTGAATGGAGGATAGATGACGGAAGTTACGATTATCATTCCGAACTACAACGGAAAAAAGCTTTTGGAAAACTGCATAAAGACACTCGAACGGCAGACCTGTCAGGAATTTAAACTGCTTGTGATCGACAACGGCTCTAAGGATGGCAGCACGGACGTGACATCGGAGAGCCTGGACATGGAAATGGTCGCACTGCCGGAAAATACCGGATTTTGTGGTGCGGTAAACCTTGGCTTTGAAATGACAACAACACCATATGCGATCTTACTGAACAATGATACCGAGGCAGAGCCGCATTTTGTGGAGGAGCTGTTAAAAGGAATCCGGCAGTCGGAACGTATTTTTTCCTGTGGCGCGCAGATGCTTGATTTTAAACAGAGAGAGCTGCTTGACAATGCGGGGGATCTCTATACGCTGCCGGGCTGGGCAGTTGCGCGTGGAAAGGGCAGACCTGCCGCAGATTATGGAAAACAGACGGATGTTTTTTCCTGTTGTGGAGGAGCGGTCATCTACCGGATGTCCGTGTTAAAACAGATCGGTGTGATGGATGAAAAACATTTTGCTTATCTTGAGGATCTCGATCTCGGTTACCGTGCAAGGATCGCAGGATACCGCAACCGTTATATCCCGGAGGCAAAAGTGTATCATGTCGGGAGTGCGACGACAGGTTCGCGCTACAATGAAAAAAAAGTATTTCTTGCCGCACGCAATTCCATGTTTGTGATCTATAAAAATATGCCGTTGCTGCAGTTTTTGATCAATCTGCCGTTTTTATTTGCCGGTGTTTTGGTAAAATGGCTGTTTTTCTGCAAAAAAGGATTTGGACGCCGTTATTTAGAGGGCATTGCAGAGGGAATCGGGCAGTGCAGAACATGCAGAAAAGTCCACTTTAAGGTTGGAAATCTTCGCAATTACGTAAAAATTGAGTGGAAACTCATTACAAATATATTTCGCGTATTATCGCACAGATAACGGGAAAAAACGTTTGAGCATCAAAGAATAATAAAGAAATAATTAAGAAATTGTGACAAGAGTTTTAAGAAAAAGAAGTTGTGCTTTCTGGAAAATTATTGTATTATTATTTTTATGGTAGCTTGAAAATGAAAAAAGGATGACATTATGATAAAAGATAATCAACAGCATTTTAACAGACTGCATGTGATCATAGATGCGTTTGTCATTGTGGTATCATATATCCTGGCATGGTGGCTGAAGTTTTCGAGCGGTATTTTGGACTCACCGGGTGGTGCACTGTCATTTGGATTTTACATGAAGGCACTGGTCGTGATTGTTCCGTTGTATCTGATTTTGTATTATGCGTTTAACCTGTATACGCCAAAGCGGGTACAGGGACGGCGGTTAGAGTTTTCCAATGTCGTGATGGCGAACATTGTAGGTTTTCTGTTGATTTTTACAGTATTGTACAACCTGCAGTCTTATGTGGATCAGTTTCGAAATTTTTCCCGTGAGATGTTCTTTTATTTCTTTGCGATCAACACGGTATTAGAAGAGTCGTTCCGTCTGCTGATACGTCAGTTTCTGCGCACAATACGCAAAAACGGTTATAATCTGAAGCATGTACTCCTTGTGGGATATTCCCGTGCTGCGGAGCAGTATATAGACCGGATACAGCAGAATCCGCAGTGGGGATACAATGTCAGGGGAATTTTAGACGACAATATAGCGAGAGGGACGACTTATAAAGGGGTAAAGGTCATTGGAAGCGTTGGCAATCTGCTTTATATCCTGCCGGAGAACAAGTTAGACGAGATTGCGATCACACTTGGACTGGAAGAGTATTATAAGCTGGAAAAGATCGTATCGGAATGTGAAAAATCCGGGGTTCATACCAAGTTTATTCCGGATTATGGAAATATTATTCCGACGAAGCCGTACACGGAGGATCTTTTGGGACTTCCTGTTATTAATATCCGTTATGTACCGTTGTCAAACACGTTTAATGCACTTGTAAAACGGTGTATGGATATTGTGGGTTCACTGATCTGTATCGTGCTTTTTTCGCCCATTATGCTGCTTACAGCAATTGCAGTCAAAGTGACTTCAAAAGGACCGCTGATCTTTAAGCAGGAGCGTGTCGGACTGCATAATGAACCATTCCGCATGTATAAGTTCCGCACCATGTATGTGCAGACTGAGGAAGAAGAACGCAAAGGCTGGACACATAAAGATGATCCGCGAATCACAAAGATTGGCAGATTTCTGCGCAAGACGAGCCTTGATGAGTTTCCCCAGTTGTTTAACGTGTTAAAAGGTGATATGAGCCTGGTGGGACCAAGACCGGAGCGGCCGCAGTATGTGGAAAAATTCCGGGAAGAGACACCGCGTTATATGATCAAACATCAGGTACGTCCCGGCATGACCGGATGGGCACAGGTCAATGGATATCGGGGAGATACATCCATCCGCAAGCGGATCGAACATGATCTTTACTATATTGAAAACTGGACGATAGGGCTGGATATTAAAATCCTGTTTCTTACCGTCTTCAAGGGTTTTATAAATAAAAATGCATATTAGGAGAAAACATTTATGAGTAAAACAGTACAGGGAAGAAACGGGGCACACAGCAAAGCGTCAAAAAGAAGAAAAAAGCAGAAAAACAGACTCATTATCGTTGTAATTGAGATTCTTGTATTGCTGATTTTAGCAGCAGTGTTGTTTGTTACGGTAAAACTTTCAAAGATCCAGAAAGACACAAGCTTCAATAAAGAAGATATCGAGGTAAATGAGGGATTATCTTCGGAGTCACAGGAAATCATGGCAGGTTATACAACAATCGCACTGTTTGGTCTTGATAACCGTTCAAACGGTAATCTCTCCAAAGGTAACAGTGATGTTATCATGATCGCAAGTATCAATAATGATACACATGCGGTAAAGCTGGTATCTGTATATCGAGACAGTTATCTGGATATCGGAGGCGGTACTTTTAAGAAATGTAATTCCGCATATGCAAAAGGTGGTCCGGAGCAGGCAATTACCATGTTAAATAAAAACCTGGATATGGACATTACCGATTATGTAACAGTGGACTTTAATGCAGTTGTTGAATGTGTAGATCTTCTGGGCGGAGTTACGATCCCGGAGGTGTCTGATGAAGAGGCTGTGCTGATGCATGGTTATATGGATGAGATCAATAAACTGACCAAAAATAATTCCAAGTACTTATCCGGTGGCGGAACAAATGTAGAGATGGATGGTGTTCAGGCATGTGCGTATGCGCGTATCCGTTATACTACAGGAGATGATTATAAGCGTACAGAACGCCAGCGTACTGTTCTTACTGCAATGGTACAGAAAGCGCAGAAGGCAAATCTTACTACGATCAACAGCCTGATCGACGAATTATTTGGTGATATCAAGACAAGTTTTTCAAATACAGAACTGATTTCTCTTGCCGCAAAAGTATTCAATTACAGCCTTGGTGAGACAATAGGTTTCCCGTTTGAGAAGAATACGACAACACTTGGAAATAAGGGAAGCGTTGTTGTACCATGTGATCTTGAATCCAATGTAAAACAGCTTCATGTATTTTTATACGATGATAATGAATATGCACCGACCGATACAGTCAAGAATAACAGTGCTCAGATTGTCAATGATACCGGATTCCATCAGGGAGAAGGATATTAATGAAAGCAGATCTGATCATACCGACTTACAGACCGGATGACACATTTTGTCTGCTCCTGCAAAAACTGCAGGAGCAGACCTTTGTCGTTCATAGGGTCATTATTTTAAACACAGAAGAAAAATTGTGGAAAGAAGCTGTGGAAAAGTATCCGATCGAACAGAGTCTTTGTGGACTTCCATGTGAGTATACGCTGTATCATATCAGCAAAGAAATGTTTGATCATGGCGGTACCAGAATGTGTGGCGTGAAACATTCCGATGCGGATATTGTTATCTTTATGACACAGGATGCGGTTCCGGCAGATAAAAATCTGGTTGCAAATCTGGTAAAGGGTTTGGAAGAGGAGGATACGGCTGTCTGTTATGCAAGACAGCTTCCGAATGAAAACTGCCGCATTGTGGAACGCTATACAAGATCTTTTAATTATCCGGATGAAAGCAGGAAAAAGGGAAAAGCGGATATAGAAGAAATGGGGATCAAGACGTTTTTCTGTTCCGATGTATGTGCGGCTTACAGAGTGGATCTGTTTCATAAACTTGGCGGATTCGAATCACCGGTTATTTTTAATGAAGATATGTTTTTTGCCGCAAAAGCAGTTTTTGCGGGATATTATGTAAAATATGAGGCAGAAGCAAAAGTCATTCACTCCCACAACTATACGGTAAGACAGCAGTTTCACCGCAATTTTGATCTGGCTGTCTCACAGACCATGCATCCGGAGATCTTTGAGCAGATCAGTTCGGAAGCGGAGGGAATGAAGCTGGTAAAGAGTACGATGAAGTATCTGTGCTCAATTGGAAAGCCGTATCTTATCTTTGAACTTGGAATCCAGTGTGTTGGAAAGTATGCTGGTTACCGGCTCGGCAAACGGTATAAAAAGCTGAGCAGGAAACAGATCTTAAAATGTACGATGAGTCCGGAGTACTGGAAACGTTTGTGGAATCAGGAAGTATCAGACGGGAATAGGTAAATTATGAGAGAGACTTCTAAAAAAGTTTTATTTTGGGCATTGATGTTTTTCGGAGCATTCCTCCTGTTGACACAGGTGGGATATTCCGATGGCGACGATGCCTTTTTTTATCAGTATACACATGAAATGGGATTTTTCGAGTATTTAAGCTGGCGCTATCAGACGTGGGTCGGCAGGATGTCCGGGGAAGCAATGGTGTACATTGCATTTTCACTGGGAATCTGGTTCTGGCGTATCGTAAATGCCATGATGCTTGTGCTTCTTCCATGCGGCGTGTTGAAACTGGCAGAAAAAGCAGCGGGTATCCGGACAAAAAATTTTCTGCCGGGCGAGTCGGTTGCAGTAGTTCTGATGGCGATTATGACCGTTGGATATGCGGCAATCTGGATCAACGGTTCCATTTTTTATACATGGTCATTTACCTGTGGGATCTGGGCACTGGTTCCGGTTGCAGATATTGTATTTGACACGGGAGATGGTGGTTCAGGGGATCATAATACCTGGCATTTTTTTTATTCCATTCCCTGCGCAGTTCTCGCAAGTATGTCGATCGAACAGATGGCGGCGGTGCTTGTGACGTTTGAGGTGCTGGCGGTACTGGTGGTGATACTGAGAAAGCATGAAAAGCAAAGAACCATTCTTCTTATCATACAGACAGCAGTGACGGTCGTGGCGTTTGTGATTCTGTTTTTAGCACCGGGAAATGATATCCGTGTTGCATCGGAAGTACAGAACTGGATGCCGCAGTATGAGGAACTTTCTTTTGGGGAGCATCTTTTTGTTACAGTTCAATGGCTGGTTTCTTCTTTTGCAAATGAAAACCGCCTGTTGCTGTTTGGAATCTGGCTGGCGGGAATCCTGCATATTATATGTAAAAATGAAAGAAAAGCATCAGATGTGGCATGTATGACGGCTGCAGGACTGTTTTCTGCAGCTGCATTACTGCCGTTTGCCGGAATCAAGGTGTTTTCAGACTGTGGTCTTCATATCGCAGATATTACAGTACGGCTGGAGCAGGTACCGCGGATCGAAGAGATGCAGGCGGCAAACTGGTTTGCAATGTGCTGGTGGATCGCGGCACTTTTGTTTACCTGTATCTTGATATGGAAAGTTTCAAAACATAACGTAGTCCTTATGCTGGTGTGGCTTGGCGGAATTGCAAGTGAGGCGATCATGCATTTCTCACCGACGATCTATGCGTCCGGTGCGCGCGTTTATTATCTGACGGATTGGATGTGTATGTTTATTATATTGGTTCTGGCATTTAAAATGCCGGGTAAGAAATGGAGAGATCTGTATTATTCTATCGTGGCAGGTCTTGGCGTTTGGAATCTGCTATATCAGGTTATCAATTATATTTGAGAAGAAAACATAATTTTTTGATTGTTTTGTCACAAATAGAACACAATTTCTCTGTACACTCATAATCAGAAAAGGAAAAGAAATTCCGAATACGAAAGGAGAAATCGTTATGGATGGTAACAATTATAACAACAACAATCAGAATGGGTCTTCGGATTCCTTCTATTCATACAATAACGGCAGCCAGAGCAATCAGCAGACAGAACATGCAAATGAAGGAAACGTAAACCAGTACAACAATTCTTATCAGAACACAAATTCTTATTCACAAAACGCAGGATATCAGCAGGGCAGTGCATATCAGAATGGCACATACCAGAACACAGGATATCAGCAGAACGGTGCTTACCAGAATGGTGGATATCAGAATACCAACGGTGCATTTTATCAGAACGCACAGACGACTGGTAAAAAACAAAAGAAAAAGAGAGAAAGAAAACCGGGTGGATTTGGAACGAAACTTGCAAAATGCGCAGCCATCGCGTTAGTCTTTGGACTGGTATCAGGCACTGCATTTGAGGGTGTACATCTTGTATCGTCCAAGGCATTTGGCAATGATGAAACCGCAGTATCAGACAGCGGCAGTCAGAATGCACTGACCAAAGCAGACAACAAGGTGGAGGCAACTTCCACATCGTCGAATTATGTAGCAACGGATGTATCTGACATCGTATCATCCGTAATGCCGTCCATCGTGGCAATCACAAATGTGAGCGAGACCGAATACCAGAGTTTCTGGGGCGGTATGCCACAGACTTATGAGAGCACAAGCTGTGGATCCGGTATCATCGTAAGTCAGGATGATAATTATCTTTATGTTGCAACGAATAATCACGTAGTAAACGGTGCAAACAGTCTGACAGTTACATTTAATGATGAGTCAACAGTCAGCGCAGAGGTAAAAGGAACAGTTCCTTCTACGGATCTTGCAGTCATCCGTGTAGCGTTAAGCAGCATTGAAAGTGATACGATGAATAATATTAAAGTAGCCACACTTGGTGATTCTGACAGCTTAAAAGTTGGTAATTCCTGTATCGCAATCGGTAACGCACTTGGTTATGGACAGTCTGTAACCGTTGGTTATATCAGTGCATTGAACCGTCAGGTATCTGTCAGTGATTCAGAGAGTGACACAAGCTATACTGCAGATCTGATCCAGACAGATGCAGCAATTAATCCTGGCAACAGTGGTGGTGCCCTTTTAAATATGCAGGGAGAATTGATTGGAATTAACTGTGCCAAAATTGCATCAAGCAGTATAGAGGGAACCGGATATGCCATTCCGATTTCCAAGGCACAGCCCATTCTGGAAGAACTTATGAATCGTAAGACAAGGGATAAAGTTTCAGATGAGTCACAGATTGGCTATCTGGGAGTTAAATTCGCCGATCTTTCCAGAGAAGCGATCCAGATGTATAATATGCCATCTGGTGCATTTGTTATGGATGTGTATCCGGGAGAGGCAGCAGATAATGCCGGAATCCAGAAAAGTGATATTATTACCAAGCTGGATGGCCAGAAGGTTTCAAGTAAGGCTGATATCAACGATAAGCTTCAGTATTATTCAGCTGGTGAAGAAATCGAAATTGAGGTGGCACGGTTAAATAACGGAGAGTATGAGGAATCGACAGTAACTGTTACATTGAGTGCAAGACCGGATGGTAATCAGTAATATGCAAGGGGAGCTGATAAGGCTCCCCTTTTCACATTTTATAAAAAGTTAATTTCTAAATCAGAGAAAAGTATGGTACAATAAGAAAACAAAAATGATTTTTACATAAGATAGGAAAGACTGCTGGTTAGCCTGATAACAGCAGCAGGAAAGGAAATAATTATATGACTGAACATTTTGACGATGAAAAAGACGAAATCATCGATGGCGATATAACAGAGAAGAACGATGATCACGAAGATGACAGCGATTATGAGAAATTCTGTTTTCTCTGTCATCGTCCGGAGAGCCAGGCAGGCAAAATGATCGAGCTTCCTAACAATATACATATCTGTAATGATTGTATGCAGAAAAGCTTTGACACCATGACCCAGCAGATGAATAACGGACTGAATCTGAACGATCTTCTTAATATGCCTAATGTGAGTATGATCAATCTTGGCAGTATTCAGGATGCAATTCCTCGTACGAAGAAAGTAAAGAAGAAAAAAGAAGATGCCAGGCCAGAGATTGATCTTAAGAAGATCCCGGCACCACATAAGATCAAGGCAAGCCTTGACGAATATGTAATTGGTCAGGAGAGAGCCAAGAAAGTAATGTCTGTTGCTGTCTATAATCATTATAAGCGTGTGGCTACAGACACTATGGATGAGATTGAGATAGAGAAGTCCAATATGCTGATGATCGGACCTACCGGATGCGGAAAGACCTACCTGGTAAAAACTCTTGCCAGACTTCTGGACGTGCCGCTGGCTATTGCAGATGCTACTTCTCTTACAGAGGCAGGCTATATTGGTGACGATATGGAGAGTGTGATCTCCAAGCTTCTTGCTGCAGCAGATAATGATGTGGAGAAAGCAGAGCATGGGATTGTCTTTATTGATGAGATTGACAAGCTGGCCAAGAAAAAGAACACCAATCAGCGTGATGTAAGCGGTGAAGCGGTTCAGCAGGGACTTTTGAAGCTTCTGGAGGGAAGCGAGGTAGAGGTGCCGGTCGGAGCCAACAGCAAAAATGCCATGGTTCCTATGGTAACGGTAAATACCAGAAATATTCTGTTTATCTGTGGAGGGGCATTTCCGGATCTGGAGAATATTATCAAGGAGAGACTGAATAAGCAGGCATCTATCGGCTTTTACGCAGACCTGAAGGACAAATATGACAATGATCCACATATTCTGGAGAAGGTAACAGTAGATGATATCCGTGCATTTGGCATGATTCCGGAATTTATCGGACGTCTGCCGATTATATATACACTGGACGGACTGAATGAGGATATGTTAGTGCAGATCCTGAAGGAACCGAAGAATGCAATTTTGAAACAGTATCAGAAGCTCCTTGCCCTGGATGAGGTGAAGCTGGATTATGAGGAGGATGCGCTTCACGCGATTGCGGCCAAGGCACTGGAGAAGCACACTGGAGCCAGAGGTCTTCGCGCCATTCTGGAGGA
>ENA-ORSB01002783-ORSB01002783.1-human-gut-metagenome-genome-assembly--contig:-NODE-2783-length-13347-cov-41.500075_pt1 | contig 13347 bp, 6 predicted proteins | sample MGYA00242180_ERZ509144 | MGnify/ENA primary metagenome ERZ509144 (study PRJEB26280, sample SAMEA2338661) | human gut metagenome | biome: human gut; feature: human-associated habitat; material: faeces...
TCTTTTCATAATGCTGTCTCCTTGCCGCGCTTGGATAGCGGCGCAGCTCAAAATGCCATTAATTTGTTTCTTGTAGTGAAAAGAGAACAGCGCAATCCACAGCATCCTCATAATAGCTGCCGGTGGCTACATCCACAAACACGCCGGTCCGGGGGTTACCGTTGGCTTTCATAAAGATGACCTCGATGGTATGGGGTCTGCTGACATTCTCAAAGGTGTAGGACTTCGCCGCGCCAATGCTCTTGCCGTCAATCTTGACGTTGGCGACAGCATAGCCCTTATCCGGAGTGATGGTGAAGGTCTGATCTCTGCCCTCACGGACGCTAGCATTGCCGGAGGGAGAAATGGAGCCGCCAGCCCCGGCAGTTGCCTTGATGGTGTAGTAGCTGTAGCCGCTGCCGCCGCCACTGCCGCTACCGCCTTCATTGCCGCCTGTGCCGCTATTGCCTTCATTGCCGCCTGTGCCGCTATTGCGCAGAATCGTCAGCGTGTAGGTTTTAGCACCGATTCTCACGACAATGTCGGTTGTGCCGCTGTTGGGGATGGCAACGGTTGCGCTGCCGCCGGTGGACAGAGCCTGTCCGTTGATGCTCACGGGCTCGCCGTTTCCAGACACCGCTGTGACTAGCGTAGATGTTGCTCCGCTATCATTTTGCAGCGTATAGGTATAGTTCGTTCCGTTGGCGGTAAAATCGCCGAGCTCCACTGCCAGACCTTCAAAGGTCAGAAGGTCATTACCGGGCACTGCGGCTCGCACCACTACGCGGGTGCCAAGCCGGGAGAAGGTGACGGTTTCCGTCTGGAAGGTTTCCCCGGAGATGGCACCGCCAATACTGGTCTTTTTCGTTTCCAGAACGGTCCCGGCAGCATCCAGCAGCGTGGCCACCAGCTCTGCGCTAGTCTGAGACTGCAGGCAGTTGTTGCGCAGAGTAATGGCGGCGGTGCTGTGATCGTTGCCGTCGTTCCCCTGTGTCACATCCATCGTCAGCTGCTCTCCGGTGCGAGCCAGTGCGCCGGTCATATGGACGCTGGCCTCGCTGTCACTGCCGTCATACTCCGGCAGTCGCTGATTGCTTCCCGTTCCACCGATCTGGCCTTCCGCCCACGCCTCGGCGTACAGATAGGTACCCACATTGGGGATCTCGGTTTTGCCAATGGATGTCATATACTCGCCCAGATCATAGGTCAGGTCCAGTGTAAAGGTTCCCTGATCAATGCGGGTGAGGGCGCTGTCTTCGGAAATGGTGATTTCATTACCGCTAACCGATACGCCGTTTGTGGTGCAGGCTACCTCTGCAGGTTCGGTATGCAGATCATCCGCATAGAACGCAAGCTTCACCTCGCGGTTCTTTCCGCCAGCCAGCGTGGCGGCAGAGGAATTATAGAGGGTCATGCGCACCGTGCGCTTGCCGGCGCTCTCCGCAATCACTTCCATTTGCGAGATGCCAATGTCGGGATAATCCAGATACACTGTGCCGTTTTCGTGGATGCCGCCAGCGGCGGTGATGGTATAGCTCGGGTCGGTCACGAGATCCCCCACATGGTGCCAGACGGTAAGGGTGGTGCTTTCATTGGGCAGCAGTGTTTCCGTAAGGGTGGCGGTTTCCCCGCTGCCAAGGCTGACCGTTAGGTTTGTCACATCGTTCAGCCCGGTGTTGCGGATGGTAAAGCGAATGGGTGTCAGGCTGTTCAACGCCAGCGTTGCATAATCCACACCGATCTGTTCCACTGCCACCGCATCGGTGATAAAATCAGAGGTAGCGGTATAGAGGATCGTTTCCTCACCCGGAACTGTCACGCCGCCGATTACCTCCTGGTGTTCATCGTCATACCGGGTGGCCTGAATGGCGGCCTGCACCTGATTGGTGCCGCTGACATAGGCATCAAAGTGGTCAGCCAGCGTGCGATCCGGCAGCTCTGCCAGTTCCAATGGTGCGGACAGAGTGTAGGTATTATTTGTGGCATAGCGCAGCTTGGCCGCCTTCAAAATGCCGTGATCTACCGCGCCGTTGGCGTTATTGACAGTCTCATTCCAGACGATGGTAAGATCATTGCGGCTGCGATGATCCCCGCTGAGGGAAGCGAAGCGGAAGTCTCCGCCCACGACGGCGTTGCCGCTGCTGGTCAGGGCCGACAGAGAGCCGGGGAAACTGTTGGACATGGTGCCGCTGCCGTCCACAGCCAACAGCTGGATATCGCTACTGCCATCTCGGACACTGTGCCAACCGATGACAAACCGGTCATCCCCGCTGCCGAAGTTGGCTGCAACGACCTGGGGGTTTTCGTCAAGATTGCTGTCACAGGTCGCCAGCATGACTGTACCGGGAGTTCCGTCAGCAGCCACGGTACAATAGGCGATCTCGTAGGCGGAGGTATCTCCGGTTCCGCTGCGGTCCAGCGAGTAAACCGCCATAGCGGTTCCGTCGGGCAGCATGGCCGCCTGCAACGCCTTCACGCTGCCAGTAGCACCATTATAAAGCATTTTTGCCTTGCTCCAGGTGCCGTTAGTGCTGTCATAGCAGCTGTACATGATACAATCTCTGGTCGTGAAGTTCAGCAGGTTGTTGCTGCCCTGCGTACCGGGATCAGGGGTGTAGACGCTGCGCCAGAACACGATGGCTTTGCCGTCGCCGCCCACTGCGGTGGCTGGGGCCAGATCCGGCGTGCCGTCGTTGGTTAGGCGGGTGGATGTCCAGGTTGAGCCGTTATAGACGGACACTACGATCTCCGTGCTGTTCATCAGCAGGTTTTGCTCTTCCAATGTCACGGGATCACCGGCATTTTTACCCGGCAGGTCGGTGCCCATGCGAACCCAAGCCGCCGCCGCGAAGCTGCCAGTGCCGGACAAAGAAACGCTCGTGTCGCCGTAGCCGGGGAACCCTGTGGGAGCGTCAATTTCACTGGAGGGAGTATAGACGCCGCCATTGAGGGTGGAGAAATGCGCCCGGCTATCGTAAATACTGCTGCTGTTGCCGTCGTTGATGTAGGTCAATACTTTCCCGTCATCGCTGAGCTGTGGATAGGATGTGGGGTTGGCATTGGTCTGGATGTTTTTCAGCCCACTGGTGGAGTTCAGAGAGAACAGCATCATCCGCTGCTGGGGCTGGCCCCAGGTACGGGCATATTGCTCCAGATAGTCCCGGCTTTGGAGCGTTGCACTGCCAGAAGCCACCTGCATTCCGCTCTGGGCCGCCGCCATCCGCAGCGAGGCAAGGCTCAGCCCACTGGTGGCGCTATTCCAGTAGTCGTCGATTGTTTTCCAGTCATTAAAAGTCCTGGTGGCTCCAAGGGTTCCGGAGGCGATCACCGCCTCGTAGGAGATAAACAGGAAGGTTGCCACAAATTTGATCCCCACTTCGCTTTGGATCCCCAGGGCCTGACCGTTGATCTGGCGCTTTGTCTCGTCGGCAAGATAGGTGCGGGAAAGGAACTTATTCTGACTGTCCACATCCAAATTGCCGAATAGGCCGATCTTCAGCGCCACGACCGAATAGTCAAAGCCAATACCGCCAAACGCGTGGACATAGGCGTTGATACGCAGCGTGGTCAAAAAGTCATTCACTGCCGTGGCCGTGGGATCGCTCCAGGCAAGCTCTGTACCCTCGCCCTGCCGGCCGTAGCGCACTGCGGTACGGAAATCCAGCTGAATGGCACCACCCAGCTCAAAGGTTGCTGTCAACGGTACGGGGCCAGCCATGGCGTTCACGCTGAAGGAGAAGCCCACACCAACGCCGGCGGTAAATCCGCCGCCTACGGTGAAAACCTCCCACTCCTTTTTTTCGGTGTTATAACGGATTTCTGCTTCGTAAAAGCCCTCCAACTGCAAGTTGAGATCCGTGCTGGTGACATTGTCGGCTATGGAGTTGGTTTTGTAGTCCCCCTTGGGATCATAGGTGCCCTGGGCCATCTGGCTCAGGTCCCCGGTCCCGGGCACACCCACTTCCAGATTCTGCGTCAGCACATTCGCACCCAACGCCACGCCGTCCTCGGAATAGTCCATGTCCTCCATCTCCAGCGTATTGTACCCGGCCCAAATCATGGCACGGAACACGGAGGGATCTTCGCTGGGGGTGATAATCATTTTGAACACGGAAGTGTCCACCGGACCGCTCAGATCATCCAGCCGTCCGGTCAGCACCTTGAGAATGTTACTATCGCCCACTCCGCCAAAGTCGACTTGATTCACTCCACTGGAGGATCCCATCGTCGCCAGAATACCGGTGACGCGGTCATCCTCTGTCACCTTGGGCACTCGGGTCAGATCAACGACCCGGAAGGGCATTATTTTCTCTTGCAGCAGGCTGCCGTTCAGGCTCAGCTGCGTTTTCATACCCACATCCTTGCCGTCAGCGATCCATCCAGAGGTGGTCATGGTGGCCTCGGTGAGGGTCAGATCGTTTTCCGCTACGGGGATGGATGAGAAGGGATACTGCTTGGTACTGCTGCTCTGGGCGGCAGGAAGAACGCCGTATTCGTCCGCCATCTTGAGACTATAATTCCGCGCGTTGGCAATATCCTCGCCCCAGAGGAACATGGTGGTGTGCAGGCTTGCTGTTTTAAAGCTGCTGTTAGGGCCAATCTTCCCAGTCGAGCTGCGGACATCCACCTTCTGACCGTTGGCAAGACCGTAATCAACGCTTTGCGCCACAATGAAGGGTTTGTTTTCCTCCCCCGCCGGCACGCGCTCCAGAGAGACAACGCCCTCTGCGGTGCGCATTACATCGTCCACGCCCAGCTTGCCGTTGACGGTCAGCAGCAGCGGATAGTACTTGTCGCCGTCAATTGCGCTGATCTCCAGAATGTACTCCAGCTGATCCAGAGCGGAAAGCGCCGTGGTGTTGCTCTCGCCCTTTTCGGCCGACCAGAACTGGGTGGAATCCAGATAGACGGTTATATTTCCCGCCGCATCCGTGGTATAGGTGTCGCCGGTGATGCCGCTGACAAGTGCTCCTGCCCTGGAGCCCAGCAGAGCTGTCTGGCAGTAGCCTCCGTTTTTATAAACGCCGCCACGAACGGTCACCGTCTTGTTCGCCAGCGGATCGCCGCCCGGCGTGATTAGCGTCACAGATGCCCGGGCAACTCGCCGAAGGCTGAAGGTATTCAAGGGATAAAGCTGCAGTTTTGTGGCATCCCGCTCGCCGGAACGCAGATTTTCTTTATAGATGGTTCCCAGATAAATATCCGCGCCGGAGCCGGACCGCAGAGACACCTCACTGGCGATTCCGTTGGGTTCGTAAAGCGCCAGCACGCCTTCACTGTTGGTCGTGACCGTTTTGGGCACACCTTTGCCGTCGGTGTATTGCAGCGTAGTTTCCGCTGCAGGCGTCAGCTGGAAGAGATAGAACTTATTTTGCAGCGTTTTCGCTGTCACCTGTACTGCGGCATTCATGCCCGTGGCGGCATGGGTAGCCGTGACGGTTGCGGTGCCGTTGGCCAAGCCGGACAGCGCCATTTTGGTTTCGGGAAGGTAGGAATCAAAGGAGAAGTTTCTGATGTCCTCATACAGTCCGCCCTGCTTGTAGTTGACGGAAATGGCATTGTTGTTGCTGGAGAGCCACCGGATGCCATCTTTAAAGGAGTTCCATCCGTACTCTTCATAGTTGATGCCTATGTACTCGATCAGCCCCAACTCCTGGCGCAGCTGCAAAATTTCAGCTGTAACGGTGGGCAGGCTGCCGCTGACCTTGGAGGTATTGTCCATGGTCAGCGCAGAAATCGTGTCTCCTTCGTCATCCTGCACCTTCAGTGCGTCGGCATCGTAGACATACAGGGGGAAGGAGTCGGTGCTGGGAGATTCCTCACCAGGATTCTCCACGCTCAAAACCACTTGATAGGTGTCCTTCAGATTGCCAGCTTGCACACTCTGTAATGACAGGGGGAAGCTCCCGGAGGTGCCGGATAGGCGCTCACTGTCCACCACTTTGGTGGTGTTGTCCTCTGTGACCCGGGTGATGGTCAGCGTGGGCTGCAAAGGGGCGCCGTCAGTGGTGTTTTCCACCGACCAGTCGATATTGACGGCACCGTCGGTATCCTTGAGGTAAATGCTCTGGGGCGGTGTCAGCTTGGCTGTGGCAGGTGGTGCCTGCACGATGATCCAGGCAAGTGCCGACAGGCGGACGTCCTCACCGCCGGCGTTGGGGTGCGGCATGGAGACCAATACCGTGTAGGCAGGGGTATTTCCGTTGGAGAGCTTGGAGAGCACATTCTCCGGAATCCGCACGCTGTTTTTATCCTTGCCGGCGGTATAAGTCGCAACGGGCTTGCGGCCGCTCAGCGCCGCCTCATTTGCGTAGTTGCCCTCATACAGGTCAATCCTGTAATTGAACTCTTTGTTCGGCGCCATCAGCGTGGCGTTGGAACTCCACAGCACGGTGGTGGGCTGATTTACCCGCGTCACGATGGACGCGCCGCCGGGAATCACCAGTGCCAGGGAATCGCCTGCCGTCACGATATAGGGCTTTGACTTGCCCGTCACATCATCGGCAGTGTCCTCAGTCCCGTTGTCCGCCGTAAAGGTAAAGGTGACGGTTCCCACCTTGGTTCCTGTGGTGGCAACAACGCCGGTATCCTCGTTGATGGTGGCAATGTCCGGGTCACTGCTGCTCCATTTGCCGGTGGTGTAGCTTGCCGGCACACCGCCTGCCCCCAAAACCTCGGCCTGAAGCGTGGGGCGGGTGGTTTCGCCGAGGGAAATCGTATAGTTGGCGGTATCCGCTTCCGGGACGACGTTCACCGTGCTCACGGAAACTTTCTTTGCCACCGTGAACTGCCGGGTCAGGGGAAGAACATTCACCCAGGCAGGATCGGCTTTCGTGCCCTCGTTGGCCTGCAGCGTCACCGTGTAGGTGCGGTCGAAAGCAGAGGGTGCGATTGCATAGTCGCTAATGGTGAAGGCTTCCTTCTCTGTGTCCAGATAGACCTGCAGATGGATTGGTTCAACCGCAGAGTCGTACCTCAGTTCGAGGCGGAACGGGGCTTCCTTCGGGTCTGTGCCTGCCAGGGTGTGATAATTGCTGTATACGGTCTTGTAGACCTGCTCCATGTTGGCGTTCATCGTGAACGATGCCTTGCCGTCGGCGTAGTCGGCGGTCAGTGCGGTGGGAGCGTTGCGCATCAAGACGCTCTCCAGCGTAACGCCGGTAATCGAGTCGCTTTGATAGAGTGCGGTATCCAGCTCATGGCCGAAAACATCTTCCACACCGGTCATACCATTGACGGTGACCGTGGTGTCATCCGCATCCTGCACTGGGTACCAGAGCATTGCCGTGACGCCGTAGTTGTTCATGGAAAGCTCAGCGGCGCTATACACTTTGCCATTGATGGTCACGGTGGCGTTTCTAAGATCCACGAACTCGTTAAAGGTAACTGTGATGGGCACGTGCTGTCCGCTGGCATAGGTTCCCGCCGGGGCCGTGACGCTTTGAATGGTGGGATTGTCCGTGTCCACCAGCTCGGCGGTGACGTCGCTGGTCGTGGCGGTGGTGGTGGAATTTGGGGTATCTCTATTTACATTCTTCAGATACAGTTCGAAGGGCAGATAGTACTGCTGATTCCCTCTGTTTTGCGTGGTAGACTGCAGGGAGATGCTGACCGTACTGCCCTTGTTAATCGTACATTCCTCCGTTCTCTTTCTGTCGCCGCTGAGCGTCAGAGCTGTTCCATCGAGCTTGTACTCCGTCAGACAGAACGGGGCATATGGTTGTGGGGTTATAGAATTATAATTGCCATACGGCGCAGGACCAGTATAGGCAGCTGCGTCGGTACTCCAATCAAACTTGATGCTGGCGTCGATTTGGTATGGCTGATAAAATGGGTCGGAGCCGCTGGGAAGCACCGAGTTGCGGGCACCCTCCAAAATTCCGATGGTATCGCTTAGCGCAACGAAGTCCGGATTGTTGGCACCGGTGGCTGCAAGGTATTCATTTGCCAGCAAAGGAATAAACAAATCATCATATAATACGGTTGTATTTTCGAGTTTTTCAACATAACTCGGCGCGGTCATTGATGTTTGTATTGTGGGGGCGCCAACCGTCTTTTTTAGCTTGAGCTGACAGTGGTCGGCATAAGCGGCACCGTCATAGAACACCAAATTTTCCGCATCGTAAAATTCAATCATCCCCAGCAGGTCGCCATAGGAATAAGAATTCTCGAGCCAGGCCCGGTTGCTTCCTTTGGTTGTAACCTTGACAGTGATTTTACAACCATCTAAACTGAAAGTCGAGCCTACGTCATAGGTCAGCTTGTAGGACCCGTCGCCTTGGGCGACCCCACTCGTTTCGCCTATCAAGACCTCCACATCGGTGATATAATCGCTGAGCTGGCCTTTTTGAATGCGGTAGGAAAAGCCGACCGGTTTTCCGCCGTATACAGTAAAAGTCCCGGAGCTCCAGCTGTTGTTTGCGAGATCCCCCAGCGTTTGGCTCATCATGCCGCTCATATCCACCGTCTCAACGCCCTCAGGCTTTGTGGCAGAGGCGGAATACTGCAAACTGATGCCCTGCAGCTCCAGCTGCTCCATCAGGTTATTGAGATTCTCCAGAGCTTCCCCGGTAAACTCCCTGCCGGAGAAATAGGTGTCCTTGATCCGCTGCAGCTCCTGTTCGATTTGGATCATAGTCTTCAAATCGCCCAGCGCCACCGGAGTCCCATCCACGTCGGCTATACGGGTGAGATCCGTGGCGGGATTTTCCAGCAGTTCCATGACAGCTGCCAGTGTCAACACCTGACCGTCCAGCGTGATGGTTTGATCCACCTTGAAATTGCCGTCTTGATCCAGCAGCCCTAAAGCGTTCAGCATGGAAAGCACCTGGTCGCTGCTACCGCCAGTCAGGGCGGAGAGCTGATCCAAAATCGCCTGATTTTCCTCGGGTGTGTTGCCCAGCGAATCGCTCACCGCTGCAAACACCGCTGTCGGATGCATGGTCAGCACCATGCAGCAGACGAGCAGTATGCTAAGTATTCGTTTTTTCATTGGCTTTTCTTCTCCTGTTCGTGTCGGTTCGGTTTGTCCGCCCCGCCTTTTTTCTGGTTTTCTCTGTTTCTGAGCCGGATGCCCTACGCGGCGGTCTGCCCCTGCACTATAAGTGCGTCCGCCGCCCCGGCAAGTGCTGTGAATAACATCAGGCAGAAAGCGGAGAGGCTTATTGCCTCGCGCCGCTGCCCCCGGCGGGTGTCTTCCCGCACCCGCTGCTTGACGAATGCGACCCGTCTTGCGGTATCGTACATATCGTTTGAATCTCCCCTCTGGATTTTTTGAAATGCGGCTTAAAAACCCCTTCACTTATATAGGTACAAAAAATCGGAAAAACTCTCACCCAAAATCAAAAAATTTTCAAAAAAATTTGAGACCAGATTTTCGTTTTCAGCTCACGAAAGAGGAGTATCAGAACTTGAGATGCCAAACTGGCATTTCAAGTTTTGCGCAGGACGAAAATAATTATGGTGGTCGTAGGACTCTTCCTTATGTATTTACAGAACAGGGAATCTCTATGTTGGCGAGTGTTCTACATAGCGAAGTGGCGATTAAGGTAAGCATTGGTATTATGCGTACATTCGTGGAAATGAGGAGATTTATTGCTAATAACGCCTTGCTTTTTGAGCGTATCAGTAATGTGGAGTTAAAACAACTGGAATATCAAAAGCAAACGGATGAAAAATTGGATCAGATATTTGATGCTTTTAGCCTAATTGTTAGCCTGATTCAAAAAGCGGAAAAGGAAATCGTTTTAATTGATGGCTATGTGGATATAGGAACGCTGAATCTTCTCACAAAAAAGAATGAAAATGTGACTGTTGTGATGTATACATTGAAAAGAACCAAGTTATCTCAAGAAGATGTTAATAATTTCAACAGCCAGTATCCTTTACTGGAAGTGCGGTACACGAAAGTATTTCATGATCGCTTTTTAATCTTGGATAAGAAAAATGTTTATCATATAGGAGCCTCCTTAAAAGATGCAGGAAAAAAGTGTTTTGGAATTTCTCTGATTGAGGATGCTGGTATTGTGAGAGACATTCTTCAGAGATTGGAGATTGAAACAGAGGAGTAAAAACGCACCATATTTGGAATTCAATCATCAGGCGATAGTTGCTGACTTTGGCTGTGATCAAGAAGGAGCCTCGACCAGAGGCTCCTTTTTGATTAGGCTTATGATGCTAGTCAGATCACTTTCGCTGCCAGCGCCCGGAAGCGCCGCAGGGCAGTACCAGACCGCTCTCGGTGACGGGGAGGCCGATCTCTTCGGCTTCCACATGACCGCCGAACTTTTTCGTCAGGGTGGAATTCATCATATAGGACAGCACGGTGGGCTGCAATCCTGTAGTGTACGAATTGATCAGGAAGAACAGCGCATCATCGGATAAAAGCTGTGCGGTCAGTCCTACGAAATCCCAGATATTATCTTCTATTTTCCAGATCTCGCCCTTGGGTCCTCTGCCGTAGGAAGGAGGATCCATGATGATGCCGTCGTATTTGTTGCCCCGGCGGATCTCACGCTCTACGAACTTCATACAGTCGTCCACCAGCCAGCGGATAGGAGCATCGGCAAGCCCGCTGGCAGCAGCATTCTCCTTTGCCCAGCCGACCATACCCTTGGACGCATCCACATGGGTCACAGCAGCTCCCGCAGCTGCGGCGGATACAGTGGCACCGCCGGTGTAAGCGAAGAGGTTCAGCACCTTCACGGGGCGGCCTGCCTCATGGATCAGACCGGAGAACCAGTCCCAGTTCACCGCCTGCTCCGGGAACAGACCGGTATGCTTGAAGCTGAAGGGCTTCAGATGGAAGGTCAGAGGATCAGCCTTACCGGAGGCTTCCTTCTGAAAAGGCAGGGTGTAATGGATCGCCCATTCATCCGGCAGATGGAAGAACTCCCATTCTCCGCCGCCCTTGGCACTTCTGTGGTAATGACCGTTCTTCTGCTTCCAGCCCTTATGATCGTGGGGCGTCTTCCAGATGACCTGGGGATCCGGACGCACCAGAATATAATCTCCCCAACGCTCTAACTTTTCTCCGCTGGAAGTATCCAGCACTTCATAATCTTTCCAATGATCTGCAATCCACATATAGAAACCTTTCTGTGTGTATACTTTGTAACTAACTTTTATAGGACATAATAATAGAATATAATACCGGAAAGACTTTTTCAAGGAATACTTGCTATTGAACCGCATTGAGCCATTTAAAGTCCTCTTCGGTCGGTTCATGACATATTTGGGTCGATTCATGCAGCCCCTGGTTCCGCTGAGAGAAAGTGTGGTACGTTATCTTTAAGATAATGGGTATCACTATGCCCAGCGGAAAGAGGTAAAACGGTATGAAAAAGCGAGTATTGAGCATGTTACTGGCATTTATTCTCTGCTTCTCAACACTGCCCATGACAGCATTCGCACAGGAGGCTGATGCGGTGACAGAGCAGGAGGAACAGCAGGAAGCAGCCCCTGCGGCAGAGCCGGAAGAACAGCAGGAAGCAGACTCTGCGGAAGAGCAGAAGGAAGCAGAAGCAGTGGCGGCACCGGGGGAAGAGACTTCGTCCGATAAGAGCACCACTGCGGCAACTCCCGGTACGGAAGATCCCACTGCGGGCGAAGCCCCCGATACTGTGAAATCCACTGGTGAAAGCATTAGCGATAATGATGCCGGCACGCAGGACACCGCGGCAGACGATGAGAAGAAGGCAGCAGTGCAGAAGGTACAGGCACTTATCGACGCTCTGCCGGAGACAGTGACGATGGAAAATGCAGAAAGTGTCAGTGCGCAGCTGGAAGCCATTGACGAGGCTATGGAGTCACTGACCGAGGAACAGATTGCAGAACTGGATATGACACGACTTCATGCCGTTTCTGAGGCGATGAATGCACCGATGACGGTGGCGGCAGGTGAGCATACACACTTTCTCTGTGGTAAGGATACCTGTAATAGGGTAGGCGGACATACGGAGACTACCAAAGTCACCTTTCAAGCATGGAATGGGACATCTGAGTTGCCCGAGGTGGTAGGTAACTACTATCTGATGAACAATGTTACATTGAGCGAGGCTTGGACACCTGTCGACGGTGTAGTACTTTGTTTAAATGGGTATAATATCACCTTGGCATATAGTAATGATTGCATTATACCAAAAACTGGGAGTACATTCACCCTTTGTGACTGCCAAAACGGAGGAAAGATCACTCACAGCAATGGGTATAGAGGTTCTGGTGCGTTTGTGGCGGGTGGAAGTACTTTCAACATGTACGGTGGTAGCATTACTGGAAATACAGCACGTACGGGTGCAGGTGTAAGGATGTATAACAACGGTACCTTTAATATGTATGGTGGCAATATTACCGGGAACGAAGCCAAAAACTTTACTTCAAATAGTGAAAATGTAGGTATAGGCGGCGGTGTGTGCATGGAGAAAAACAGCACTTTCAATATGTACGCTGGAACAATAAGTAATAACACAGGTGAATATGGCGGTGGAGTGTATAGCTATGATGGGAGCGTTTTCAATATGAGCGGTGGCACTATTGAAAATAACCAAGCTACTGGCAAGAATACGGCTTTTGGCGGTGGCGGCGGAGTGAACATTGTTGGCAACACTTTCAATATGAGTGGTGGTACAATTAGGGACAATAATACGAACGCATATGGTGGTGGTGTGTATGTGGGTTCGAATTTTAATATGACCGGTGGCGAGATTACCGGTAATGAAGCTAATAAATTCGGAGGCGGTGTGTACGTAAAATCCGCATATGGTATGGGTCATTTTACTCGAACTCCATCGTCCCTCGCAAACCCAGTAAATACAAGGAGAACAGCGCACTGTCTACTTAGTGTCTACAAGTTGTCTACAAATATTAGTAAAAGGCTGATAGAATCTAAAATCTACCAGCCTTTTTACAGTTCGTTCTTCTCAATCAATTTATCTAAACTGACTTCCAATGCAACGGAAATCTTATAAAATGTTTCCACAGAAAAATTATACCCTACTTTTTCACTTTCTATCTGTCTGATAAAATCATGGGATAAGTCAACCATTTCCGCAAGCTGGGCGGAGGTCAGCCCTCTTTCCTTTCGATATTTCTTTATGTTTTTCGTATAGTATTATAAATATTTTCGTCAAAATTTAATGGACTGTACTTCTCGTTCATATTAGCTATCACCTAACAAAATTGTACCTTTATCCGTCTTAAAAGTATGTTAGGTATAAACTCACAAAATGGTTGCCTGTACAGGATAACCATGTTATACTCTAACAAATTGGAGGAGATACCCATGAAAAAGAAAATCATTGCTATTTTAGGAATCATCATAGTTTTTGTCATTCCTTTCGCTTCGCTCAAGGCACAAACAAGTTATGAAAA
>ENA-ORSB01002787-ORSB01002787.1-human-gut-metagenome-genome-assembly--contig:-NODE-2787-length-13330-cov-3.965951_pt1 | contig 13330 bp, 7 predicted proteins | sample MGYA00242180_ERZ509144 | MGnify/ENA primary metagenome ERZ509144 (study PRJEB26280, sample SAMEA2338661) | human gut metagenome | biome: human gut; feature: human-associated habitat; material: faeces...
ATTTCTTTTCTTTTTGCTTTCTTCTTGCTTTTAATATTTCTGATAAACTTCCTGTTAATATATTATCATCGTTTAGGTCATCTTTATAATTAATACTACTTTCTTCATTTTTCTTTTTATTTTTTTTGTTATATTTAAAGAAATATTTGAATTTTCCAAAAAATGTTTTTTTACATTCTAAAAATGTTGATATTTGTTTTTCTTTTTCTAAATATTCTATTTCTTGTACTGCTGCTATTTGTTTTAAATCTGCAAGACGTCTTTTATATTGATCTATTTTTTCAATTGTATCATCTTTTAAACTTTCACTTACTGCATATTGAGATTTTATAAAATTTGCCATATCATTATATCTAATTTTACGTTCATCACAATAAAATTGTAAGATTCCATTTTGATCAATATCTGTTGTAAAAGTAAAATAATTAGGTAATTCTGTTTGTAATATAAACATTGCTTTTAATAGTTTATAAAAATGGTTAGCTTCTACTTGATTTTCTAATATTACTTTATATACTGATTTTATTTTTCCATATATATATGTTTCTCCTACTATATATATACTTGGTTCTTCTTGTTTGTTATATACTTCATAAATATATGGCCATTCTTTTGCAAACAATTCTAGGTAATTGCCAATATCTTTGAATTCACTTTTTTTAAAGTAATTTCTTGAATAATCAACTCCACTAATCGGTGCATAAATAAAGCTTTTTGATTTATTTTCTAATTTCTTTTTTAATAAATAGAAAAAAGCTGTATAATTTGTATCTCCTGTTGGTACCAACATAAAATATCTATCTGTGTTTTCTGCATAATAAATTTGCCATAAATAATTATTTTCATATTTTACTCTAAATGGTACATTTTTTGATAATTTTTGTTGTTCCTTTTCTAGTTTTTCGAGATCTTCTAGTGATAATTGTTTTAACATATTCAAAAATATAGAATGCCTTATACTACTTTCTTCGCTTTGATTGTCTAAAAAAGCTATTAAAGGTGTGGCTTTTCTATACTTTTCTTCTAATTCATCTAGTCTATTTGTTGGTGTTAATAATATAGAAATTTTACTAACTGGTATGTATCTATATTGTTTATATTGGTTTTCATCATAATCTCGTGGAACACGATAATTTAATGGCTGTTCTTCCTCTAAATTTGGAGATATATTATCTAATGATAATCCTATATATTTTAATTTTTCTTCAATTTCTTCTTTATTTCCTACTAAAATAATTTTTGCATATCCTTCTTTTAATACCTGCTCTGTTGCTTTTAATGTTCTAATGTCTTGTGCTTCTGGAAGTATTATAGTTTTTATATCTTGTTTTGCTCTTTGTTTTATTTCTTCTATAAATGACATTTTTTCCTCCTTATTTTATTTTACATACATTATATAAGTAAAATATAAAAAGCACAAGTATTTTTTTTAATCTTGTGCTTTAAATTGTTGTTTTAAATATCCAATCTGTTTATCTACATTAAACTCTTTATCTCTTCATCCTGTTGTAATTCATGAGAAATAAAATGATATGCTTGTTTATTTTGTTTTACTGCAATTATTGCAAGTTCCTTATCATTTCTTAATCTTTCACTTGCATATTTTATTATTATGCCTTTATTTTCTACTGCCAATTTTACTATTTCTCTATCATCTCTTAATTCCTTGCTTGCAAAATATAAAGCTTGTCCATAACTTTTACAAGCTTGTTTAATAATATCTTTATCTTCTCTCAACGTCTCAGAAGCATAGCATACTGTCCAAGGAGCTCCTTCTACTCCTTTCATAATAACTTCTTTATCATTTTTTAAATTAAGACTAGCAAATTCCAAAGCCTCTGCATCTTGTCCTAAAGCTGTCATTACAACTTCTTTATCATCTTGCAATTCCGGAGATACTAGATCTAAAAATTTTCCATTTTCACTTACCGTTTTTTGATAGTTGTGAGAAAAATTTACTCCATCGAAAGAATAAGCAGCATCACTTAATCCATTTTCATCATTACCAGTAACCGTTAAAACTAAATTAGTATTGGTATATTTTGAAGTTGAAGAAGTAATAGAACAGCTAGGTGAAATATTATCAAATATATAAGGACCAAATCTATGATAAGTAACATTATCAATTACAAATGTATCATTAAAACTATCTGTACTTTTATTTGAAGCTGTATCAGTTATTGCTTTTACAAACAAATAATATATACCATCTTTTTTAGTGCCTATTGTAAAACTTTCGCCACTTTGATAATTGGTCCACTCACCATCAGTTAACATTGTAGAACTACTAGATAAATAATATTGATAAGTATTGTTAGTATCTAATTCATATGCTCCTTTTAAGGCGTTAATTGTAACGTTTAAACTCTTAGTAGGTAAAGTTTGTGAGTTAGAAATGGCAATCGTTGGAGTTGTAACATTAACAACATAACTACATTCCGCAACATTTCCTACCTTATCTCTAACATAAGCTTTATATGTTCCATTTGATGAAATACTCTTTTTATTAACATTCGTAAAATTTATATTATCAAATGAATATGGAAGAGTATCTAAACCGCTTTGACTGTCACTTCCATTAACTATTAAATTACTTCCATCTGATGTTATGTTACAAGTTGGAGCAGTGTTATCAAAGTAAAATGCTTCACTACGAACTATACTCGTATTTTTCTTTGTATCTTTAGCTAACACCCATAAATACCAATTATTACCCGTAAGTCCTGCTTTAGTAATTGTTTGGTTATTTGTAAAAGTATTTGTAAATGAAGCCTCACTTGGTTTAGTATTACCTTGAACCCATTGATATTTTAAACTACTATTATCCAAGTCACTATCAACAACTGATATAGTTGCACTATGACTTTTAGCATATTCATTAGGATTTTTTACATCAAATGTTACTCTAGGAGCTCCTTCATCTTTTACTAAGACTGTCAAAGAAGCATTTTTTGATGAAACACTACTACCAGCACTACCCAAAATATTACTTAGACTAATTAAAGAATTAACATTATTTACATTACTTTTACTCTTTAAAGTAAAGGTAAAAACTGTAGTATCAGCAGTTAATACCTTACCATCATTCATAACAATTATATAGTCACCATTATTATTAGTACTAATCTTTCCAACAGCAGAAGATGAACTAGTCAAACTAAAAACATCACTATCATAATCAAGTTTAAAAGATAAAACTCCGATACCTTTATCTCCACTATTAATATTAATATTTAAAAGTTTAACTGTTAAAGTAACACTATCCCCCGCTACTACACTAGGTGAACTAGAAGATAGTTCGGTTATAAATGAGTCTCCACTAGCAAACTTCTTAGACGAATTAACCTTAGATACGCCAAGCTTAATGTTTAAGGAACCTACTCCAATAAATATAAGTCCAAATCCAAACAAAATAAGTAAAATTACTTTTATATTAAATTTTTTCAACTTATCTCTTACCATAACTATCTTTCTCCTATTATCATTTTACTACAAAAGAAAAAATAGCACAATTAAAAGTTAAAACAAAAAGTAGCCTTAATAATATTAAAGCTACTTAAATAATAAAACTAATAATTAATTAGAAAAGTGATAATTGATTAGAATTAGGAAGTCCTTCTAATATTCCCATCTCTACCATCTTATCTATTAATGTTTTTGAAACCTTACCGCGTACCTGAACATCTTCAATACTTAAGAAACGATTAATTTCACGTTCTCTTACAATATTTTTAGCTACTGTATCACCAAGTCCATCTATTGCATTAAACGGTGGATATATTTCATTATCACTACCAACTGTCCAAACCGTTGCTTCACTCTTATATAAATCAACATTTAAGAATTTAATTCCCCTAGCTGTTGCTTCCAAGGCCACTTTTAAACTTTCGGCTTGACCATTTTCCTTGTTTGTAGCTTCATATCCTTTAGCCTGAATCTCAAGAATTTTTTGTTTAATAGCGTTATAACCTTTAATCATAGCTTCAACATCTACATCTGTTGCTTTTGAAGAGTACCATGATGCATAAAAATATACAGGCATATGAACTTTATACCAAGCAATCCTAAAAGCACTAATTACATATGCTGCTGCATGGGCCTTAGGGAACATATATTTAATCTTAGCACAAGAATCTATAAACCATTCTGGAATATTAGCGTCTTGCATAGTCTTAACATGACCTTTCCAGGTTTCTGGATCTTTTGAAGCCTTACCTTTACGTACAAACTCCATTATTTTAAAGGCCTTTATTGGCTCTAATCCATTATACATCAAATAAACCATTATATCATCACGACAGCCAATAGTATCCTTAAATGGCACTATGTTATTTTTTATTAACTCTTGGGCATTTCCAAGCCATACATCCGTACCATGAGAAAGTCCTGATATTTTAATAAGTTCGGCAAATGTTGTAGGTTTAGTATCCTCTACTAATTTAATTGTAAAAGCTGTTCCAAACTCTGGAATACCAAGAGTTCCAGTATTACACATTATTTGTTCAGTGGTTACACCTAATGCCTTAGTAGAAGTAAAAATACTCATTGTTTCTTTGTCATCTAAAGGAACTTTCATAATATCAGTTCCTGACTGTAGTTGAATTAATCTTAACTGGGTAGGATCAGAATGTCCCAATATATCTAGTTTTAAAACATCTTGGTCAATAGCGTGATAATCAAAGTGAGTAGTTCGCCATTCAGCAGTTGCATCTTCTGCTGGAAACTGGAAAGGTGTAAAATCATATACATCCATATAATCAGGTATAACAACAATTCCTCCTGGATGCTGCCCCGTTGTTCTCTTAACTCCAGTACATCCCATAGCTAAACGTTCTACCTCTGCCGTTCTAAGTTCTTTTTGATGCTCTTCAGCCCAGCCCTTTACAAATCCAAATGCTGTTTTTTCAGCAACCGTACCTATAGTACCGGCACGATAGACATTATCCTCACCAAAAAGGACTTTTGTATAGGCATGAGCACTAGCTTGATTTAAATCTGAGAAGTTCAAATCTATATCTGGTACTTTATCAGCATTAAATCCTAAGAAAGTAGCGAACGGCATATCTTGTCCATCTTTTAAAAGTAAAATATTACAATTAGGACACATTTTATCTGGTAAATCAAATCCTGAAGAATAATTTGAACCAAGTGGATTTCCATCATCATCATTAAAGATACTAACCTTACACTTTGAACAACGATAATGTGCTGGAAGTGGATTAACTTCTGTAATTCCCATCATTGTAGCAACAAAGCTTGAACCTACTGAACCACGGGAACCAACCAAGTATCCTTCATCATTAGAGTGCTTAACAAGACGTTGCGCAATCAAATAAATTGGATCAAATCCTCCACCTATAATTCCTCCTAATTTTTTATTAAGTTCTTTTTCCAAATCATCATCTGAAAGACTTTCTTCACTATTTCTCTTAATATATGAACGAACCAAATCCTTAACAGCATCAAATCCCTTTAAAATAACTTCATGTAAATTCGCAAAAGACCTTTTTACCATTTCATCATCTGATAAGTTCTCACTACTTAACTTATCTTTAACAGACTTCAAAACAATATCACCATAAAGTTCAGTAGCAATTCTTTCCTCTATATTATATGGTAAATTATCACCATACCAATCTTTAGCTTTTGTATAAACAAGATCCGTTACTACTCTTGGACAATCCAAATAGCTCTTACCATCATCACTCTTAACTCTTGGAGAGAATGGTATACCTCCAGTATCAATAATAACTTCAATTATCTCAACCATATCACTAATTTTATTAGGATTATCTATAACTATTTTTTTAATAAGTTCTTCATTTTCCAAAAATTTAAAATCTTCAAGCATTTCTTCTGTTGTTCTAAAATGATTAGAAGGAATTTCTTTAATATTATTACGTGCTAAAGGATGTCTTCCTCCACCCGGAACTTTTTGATTAACTATTATTTCTCTAAATATTTTATCTTCTCTATTAATATGATGTACGTCTCCAGTTGCAACAATTAATTTACCAGCATCATCTGTTACTCTTATAATTTTCATTAAATGATGAGCAAGTTCAAGTTCATTCGCAAAGTCCCCACTTTGAATCAAATGATTATAACACTCTAAAGGTTGTACTTCAACATAATCATAAAAACGAATAATATTAGTTAATTCTTGATCAGCTTTACTACGTGCTTGTAAAAATACTTCACTCTCATAACAGCCACTACCAACAAGTAATCCTTCACGATGTTTTTCAATTTCACTACGTAATATTCTTGGTGTTTTATATAAATATTTTGTATTAGCTAAACTAATAAGTTTAAATAAATTTTTAAGTCCTACTTTATTTTTAGCTAATAAATTAACATGATAACTTTTACCATATTTATGGATTTCATCTTTACTAACTAACTCAGAAAGTTGTCCCATTCTTTCAATATTACGATTATCTAGTTTCTTTAACATTTTATAAAATACTAAGGCTGTTCCTTCAGCATCATAATCACCTCTGTGGTGACTTTCCTCATCCCAAGGTACTTCATATCGTTTTACTAAGGCACTTAAACTGTGTCTTGCATAATTATTATCCATAGTACGTGATAATTCTAAAGTATCTATAACAGTATTAGTAAAAGTTCCAAGATTATATTTTTTATAAGCCATTTCCAAGAACGATACATCGAACTTAGCATTATGCGCTACCATTGGTAAATCTCCAAACCATTCAATAAAACGTTTTACTGCATTTTCTTCATTGTCTTTTCCTTCTAACATTTCATCAGTAATACTTGTAACATCAATTATCTTCTGCTCTAACTTAACTCCCGGATTGATTAATTCATCATATCTTTCTAGAATCATTCCATCCTTCATTTTAACCGCACCAATTTCAATAATTGAATCTTTTCCACCAGCATTAAAACCGGTCGTCTCAAAATCAAATACCACATATGTCTGATCAAGCATCACAACATCTTTTGGTCTTACTACAATATCTACACTATCATCTATTAACGTAAGTTCAGTTCCATAAATAGCCTTAAATTTTTCCTCATCACTTTTACCTTTATTATATGATGTAACAGTATTAAAAACATGAGGAAAAGCCTGACAACCATTATGATCAGTAATCGCAATAGCCTTATGTCCCCAACTAATAGCCTGATTAACTAAAAGAATCTCATCTGCAAGTCCATCCATTTGACTCATTTTAGTATGAGCATGTAACTCAACTCTTTTTTCTAAGGCATTATCTTGTCTTACCTGTTTTTCTTTATCACATAAAACAATATCCCTAGCATTTAAAACTAATTCATCATTACTAAAATGATCACTCTTGACATATCCACGTATTTTATACCATTTTCCTTTTTTTAATTCATTACAAATTCTTGCATATTCATCTTTTTCCCTAGCAAAAACTTTACAATAAATACTATCAGTATAATCTGTTACCTTCAAAGTAATAATTTTAAAATCACTTTTAGAAGACTCAAAGTACTCTATACCAAATACTTCTCCCCATATAGTAACATTATTATCCTCTCCTAAAATAGATTTAATAGAAATAGGCATATCTTCAATCATTATACCAATTACACTATTAGGATCTTTTTCTCTTTTTCTTGAAAACTTAGGCTTAAAATCTTTTTTAACCTCTTCTGTAGGAGAAGTCTTTTCTTTTTTTAACTCTGCTGCATTAGCCAAACTATCATCAAGACTCTTTTTAATTTCATCTAAAACAAGATGTTCTTCTCTATATAAAAGTCTAATTTCATCTGTATATCCTAAATTATGATAAATGTGATTAATTTCTTCTAACGCATTTCCTAATTTAGCCTCTTCTACTTTATTATTAGCGATAAGTACTAGCTTATTATTTTCAAGACTTAGTTTATCTTTATATATTTCAAGTACTCTTAATTTATCTTTCACATGTTCTAATACACTAGGAAAATAAGATAAATATACCTCATTATTTTTATTAACAAACTGATAAATAATTTCTACTTTATTAAAATTAGGAGCAATCAATTCTTTCTTCATATCTAATTCCATAATTAAAGAAGGATCAAACATATCCTCATTTTCAATATAGATATAACACTCCTTTATACTACTCTTAACTTTAATTTTTAAAAGTCTAGCTTTGGTAAAATAATTATAATGGTCCTTCTCAATCTCTAATCTATCAAGTAATATTTTCATTTTTCCATCCATTATAATTACCTCCCCACCATTATAAAACGACTATTTCTTCTTGATTATCAACCTTTATCATATTTTTTTGATTTTTTATACAAAAACTTATAAATTGCTTTAAGTCTATTTTTCTAAGTTGTATTTCATTAGTATAATTTGTAGCATCGAAAACAATACCATCTCTTCTCATATAAATGGTTAAATCATCTCTATCTATTCCTAAATACATTAAAAAATAAGGATAAATTTGTCTCTTTAACAACTTATTATTACGTCCACCAACTAAATAATGACTCATACCAGTCATTCTCGTTCCAAGTTCATTTAAAATAGCTAGTTCAAGAACAGCTTCTACTATTTGCTGATTTTCTTTTTCATAGTCTACCATTTCTTTCTTTAAAACTGAAAAGATAATTTCTAGTATATTTTGAATATCAGCCTCTTCCATCTTTTTACCATAAACAATAGTATGTATTTTATTTGTAACATCACTAGACAAATCTATAATATTTAGTTTTTGATTTACTAATAAAACATAATATGTATCAATATCAAATCTTAATATATTTTTTAACTCCTTATTAAGTTTTGTCTTATATTCATCCCATATTTTGATTATATTCATTTTATATTGTTCTGTTTCTCTATATATATCATCATAACCATCAAATTCCCTCATAATATCATATATTGTATCATCATCAGGAATATAGTTTTTAGGATCTCTAAGAATTATTTCTTTTTCTTTTTGTAAATCTTTATATTCACTACAATAATTTTTCCATACTTTCTGCTTATAATCATTTATCTCTTTACTTATTGATTGATGAAAAAGTAAATACCAGATTAAAACACTTTCATTTATCACAAATTTAAGATTCATACTACCACCACTTTAACAATAACATTGTATCACACATGTCATTAAAATGGCTATATATAAAAGAAAAAATATTTAGATTACTCTAAATACCTTTTACTAAAAAATAAACTAATGCTGCCACTAAGAGAAGTAAAATTATAGTTAAAATTATTTTCACTGCCAATTTTGTTTTTCTATGTTTAACAACATCACTATCTAAATCAATATCAAAGTCTTTATCTGACAAATCCATACTTTTTGTATAAAATGATTTATCCATATTTCTAAATAAGTCACTGCTCTGATTATTTTCTTTTAATTCACTAGCTTTTTTCTCTTCCTCTTCTTCTTTTTCTTTTACTAGTTTTAACTCTTCTTGTTTTAATATATCTGTATCATTTTTTTCTATTCTTTCCTCTTCATGAACTCCTTCAACCATATCTACTGCTTGAGTAGCCATTAAATCACTTAATAAATTAACACTTGTCTCTTGATCGATTTCTCCATTTAATGTTTTAGTAGTAATAGTATTAATTAGTTCTCTTATTTCTTCATCACTTGCTCTAACAACTTTATTTCGTTCAGCTCTATATTCTTCTATCTTTTCTGGATCAAGAGACGCTAAAATATTATAATTAGTATTTTTTAATTTCCTTTTTTCTTCCTCTATATCATTTTTTATTCTATTCTTTTTAGCTTGTTCAATAACACTATTGATATCATAAACCTTATTTTCTCTACTACTATATAAGTTATTAAAGTCATCTAATTCTTTTTTTACTTTTGGTTTAGGTACAAAGTCATATTCTTTTATTTTTTGATATCCTTCTCTGGTTCTATAATTTTTACTCGCCGCATCTAACAAAACAGCATTAGTATTTTTTACATCTGTATAAGTTGTGAAAGAAGTATTATCATTAAATGAATCATATAATTTTTGATTTCTATTACTTCTACTCATGTTTTTAATACTTTCATCTTCATATCTTGTCATTCTACTTGGCATAATATCACCTTCCAAAGTGCCTTTATTATAATAATTTTAACATATAATGTTGTTAAAGAGAAGTACTAAAATATCTTTACGATTAACTTTTTTTTTGTTAAAATGAGCTTGGAGGAAAAATAATATGAAAGTTAAAGTAAACGAAGATGCTTGTATCGGTTGTGGAGCTTGTGCTGCTATTGCACCAGAAGTTTTTGAAATTAACGATGAGGGTCTTTCAACAGTTATCGTTGATGAAGTAGCTAAGGAAAATGAAGAAGAAGCAAATGATGCTATCGACTCATGTCCAACAAGTGCTATCGAAAGAAAAAATTAAAGTGACATCTGTCACTTTTTTATTATGAAAAAAAAGAGAATAACTACTTATTCTCTAACTATTTCTTATTTGATTTATATAACTATTAATTTTAGAAACCCAAGTATTACTTTGAGCATATCTTGGTCCAATAGATTCTACTGTAGTTAATCCTTTAGCATAGAAATTATTATATAAGTTATCAATAGCACCTTTAATTCCTTCATCTATTGTACTATATCCCTTATAGCCACCACTACAATTAGGGCTTCCCTTTTGTCCAGCAACATTATTACAGCTACGGACCAAAGCACTACACTTCCATTTGCAACCAGTTTCATGAAGCATTATAGCTGTTACCAAATATGGACTTACTCCCTTAGAAAGAGAATATGTAGCAATAAGTTCACCTTTTCCAGCAAGCAAATCTTTTCCCAAGCTTCTATTAAGCTTATCAGTTAACTCTTCCAAAGTAAGGCCATCAAAAACTTCAGCCCTTAAAGTCTTAGCTTCCGCTATTTCTCTATCCTCAGCAACGATAACAGATGTATTTTGAACATTACTATTTACTAAATTATTATTTAAAGACACACTTGTCTTTGTAGATGCTGCCATCATTTTTGTATTAACTGAACTAGATAAAATATTTTTATCAAGCTTAATTTCTGTATTACTATTTAACATTACCATTGCTACTAAAATCATCGCAAATCCCAAAGTTGAACATACTGCAGCAACATAATTACTTTTTTTCATTTTTCACCTCAAACTTATTAAAAATAAGTATAGCACAATAATAACATAAACACCTAAAGTTGTCAAGTTGTGTAAAGATATGCCACATAATATACCATTATTGCAAATTTCTATTTTACTCCAACACTAATGTAATTTAAATGTTTTAAAAGACTTTCTCTTTATTAAATATAATATTATTAATAAATAAATCATGGTAACAACAACCATTACAAATGTTAGTAAATAAAGTGAAACTTTAACTCTAGTAATCATAAGTAATATCACACTCACTAATAAATTACTAACTACCAAACGCATATCTTTAATCTTTGACTCCCTATCATATGGTTGAACTAAATAATAAATAGATAAATGATAAAGGGTAAATATAATAGATGAACTTATTAAAATAATCAATACATATATTAGTTCCAAAAAATTCATTCCTAAATAAATTTTAAAAATAACATCTATAAAAATACCTAATATCAATATAGGAAATAAATTTAAAAGAATAAGACTTTTAAGTCTTTCTTTAAATAAAGAAAAAACACTTTCACTTTTACGATAAAAATCATATTCCAAAAGACTCCTATCACAATTAATAAACATAATCTGAGTAATTTGTGATGTCTTATTTAATGAAAATATTATTAAAAATACTAGCATAAAGTATCTCATAAATAATTTTGCGAAACTATATCCAAGTCTTTTATCAACAAAAGATATCAAACATACTAAAATACCAATACCAAATATAACTACTACCTCTCTAAGAATGGGCCTCTTTAATATAAGACTATGTCGTCTTATAAAAATATCATTTAAATAACGATAAGGATTATTAGTTATCATTTTATTAGTTTTCACATAATAATTGCCTCTTTTAATTTCAATTAATTCATCCCTTGTAAAACTACTACCATCAAAGTATAAATAACTGTTCAAACCATTAATCATTTTATACATCAATTTATAATCTTTTACTTTAAACATATATAAAATACTTAAAATAGCGAGTAAACAAAATAAAATATCAAGGAAAAATATTTTCATATTGCTTATATTGATTTCATTTTTGAGAAAAAAAACTAACAATATAGTAAATAATCCTAACAAAATAAAATATAAAAAGCTATTATTTAAAAGTATATCTTTTCTTTTTTTATAATAGAGTAAATTGACCCCTTCTCCCACCAGTCTCGTAAATAAGAAGAAAATCATCATAAGAATAATAGTTATAATTTTAAAGTTTAACAATGAATTTAAAAGTAAAAAAGAAATTAGTAAAAGAAAAGAATCACTTATTGAATTAAGTAATATATCACATATTATATACTCTTTTGCATCGATTCCAAATAAAATAATACTTTGATATTTTTTCTTACTAGTCTTTAATATTCTAGCTTTAACTAATCCACCTAATAGTGTTAAAAAAATAAACACCACGACAAAGTAATTAGTCTGATAATTCTTACAAAGAATCTTCACTAATAAATAAATAATATATAAATAAAATCCCTTGATAATAACTTTACCCAACATATCTAGAAATATTTGAAGTAAAAGTAATACTTTTTTTATGTTAGAAGAAATATTATTTTTCTTTATTAAACCCACTTTTCTTAAACGATATAATAGTGAATTTATCCCAGAATAAGATTCTATCTTCATAGTTATAAAAAAATTAGTTAACATTTTCACACTCTAATGACTGAATAATTTTCTTTTTATATTCATTATCATTTAAATCTTTCTTTTCTATCAAATTAAATTTACCATCTTTAAGTATTATTATTTCATCACATAGTTCTATAGCTATTTCTAATATATGAGTAGTTATCACTATTATCTTATTCTTTTTAATTTCTCTTAATAATTTTTTCATTTGTTCCTGTACTAAAATATCAAGTGAAGTAAAAGGCTCATCCAATAATAAGACTTTTTTATCACTAATTATATTTACTAGTGTTTGCATTTTACTTTTCATTCCCGTTGAGTATTCCTTCATAATTTTATCTTGATCCTCTAAAGAAATATTAACCATTTCAAAGTATTCAGAAACACTTTTCATATTTTTTATCTTTTTTTTATTTATCTCTAAATAAAATTCTAAAAATTCTCTTCCTGTCAAAAATAATGGTACATTAGGAGTAGTTGGTACTAATGAAACATCACTTTCTAATATCTTATTTTTATCTAATAAAACCTCTCCACCATCACTTTTTATATTTT
>ENA-ORSB01002794-ORSB01002794.1-human-gut-metagenome-genome-assembly--contig:-NODE-2794-length-13277-cov-2.994252_pt1 | contig 13277 bp, 14 predicted proteins | sample MGYA00242180_ERZ509144 | MGnify/ENA primary metagenome ERZ509144 (study PRJEB26280, sample SAMEA2338661) | human gut metagenome | biome: human gut; feature: human-associated habitat; material: faeces...
ACGCTTTTAATGAAAAATTAGATATTCGCAAAGTGGTGCATCAGGGGCGACAGTGGGCGCTTGTTCATAAGCACCATACATATATGGAGTTTTTAATTGCCTACCATTTCTCCAATTGCATTAGCAGCGCACAAGTAGACTCTTCCGACCACTTTTTCAGAACAATGTTGACCTCTGGAGAAGGCGCTTTTTTCGTTCAGATGCTACGAGAAAGTTATACGCTGCAAGAGGATTTATATAGATCCGGCGATAAAGAAATATATAGTTGATATAGTTCAGGCAACCAGAATGACGGATAAGATACTTGCACCTGAGCTTGCACAGTATGTTGCCATGGGTGCGAGCACAAGAGCGGCTATTGCGTTCATGGAGGTAGCAAAGGCAATCGCACTTATAAATGGGAGAAGATATTGTGTTCCTGATGATGTGAAAGCACTCAGATATTCAGTCCTGAGACACAGGATCATGCTTACATTTGCCGCTGTTGCGGAAGACGTGAAGATTGAGAAGATTATAGATGCCATAATAGGTTCGGTTAAGACGCCGTAGGGGAAGACAGTTAATTAAGAAGATGACATATATATCCAGAATACAGGGAAATATGAAGGGATATAAGACCATATATACTACCAAGGCAACGTCGAGGATAATCGATGGTTCGTACAATTCCATCTATAAGGGCAGGAGTATGAACTTTGATGAGCTCAGGGAGTATGTCGTTGGCGATGATATCAAGGACATGGACTGGAAAGCATCTGCCAGGAGCCAGAAGCTTCTGGTCAGACAGTATATCGCCGAGAAGAAGCATAATATAATGCTGGTGATGGATGCCGGAAAACGTATGCTTGGATATGCCAATGATGTTCAGGAGAAGAGTGACGTTGCACTTATGGCGGCAGGAACCCTGGCATATATGGTGTGTGACAATGGTGATTATGTGAGCGCTACTTATGTTTCAGACAGGGGCGTGGAGCACTATCCGTTTAAGACAGGCTTTGCAAATGTCGAAAATATTCTTGCGGGTTACCACAGGAACGTTACCATGACTAATGACTCGGATACGGGGGATGCGCTGAGCTTCATTGCGAGGAATTTCAGGAGGAGAATGATCATACTTGTGGTGACGGACACCAGAGGTATCCTGAATATGTCGGAGGCAACTGTAAAGCAGTTAAAGGTACTGCATGATATACTGCTTATAAATGTTGAGGATGCCGGGATGAACGGTAAGAATGTATATGACATATCCGGTGACACATATATTCCTGAATTTTTTACCAGGGACATGAAGCTGGCAAAGAAAGAAGAGAGGAAAAGGCAGGAGCTTTCAAGTGCCTGTGACGACAAGCTTAAGAAACTTGGTATTTCGTACCTGACGGTCAGGTCTTCTGACAGCATGGATGAAAAGATAGTAGAGCTGCTCAACAAGCACAAGACTGAGAGCTCTGGAAAGTAGTTAAATGGGCTGATGCCCGGAGATAAGAGGAAGAAGATATAAGATATGGAAAGTTCAGTGAATTTGCAGGAGCCGCTTTCGTATGTGGTATGGCCGATCGTGCTGACCGGAGCGATAACAGCCGCAGTGCTGTTGTTCTTTGGTGTCTGCTGGTATCTGGGAAGACGTAGAAAAATGGCGGCGGAGCTGCCGAAGGTGGTGAAGCCTGCGCCTATGGATATGGGTAGAGTGAAGGCCAGATATCTGTCAGAACTGGCGGATATTGCGGGACAGTATGATCAGGGAAAACTTGATGTAAGAGGTGCATATCAGCGTATGAGCCGTTGTATCAGGGGATTTGTTCATGCTGCAACCGGCATAAGGGTTCAGAATTATACTCTGTATGATATAGAAAGATTAAACATGCCGGAGCTGTACTACCTTGTGGCTGAGTATTATGCGCCGGAATTTGCAAGAAAGTCCGATGGTGATGTGAGGGCTTCCCTTGAGAAGACAAGGAGTTTGATTGAGAGATGGCAATAAAATATCATATTGTTCTATATGCAGGCCTGGCTATTGCGCTGTTTATGCTGGTATTTGTGTTTGTGAAATACAAAAAGACAAAGGAATATGCCGGAGGAAAAAAGATCGCAGGGCTCATATTCCAGGAAGATGAGGCATATTTCAGGAAAAGAAAAATATTATATAAGACCGGGCTTACAGCCACGCTCATATGCTGCGTACTGGTTGTCGTATCGGCATTCCTGCTCATGGCAAAACCATACACGAGCAGGCGTATGCAGGATGAAAAGTATTGCAGGGACATCATTCTGTGTATCGACATATCAACATCCGTGGATTATCTCAACGAGAATCTGCTGGACAAGCTGAAGAAAACAGTTGATGAGCTTCAGGGCGAACGTTTTGGAATCGTGATATTTAACACAAGTCCGGTGCTGCTTACTCCGCTCACGGATGATTATGAGTATGTGAAGGATCAGCTTGATCTGATCGCACAGTGTCTGAAGAGCAGAAATGAAGTGAATCTGGACGATGCATTTTCATCGGGGTACGACTGGATATATTATCAGGCATATATATCATCTGGAACTCTGATTGGAAATGAGCAGAGGGGAAGCTCACTTATAGGGGACGGCCTTGCTGCTGCGGCAATCGATTTTTCGGATGCTGACAAGGAGAGGACAAAGGTGGTAATATTCTCCACTGACAATGATATACAGGGAACACCGGTGGCAACTCTGGATGAGGCGGCCGATATATGTGTTTCAAACAATGTCACGGTGTATGGAGTTGGAACAAAGGAGATGACACCGGAAAACAAGGAGTCCATGAAGAATGCGGTGGAGAAGACCGGTGGTAAATTCTATCTTGAGGAGGAATCCGGATCATTTGGAGAGATAGTATCATCGATAGAAAAGCTGAGTAAGAATCTGGTCAAGGTGAGGATGGTGGATGTTGAGACACCTGAGCTGTTATATCCATTTGTATTGATGCTGGTTCTGTTTGCAGGAATGCTAGGACTTGGCCGCTGGCTCAAATTATAAGACGTTACAGGAGAGAATTATGAGAATAGATCCAATTATACCAATCTGGCTTATGCTCATATTGTGCGTTGGCATGGCGTTCCTGAAAAGGCGGAAGAGAAGCGCATATATAAGGCAGATAGCTGCCATCATACTGATATTTCTCATCAATCTGAGGATCATGGTCCCAAGCAGCAACGTGGAGACAAGTGTCCGGAAGCTTGACACATATGTGCTGTTCGTTGTGGATGACACCATAAGCATGCTGGCTCAGGATTATGCTGGGGATACAGAGAGGCTGACGGCGGTGAAGAAAGACTGCGAGCACATAGTTGATGAGATGGACGGTGCTAAATTTGCAGTCATAACTTTCAATAATAGTGCAAATCTGATATCGCCATATTCGGATGATTCAAATTTTGCAAAAAGTGTTCTGGATTCAATATATCCGCTGGATTCGCTATATGCCAGGGGGTCGTCCATGAATGTCTGCATAGATGTGATGACGGATACCCTTAAGCGTGCAAAGGAGAAAAATGATGGAAATGTGGTCGTGTTCTTTATAAGCGATGGTGAAATAACCAACGACGACAGACTCAAGTCATTTGACGGGGCGAAAAAATATATTGATGGAGGCGCAGTGTTGGGGTACGGCACAAAGGAAGGCGGCAACATGTATGTGAAATCATATTACGATGACCGGAAGGAGCTGCTTGAGGACACATCGGACTACCCGTATAAACCAGCGGTGTCGAAGATCGATGAGGATAATCTGAAAAAGATTGCCGATGATCTGGGCGTCGACTATATAAATATGAACGATGGTTCTGCGCTGGATAAGGTTGTGGAGAAGTCACGGGGAACCGCTGAGTCAACGGATAAGGGTAAGACTATAGGATATGTGGATATATATTATCTGTTTGCAGCATTATTTGCAGGACTTGTTGTATATGAATTTTTTGATATGAGAAAGAAAGTCATAAAATGAAAAACAGATCAGGAATAATAAAGATCGTTGCTGCAGTGACCGGAGCTGTCAGCCTGCTGTGTATGGCGGTGCTTCTGGTGAATTATCTGTGCAATGAGCATTTTATAAGTGAATACAAAAAGGGACAATATGTGGACAGCACAGTGAACGCCGTGCTTGGCTTTACTCAGCCACATATATACCATTATAATCTTGGTGATGTATATTACAGTCAGGGAGATTACGAGGGCGCCGAGCAGGAGTTTCGTAAGGCACTTGAAAAGAAGCCGGGTGGTGAGTCCGACTGTAAGACAAGGGTCAACCTCGCGCTGTCCATAGTGAAGCAGATAGATCCTGATGGTGTTACCAAAGAGAATCTGGATGAGGTGATAGACATACTTGAGGGGGCAAAGGACATTCTCATAGAGAATGACTGCGCCCACAGGGATGATGAGGATGGACATTACGAGGATGCACAGACTCTGAAGGATGAGATAGATGCCTTTGAGGAGCAGCTCAGGAAGCAGACGGAGGAACAGGATCAGAAAGGTGATCAGGATCCAAATGACCAGAAGAGTCAGGGCTGTGACGATGAAAACGAAGAGGATACACAGGAGCCTCAGTCTTCTGATAAAGAATCGGAGATACGAAAGCAGCTCGATGCCATCCAGGGAGACAGTCTTGAGCAACGAAATCAGGAGATGGATGCATACGAGACATACAAAAATGAACATGATTACTACGGCGGACGCACTTGGTGATCATACATTAATAGACATTAAATTCTAAATATAAAACTTGCGCAATATTAAGACGCGGGGTATAATACTGCTAGTTATGGTCATTTGTGGAAAAGTGACCAGAATAAGGAGATAGAATCGAGCAATGGTAAATGAAGAAAAGGTCATTCTAATGACGAAGATCGCCATGTACAAGGAGTCGCTTGGACGTGAGGATCTCGAAAAGGGTAAATATTTTCAAAGTGACTATGTGAAGCTTAACTGTCTTAAGACAATTGTTTCATCTACGGTGCTGTTTGTAGTTTTTGCCGCAGCTTACATATACTATAATCTTGCAGATATAGTTGAGAAGCTCACAGAGCTTGACTATGTGAAGGTGGCGAGCAGCATTGTGGGCGGCTATGCAGTGGTGTGTATTGCATTTGCGCTTTTCGCGTGGGTCTTATATACATACAGATATATGAAGGCAAAGCCAAAACTCATAAAGTATAACCAGAATCTTAAGAAACTGATAGAATTTTATGAGAACGAGGACGGAACACGCCGTTCTGTCAAAAAAAAGAGGAGGGCTAACTGATAATGTCAACACTTCTGGATTTCCGCGATGGAGTAAAGAATTTTTGTAGTAAGTATGATAAATTTGTTTCACCACTGTGTAAGTTTATACTGGCACTTGTTGTGTTCTGGTCAATAAACCATCTCACAGGATATAACAGCACGATAAGCAGTATCGTAGTGGTCCTGGCAGCAGCTTTTGTGTGTGCGTTCCTTTCAGGCCAGCTCACACTTGCCATTGCAGGACTGTACGCATGTGCCCAGGTTGCCAGCGCAAGTCTGGAGCTTGGAATCTCATTTGTTGTCATATTTGTGATAATGTATTGTGTATATATAAGATTTTTCCCTAAGGCATCATGGATCATTCTGTTTATGCCATTCTTTTACATTATAAAGTTCCAGTATTTCATGCCAATCCTGGCTGGAATGACAGCTGGATTCACAGGAATGGTTCCTGCAGCATTTGGCTGTATATTCTACTTCTTCCTGAAGCATACTGCTGATTACGTTGCTTTAAGCTCAAGTTCAGCAGAGGGTGATCTGATAGAGGGATACAAGTATATTTTCCAGCATCTGGTGCAGGATAAGACACTTCTGCTCACCATAATAGTGTTTGCAGTTGTTATAGTTCTTACATACATAATATATAGAATGTCATTTGCATATTCATGGTACGTTGCCATCATCACAGGCGGTGTGGTAGAGATCATACTGTTCCTGGTTGGAACTTTGTCCATGGAAGTTGAGGTATCCCTTGCGGGGGCTCTGCTTGGATGCATACTGGCGATACTGGTGACCATAGTGGTTCAGTTCTTCAAGATAGTTGTGGACTACTCAAGTGTTGAGAATACACAGTTTGAGGACGATGACTACTACTACTATGTAAAGGCTGTGCCAAAGGTCATGGGTGGTGCCCAGAGAAAGGCAGCCAGAAGAGAGCAGCCATCGCCAAGACCACAGCAGAAGAGGACGACTTCGTCCGGATCAGGCGCACAGAGAAGCCGGTCAGCGGCAAAGGAAGATTCTGTTACAGGATCAACAAGATAGATACATTGAAAAGAGCTTACATGTGAGTGACCTGACTTTTGTCAGGTCACATTAATTATACGGAGTATTTATATACCGAAAGGAGGATGAAATGGATAAGATATCAACGTTTATATCAACGTATTTTGATTGGTTTTATATAACAGTTCCAGGCACAGTAGATATAATAGAGATACTTATTTTGTCATTCTTTATATACAGGATCATGTTGTGGTTCAAGCAGAGCAGAGCATGGACTCTTCTGAAGGGTATAGTTATGATCGTGCTCTTCACTGCCATTGCGGCGGTGTTCCAGTTCAATACGATCTTATATCTGCTTAAGAATGCATTCAGTGTGGGAATAATAGCGGTGGTGATCCTGTTCCAGCCGGACTTGAACAGCTTGGAAGAAAGAAGCTGATCAATTACATTATACGAGATGGCGAGGATGATGGTGTTATATCGGAGAAAACGATATATGAGCTTGTGAAGACGGCCCAGGTCCTGTCTGCAAACCGTACCGGTGCACTCATAGTCATTGAGAATGAAGTTGCACTGGGCGAGTATATTGATACGGGAATACCGATCGATGCGGTCGTGACTAACCAGTTACTTCTCAATATATTTGAGCACAACACACCGCTTCATGATGGTGCGGTGATCATAAGAAAGAACAGGGTAGTTTCTGCCACATGTTATCTGCCACTGTCTGCAAATGACTCCATCAACAAGGAGCTTGGAACACGACACAGAGCCGGTATAGGTATCAGTGAGGTGTCAGACAGTATGACTCTTATCGTATCTGAGGAGACAGGTTCAATATCCATTGCACAGGGAGGCGAGCTCTTCAGGAATCTGGACAGCGAGGGCGTGAGAAGGCATCTTCAGACGCTGTGCAAGGAGTATAATGGAAGAAAGAGCCACAGGTCTTCAGGTGCCCGTCCGGTTAAGCGGAGAAAGAGAGTCGTTGTGGAGAATAAGAATAAAGCTTCCAGAAAGGAGGCTGATGAGAATGAAAAATAACAGCGCAGAGCCTAAGAAAAAGGCAAATAAGATATACAGCAATATAGGTCTTAAGCTTCTGTCGGTTGTGCTTGGATTTCTGGTGTGGCTTCTTGTACTGAACATCGATGATTCAGCCGTGACAAGGACCATAAGGGACATTCCGGTCAATCTGGTAAATACTGACGCCATAACAAGTCAGAATCAGTTGTACACGATAACTTCAGGTGATACCGTGGATATAGTCGTCAAAGGACGTAAATCACTTATAAGCGATCTTGATGCGTCGGATTTCAAGGCTGTAGCGGATATGTCAAAGATATCCATAACAAATGCGGTGCCTATCACTGTAACTGCGAACAGCACCAACATAGCTAAAAAGGTCAGCATAACTGTTGTGGACAACGTGCTGTCAGTTGAACTTGAGGACGAGAAGTCAGTGTCAGTTCCTGTGTCCGTGGTGACAACAGGCGAGGTTGCTTCCGGATATACGGTTGGTAACAGTGTGGCAGCTCCAAACCTCATAACGATAAAGGGTGCTGCAAGTATAGTTTCGAGCATAGATCGTGCAGAGGTGACAGTTGATGTGACCAGTGCAAAGGATGATATAACGACAAACTGTACGCCTGTATTTGTAACCGCTGATGGTGAGAAGATATCAGACAAGTCGATATCCTACGATGAGATATCGATAGCAGTCACAGTTCCGGTATACAAGACTAAGAATATACCTGTTCATGTGGATGTCACAGGAGATCCTGCGGATGGATATCTTGTATCAGATATAACATATGTACCGGAGACCGTTGATATAGGTGGAGACGCATCGATAATAAAGGATATAACAAGCCTTGATATAACGGATGTTGATGTGAGCGGATGTACAGCAGATGTTGAGACGACACTTGATGTATCAAAGTATCTTCCAGAGGGTGTGGTCGTGACAAAGGAGAGCGCATACATCAATGTGAAGATAGCGATCGAGAAATCAGTTACAAGAAATATAACGGTGACCACAGGGGATATCATCCTGAGGGGCAAGCAGAGTGGATACAGCTATGAGATGAGCATGGGTGATAGCAATACGATAACCGTGAGTGGAATCTCAAGTGCGGTGTCCAAGGTATCGGCCAAGAGCCTGAAGCTGTCCATAGATGCTTCCAAGCTCTCATATGGCGATAATACGATCACGCTCAGTGTCCCTGATGGAGATAAGTACACCGTGGTAAATACGTGTACAGTTATGGTAAAGGTTACTGAGACACAGTAGTCATTGTCTGGAGGTGTATGTATATGGATACAGAAAAGTTGAATGAGCTGAGACAGATCATAGAAGATTCGGATAATATCGTTTTCTTTGGCGGTGCAGGAGTATCGACGGAGAGCGGTATACCAGATTTTAGAAGTGTGGATGGACTGTATAATCAGAAGTATAAGTATCCGCCGGAAACTATAATCAGCCACAGCTTTTACAGACGTAACCCGGAGGAATTTTACAGATTCTATAAGGACAAGATGATATTTGCTGATGCAAAGCCGAACAAGGCTCATATAAAGCTGGCGGAGCTTGAGAAACAGGGAAAGCTCAAGGCGGTGATAACGCAGAATATCGACGGACTTCACCAGATGGCAGGTAGCAGGAATGTCATAGAGCTCCATGGTTCTGTTCATAGAAATTACTGTGAGAAATGCCATGCTTTCTATGACCTGGATTATATAGTCAATTCGGATGGTGTGCCTAAGTGTGAAAAGTGCGGAGGCACTGTAAAACCATCGTCAAGCCGGATGTGGTGCTGTATGAGGAGGCACTTGATGAGGACAATATGTCGAGGGCACTCCAGTATATATCCGAGGCGGATACGATGATAATCGGTGGTACATCGCTTGTTGTGTATCCGGCAGCAGGACTTATCAGATATTTCAGGGGGCGGAAACTGGTGGTTATAAATATGTCCCCGACACAGTCGGACAGCAATGCAGATCTTCTGATAGCGGATAAGATAGGAGATGTGCTGGGCAGTCTGTAGCATATGACGACAAAGGCATGTTGAAGGCATGCTATACAGATTCTATATAGTATGGAGGACGGTTTATGTATTTTGACAGATCAAATGGCTTCCCGAAAGATTTCCTGTGGGGCAGTGCGTCTGCTGCATATCAGATAGAGGGAGCGTGGAATGAGGATGGCAAAGGCCCATCCAACTGGGATCAGTTCGTAAGGATCCCGGGAAAAACATTTAAGGCTACGACAGGTGATAAGGCGGTTGACCATTACCACAGATACAAGGAAGATGTGGCACTTATGGCGGAGATGGGACTTAAGACTTACAGGTTCTCAATATCCTGGCCAAGGATCATACCTGATGGCAATGGCGAGATAAATGAAAAGGGCTTACAGTTCTATGATGACCTGATCAATGAACTGGTTAAGTATGGAATTGTTCCTATGGTAACAGTGTACCACTGGGATATGCCACAGGCACTTGAGGAGCAGTATCACGGATGGGAGAGCAGACGAATAGTCGATGATTTCGTCAGATACGCAAAGGTTCTGTTTGAGAGATACAGTGACAGGGTAAAGCACTGGATAATCATGAATGAGCAGAATGTATTTACAGGTCTTGGCTGGAATGCAGGAATGCACCCACCAGGAAAGGTTGATGACCAGAAGATGTTCTATCAGGTAAACCATCATGCATTTATGGCACACGCCAAGAGCGTTATTGCACTCAAGGAGATCTGCCCGGATGCTAAGGTCGGTTCATCCTTCGCATACACACCGTCATACGCATTTGACAGAAAGCCTGAAAATGCGATGGCGAAGATGGATTATGATGATCTGAACAACTTCTACTGGATGGATATGTATGCCTATGGTCGTTATCCAAGGGCTGCCGCTGCTTACCTCAAGAGCAAGAATCTAACTCCGGTTATGGAGGACGGTGACGAGGATATCCTCAGGAAGGCTGCAGGTCTCATAGATTTCATGGGTGTAAACTATTATCAGTCATGCGTTGTCGAGCACAACCCGATAAACGGAGTGGGAACGACTCACGAGATGAACACGACCGGCAAGAAGGGCACGGCAAAGGTTCAGGGTGTTCCGGGACTTTACAAGAATCCTGCAAATGAATTCCTCCCTACAACGGACTGGGATTGGACTATCGATCCGATGGGACTTCGTATGTGCTGCAGACAGATCACTTCAAGATACGACCTTCCGATCGTAATATCTGAGAATGGTCTCGGTGCATTTGACAAGTTCGAGAATGGGGAGATCCATGATCCGTACAGGATAGATTACCTGAAACATCACATAGAGGAACTCAAGAAAGCGTGTGATGACGGCTGCCGTGTCATGGCATACTGCACATGGTCTTACACAGATCTTCTCAGCTGGCTCAACGGATATCAGAAGAGATACGGATTTGTGTATGTGGACAGAGAAGAGGACGAGAACAGTGGAACTCTGAACAGATACAAGAAGGATTCTTATTATTGGTACAAACATGTTATAGAGACCAATGGTGAGGAGCTGTGATAATAGAATAATATCATAACAGGGAGAACCGGCACATAAGTGTTGGTTCTTTTTCGTACTAAAGTTATGCATTTAGTCATTTAATTTTTAAAACTAGCCGTTTGGCTAGTTTACTAAAAGCCCCAGTGTATTATAATTATTTGTTATGTTGATGGCAATATCTGGCAGTAACTGCCAGGGATTAAAGACAGGAGGAAAGGGATAATTATGAAATCAAAGAAATTGGTAACTGGGTTGATTATGGCATGTATATTTGCTGTAGTGATTATTGCGGGAAAGAACTCTGTGAAGGTGCAGGCCGCGGATGGGGATGTGGCAATTGTGACGGATGGCAATGGCGATGAGATCGGATCATATGCTACACTGGCTGATGCATTTGCAGCCGCACAGAATGGCTATACAATATGTATAATTAGTGATATATATGATCCTTCGGCTTCTATAGGATACAATGATGGTGAACATAATAAACATATCATTATAGATCTCAACGGTAAAAGTGTCACTTTGCAGATGATGAATTTTGATTATTCGTTATACGTGAAAAACGGAACATTAAATTGCGGTATCACAAATGGAAGTGTTGGATTTACTAATGCTATGCTGACTTTGTCAAATGTCAAATTCATTACGGATAGTATCAACTGGATGACAAAAGATGGAATCTGTCTGAATAATGGCTCAAATGTGACGCTCAACGGTTCACAGTGTTGGTTTGAAAAACTTGAGATGGATACAGACTGTGTATTTACGGTACAGAACAGTGACGGACTTAGCAACTTTGGGCATATTGCAGATGGATTTGACGGTGTGAAGGAGTTTGTACCAGAGGGACTTTCTGTAGAAGGAACGACAATCATTGATGATGAGACAGGAGCCAAGGCTAAGGATTTTATTCTCCGTTACCGCAGCTTGTCGGATGATGCAGATGTCGCTGTCAGCATTGATCCAAAAACATATGTGTACGATGGAAAAGAAAAGAAACCTGCGGTTACGGTTTCTTATGGCGGAAAGACTCTGACAGAGGGAAAAAGTTACTCATGTGTATATGCGGATAATATTGATGCGGGAACAGCTACAGTTACTATCAAGGGTGAGAATACCATGCATGGACAGATCGTGGAAGAGTTCACAATAGATAAGGCAAAGCAGAAGGCACCTACAGGTTTGGTCGCAACGGCAGAGACTGTGGATGGGAAAAATGATGGTCAGATATCAAATCTGAAGACGTCAATGGAATATAGTGTCGACAAGAAAAAATGGTTGGATTGTGAAAGCACGGTACTTAAGAAACTTGCAGATGGAAATTATTATGTGAGATATAAGGAGACCAAAAATTATTATGCATCTCCTGCTGCAAAGGTAGTGGTAAAGAAGGGGAATGTACCAGCAACAAATGAATCGACTACAAATGAACCTTCAACTGAAAAACCAACGTCAAGTGAGCAGACGACAGAGAAGGTAACAACAGAGAGACAGACAACCGATGAGAAAACTAACGTGACTTCAACAGAGAATACAACTGTAGCAGACTCAAAAAAGGGGTCAGGTGTACCAAATACCGGAGATGACGGAAATGTGGCATTGATGCTCATAGTCATGATGGCATGTTTATTAGGGGCTGCCGGGGTGGTAGTTTACCGTAGAGAGAAATAATTTAAAATAATAAAAAAAAAATGTTAGCACTCAGTATTGACGAGTGCTAACAAGTGTGTTATATTATCATCAGACAGGGAAGTGATATTAAGGTATCAGTTCCCTGAAAGTTTAGTTTAGGAGGTAAACAGCTATGGAGATGGATAAATACACACGTAAATCGTTGGAAGTTGTAGAGAAAGCAAAAGAAAAAGCTCTGGAGTACGACAATCAGGAACTTACGCAGATGCACCTTTTGGCTGGCTTGCTTGAGATAGATGACAGTTTGATAGCCAAGATATTTGAGAAGATGGGCGTGAATGTTACTGGTGCCGTGAATGCGGTGGAGGATAAGCTGGCAAGGTTGCCGAAGGTCAGCGGTGGCAATATGTATGCCGGAAATAACTTCTCAAAGGCTCTCATCCAGGCAGAGAAGGAAGCAAAGCAGATGGGCGACACATATGTGTCTGTTGAGCATTTGTTCCTCGGCATGGTGGATAAGGCTGATTCGGATATCAAGGAGCTTCTTAAAGGCTGGGGAGTTAGCAGGAATGCATTCCTCAAGGAGCTGGCAGAAATCAGAGGTAACCACAAGGTGGACAGCGATGATCCGGAGAGCTCATATGAGGCTATGGAGAAGTTCGGATATGATCTGGTCGAGAGGGCAAGACAGCAGAAACTTGACCCGGTAATAGGACGTGACGCTGAGATACGAAATGTGATCAGGATCCTGTCAAGGAAGACAAAGAACAATCCGGTGCTTATCGGTGAGCCTGGTGTAGGTAAGACTGCCATTGTAGAGGGACTTGCACAGAGGATACTCAGAGGTGAT
>ENA-ORSB01002797-ORSB01002797.1-human-gut-metagenome-genome-assembly--contig:-NODE-2797-length-13273-cov-3.403768_pt1 | contig 13273 bp, 10 predicted proteins | sample MGYA00242180_ERZ509144 | MGnify/ENA primary metagenome ERZ509144 (study PRJEB26280, sample SAMEA2338661) | human gut metagenome | biome: human gut; feature: human-associated habitat; material: faeces...
TCGACTTTTTAATGAGTTAGTAAATAATTGTTTGTGGATTCAGGCGTTCGCCGTGCTGTATAGAGCTCACGAAACAATTTTTCCAACTTTGTCAGCTGATTATCCGAGGCATCAGCAACAAATTCTTCAACGCGGAAGGCAAAAAGATTTTGCTCAGGATGATCGGCGATCAGTTCCTGTTCGATAATGACTTCATCTTTCGTCTCAAAGTCAGAGATAAAGGAGGGAATGAAAGAAGAAGAAATGCCCCGCTTCTTTAGAAATTTAAAATACTTTATCTCTCGGCGTGTCTCTTTGGAATGAATCTTTTTGCTGATTTTGAAACAAGAGAATTCGTTGTTCAAATTTCTTACGCATATTCTTTCAGCTCCGGTAGCAACCACCGGGCCAAAGAATTTAGATAATTCACTTTGCGTCTTCGTACTCATGCCCATACACTTTTATTGCTATCAGGAAGATCCTGATTCATGAAAAAATTATAAGGTAAAGGTGAAAGGATCGTTAAAAGGATAGAGGAACCGGCGCTTGTTAAATCTTCTTTGTCTGATTAAGGGCTGTGAGTAAGAGTTCTGAGCGTTGAGCGGTTGACGCTGCTGAAGGAAGAGGCTATGTGAAAGAAGCGCCCTTAGTTATGTAACTTCTTACTTGGCATATAGGACGCCCCTTTGAGGTCTAATGTGCGAGTTTTTTAGATAATTTGCGTTTTTTCCTTTCAATAAGTACTGATAAGTAGATCAGTAAAAGTTTTGTGAATCTGCCGAAATCTTTGTTTTTAAGATGCCATAAAGCATATCTTCTGATGCTATTGGGGTCCTTTTTATAAACTAGCTCTTTTGAAAACCCCTTCCAAGGACTTGAGCCATAGTATTTCTGATATAAGCGCGTCGAGAAAGCTTCTGTCCACGGCTTGGAGCGGTTTGCATAATGGACAATGACGGAATCAGTTGGGCGATCTTGATCCTGTTCGCCATGGACGGTTAGCTCTTGAATGAAATTAAATTTTTTCGGAAGAATGACTCTTCTGTCTTCCAGTGCGTCATTTAGAGCCATCTGATCGGGAGATTTATATTGACGATTATTCTCAAGAACAGTAAGAGTCTTTTGAGCTATGTCGGACTCAACGTATGGTTTGACGTTAATAAGCATCATTCCTGAATTGAAGTCTCTCCTGCCATGCCGCACAGATGAACCATCTTTTGCCTTTATGTCCAGAACAACAGCGGCTAATTTGCCCTTCAAGTCTAGATCCGCAAGCTCTTTGAGGCTTCCGACACAGAGGGTGTCACCGTCAAGGTACAACATTTTGCTTAACGCAGGGAACAACTCTGGAAGGAAGATTCTGATGAAACTTGCGGGAGGAAAATGAAGAGTGGAGCGGCTAGCGGTGATTTTTTCACACTCTTTCGCCGTCAAGGAGTGAAAAAGGATTTCTGAATTCGGAGAGCAATTCAGCTGCTTGAAGTAGTCCAAATTCTTATCGGAGACGTCAACGCCCACAAGATGAACGTTCAAAGGAAGCGTTTTGTTGTTTTCCAAGACAGAGAAGGCACTAATTCCGGTCGGCAGACAGAATGCATCGTCAAAGCAGAAGAAAACATCCAATGCTTCTTTTACGTTCTTATCCTTTCTTGGGATCAAGACTGAGGAAACGATACTAGGCAGCTTTTCCGTTTCGGTGGTCATTGTGGATGTTTCTCCAGAATAAATGGATTGCAAAAAAAATCAAATAGGTGGGAATTAAGACAATTCTAGTGCTTCTTTAAGAAACGAGAACTTTCCTCTAAAACCTGTTTCAGATAAGGAGGTACAGATTGGTCTTTTGCCGGGTTGTAAGCAGGATCCAGGAAAGAAAGAACTCCGATTTCATTAATCAAAACAACCCTGTCTTTTTCTACAAAAGCATCTTTTGAGTAATTACTGACATAAACAAAAGGGTTTCTTCCACTGGGTTCAAAAAGGTCTTTGCCAACACTGTAATCTGACACAGGATTCTTGCAGCCAAGGACTCGAGGCAGCAGAGTGGGCACGACATCTAAGGCAGAAGTTCGATAGCCAATATCTATAGAAGCTTTGCCGGGCCACTTAACGATAAAAGGAATTTGTGCCTGATATTTTGTAAAGTTGCCGTTGTGTCCCCAATAGTTTTTCCCCGTATCATTAAATTCTTCTCCGTGGTCAGAAGTGATAACGATGATGGTCTTATCGATATCGATGTTCTTGCCTAAGAATGAAAGCGCACGCCCTAGATTTTTATCTGTGAAGAAGACGGAGTTTTTATACCTATTGAAATAGGGAGTCCTGTCAAAATCGTTTGAAAGCTTGATTTGGTTGACTTCTTTCCAGTAAGGTTTGAAGACGGTAAATTCTTCTGTTTCCGGAAAGATAGCCGAATGTACTGAATCTAGGAAAAGAAAGGCGAAGAAGGGCTTGTTTTTTGGTACAGACGTTAACCACTTTTCCATGTCTTCTATTGCAGATTCGTCTTTTTCAATGGGATTATTTCCTTTGGAATTTAAGCGGGCGTCCGGCAAGGTAGCAAAAACCGTCTGGTTAAATTCCGGCATTGTGAGCGGGGCAGAGGCAAAAAGGCCGATCTCGTAGCCTCGAGTCTGTAGAGCTTTAATCAAAGCAGAGCCCGATTTTGACGCTTTGGAGCTGTCCCAATATGAACCTGGAATTCCGGTAAATAGCGTGAAGATCCCGTGTCGAGTGTTAATGCCTCCAGAGTAATGGTTCTTAAAATTTATAGCATTCTTCGAAAACGCAGTGACATTAGGCATCGTTTGTTCAGTGATCATGTCAAAGCGGAGAGCATCGACAACTAAGAAAACGATGTTATAGCCTTCTCCTCCGGAGCAATTGAGCTTACTCAGAGGATAATTCATAGCGCCTTTTGCGTCTGTTTTTTTGAATGTGTATACATCTTCTCTGGAAACCAATCCTGTTTTTATCAGAAGTTTATTGAAATGCAAAGGACGACTTAAAGGTAAGTTCTCCTCAACTTTTGAGGTGTACGGGTTATGGTAGGCAAAGCCGAATCCGTACACGCCTTGGCAGACAAGCAAGCCGACGAGAGTAAAAGCAAGAAGATAAGAAGGCTTGAAGCGGGGTTGAGTATTAGAGAGTACGTTAGCCAACCAAAAACAGACGAGGGCAGCAATGAAGCAGGCTCCCATTAACAGACAGATCTGAAGAATCATGGAACCAGAGAAACTGACCACTTGACCCCCGCCAAGTAAAGTCATTTGCAGCATTGCAATATTTAAATGCAACCTGAATTGCTGATAGACGAAGCTGTCGGTCACAAAGAAAATTAAAAATACCGACAAAACGATATAAGCACAAAATTTCCCAACTTTTTTATTTACAAGAGAAATCAGGGCAAAAGGGGCGGCCAGAAGCAGGTTTAAGAAAGAGTAATAAAAAAATGAATAAGAGAAAAAATAGACAGGGCTCCATAAAGGGGCGCCTGTAAACTCATCCGGAGAGGTAAAACGGAAACTTAAAATTGAAAAAATGAGTCCAAGAAGAAGCGGAAAATAGATAAAAAACTTCATATTTTTTGTATTCATTTAAAAACCTTATTACTTCTTAGAACTCTCAGATAACTTTTCCATGGCGATAACATAACGGTAAAACGTCGTATGAAATGCAGAAACGCCGATCAGAAAGCCTCTCCATCCATCTAAAAAACCTCTTCGCAAGAAAAAATGTCGACAAAATGCCCAAGAAGCGTGACCTAACCCTCTGAACATTCCAATTTTTTTGTTTTTAGCAAGCATGGCGTCGGCACCCAGGTCCGCATATTGCATCTCTTTAGCCATAAGCGTTTTGACAGTAGGGAAAGAGTAGTGTCGGAAAGAAGATTTCAACTTCTCAACCTTCCCTGATGTAGTAAAACCTTCATGAACCTTTCGGTCGGTATAACGATATTCGCTCTTTTTAAATAAAACGGCATGTCTAAAGTCAGGATTCCAGCCGGAATGCAGAACCGGTTTTCCAAGAAGAAAAGTCAGTCTATTGGCGAGATAGGCAGAAGCAGAAGGATTTTTTAACGTCTCCTGAATTTCTTCAGCTAGCTCAGGGGTGCAAACTTCATCAGCATCAAAGCAAAGGACCCAATCAGAAGTTAGATGGTCAAGTATTCTGTTCCGGGTTGTACCGAAACCATCAAAGGGTACCTCAATTACATCGCAGCCCAATGATTTTGCGATTTCTTTAGTTTTGTCAGAAGAACCAGTGTCGGCGACCACAATTTTCGGACACCATGAAAGAGCTTGAATACAGCGGGCGATGCAGTGCTCTTCATTTTTAGTCATTATGTAAGCCGTTAAATCCGGCAGGCTTTTTATAGTTTCAGTTTGCATTTTCTTTTCTTGCTAACTCACAAACTTCAAGAAGCTTGGAGATATGTTTATCCAAAGAAAAATCGACTAAGAATTTTTCTGAAGCTCCTTTTTTGGCGGCTTCTGTCATGGAATCTTTCCGATTGAGGCAGTTTCGGATTGCTTTGTCGAGAGAATCAATTGAAAAAGGATTGAACTCTTCTTTCACAGCCTTTGAGATATAGTCTTTACAACCAAGATTTTCAGAAATCGCTACCGGTACACCCATACAGAGTGACTCGATAGGAACGAGTCCGAAAGGTTCGTAAATAGAAGCGAGGATAGAGAAGTCGGTCTGCGCATACAAAGCCGCCATATTTTTCTCATAGCCCACGTAACAAATATTCTTATAGTCTTTTCTACTAATAGGACGCCCTGCCACAGCTAAAGCAATCGGAAGGTCGGTATTTTCAAAATACTTTTCTAAGAGTTTGAACCCTTTCCTGGCGTGACTGGAAGACACAAAAAGAAATGTCGTTTTGTCCTTTAACTGTGGGAAAGAAGAAAGTCGAATTCCACATGGCTTCTCCCCTTCATCTTTTTGAGGCTTAAAAATGCTCAGGTCGACAGGAGGCGGTATCAAAAAAAGACGCTGCACAGGAATTTGGTAGTAAGTTCGGATTTCCCCTTCAACTAGCCGAGAGTGCGCTACTACATACTTTGCCTCCTGGTATGAGGCCTTTTCGAAGGGAAGAACGAATCTGTCGAAAATGCTTTTTTTCTTTCCCGTTGCCTTGAGAAAACCGGGGTGAGTTCCGCCACATATCACAACGTCTACATGTCTTGAGCGACAGCAGCCTAACATGACATCCACCGGATATTTTTTCCTTAAACCGGGAAGGAGATTAGAAATATAAAAGTCTCTTAGTCTTTTTGGCAAAAAGGAAGCATTGATTTTTACTGTCTCCACAAGAGTCGCTTCGTAAAGGCTTCTATCGATCTTTCTCGTAAAAACTGTAACTTCATGCCCCGCAGATACAAAGCCCCTGATAATATCCAGTGTGTATCGTTCCATTCCGCCGCTGTTAGCGAGGGCGTTACAGACAATCCCTATTTTCATATCTCGGTTTTAGTGTGTTGAAAGAGAGAAAACGAATTAGCGGAGGCTTCATTTTCAGTCTGGTGGGCTAACACAAGAAGGCAACCCAAGGTAGCCCAGTAGTATTTAATAACGGCAGAGTTCCCAAAATTATATTCAGTGAACCCCTGAAGGAGCAGGGCTAAAGAGCTGCCGAATATTAATACATAATAGGGCGAACATTTAAAGAAGGCGTTTTTTAGTGAAGACAAAAGAATATAGCCAAACAACAAACAAAAACCAATAAATCCGGCTACACCATTCTCAGCAAGCATTTGAAGAAAGTTGTTGTGACAGTGGTTCTGCTTTTCTTTGGCCTCCGGCGACTTATATTCATTTAAGTACTTTGATGCGTATTGGCCAATACCAACTCCAAATACTGGATGATCTTTAAACATTTCGTAGGCTGACTCCCACATCAAGAGCCTTTCAGTATTCGACTGCATTGTTGTGCTCGTAATGCTTTCCGCTCGATTTTGAAGTTGCGGAGAATTAAAAAATACCAAAGAAGTCCCGACTGCGAAAATAACAAGAAAAAGGATCTTTTTGATGGAGTGATCATAAAGAACAGCAACTAAAGGAAGAGAGACTGCCAGCGCTAGCCATGCACCTCGAGTTCCGTTCAGAAGGAGTCCGGTAAAACCTATTAGAAAGAACATAATAGTCACGAATAAGGTTTTTCGGTCCTGTTTCCAATCCAAAAGGAAGCAAAACAATATAGGAAGCGAAGTCAGGAGAAATCCTGCTAAGGTCATTGGGTGTCCGTAAAGTCCTCTTAGGCGCGGTCCGTCCCCGTGAATGATCATTCCACCGATGACGTCGAGGACGCAAGATAAGATACTCAGTGCTAAAAAGAATGACGCGTATCTTTTCTTTCCAAAAAAGAAAAGGATTATGAATAAAGGGAAGGTCCTGTAAACAAACTGGCCTAAAAATATCTTGAGTCCCTTAATCGGGGCGCCGCTTGCTAACGCCGAACAAAAGATAGTCAGCCAAAAAAATCCAAAAAGCCAAATTAACCACTTGTTTTCTTTATAAATTGTAGTCAAAGACTGATTTGAAATTGAACCTTTGGTGCGTATTAATTGCAATACGAGGAAAAAAACAGAAAAACCGAGGGCTATGTTTGCAGCTGCAATCGAAAGACATTGGAGTAAGACAAATAAACTAAAGAAAACGAAAGCAGCCCGTTCAAGTCTTCCTAGTCCGGTTAAAAAGTTCATAGGGTCAATAGCACAAAGGCTTAGTGGACAAAATAGAGTTAATTAGATACAAAAGACAGTTTTGAATCCAACATTCTAATTGATAGGCGTTATCGAGTTCTAATTTTGAGATTTCAGCCTTAAATGTCAAAACCCGGCTTAAGGCCGGGTCTTGAGATACCAGAAGAAATTATTTCTTGGCTTTGGCTCTTCCCTTACGGGCAGGTTTCTTGGGAGCATTTACAGCATCCTTGAAAGCCTTACCTGCAGTGAACTTGGGAACCATAGCTGCTGGAATCTTGATTTCGACTCCGGTTGATGGGTTGCGGCCGGTACGCGCTTGGCGCTGGCTTGCATAGAATTTGCCAAAACCGATAACTGTATATTCTCCGCCTTCTGCAACCGTCTTCACGATTGTGTCGGTATAGGCGTTAAGAACTTTTGCGACCTCTGTTTTGGCGAGACCGGTTTCAGAAGCTACGGCTTCAATCATTTCAGTCTTGTTCATTGGAATTCTCCTATGAGAGCTGTGTCTGTTCACGTGAACTCAGTTATCTTACCCTTATTTACATTTATTTAGAAGTTTTTCAATGTCGAGTTCATAGGCTTACCGTTTTTTTCCAAAGAAAATAAAGGAGCTCTATGCAGACAATGGCACGACTAAAGCATTGCTACCACAATTTTTTCTCAATACAAGGCTGCTTAACAAAGGGATTTTCATTTCCTTGGATTCGTTCAATTCGTTTTGTTCTCACGCACTCCCATTTCTCAACGGGATATTGCCTGTCCCAAACGTCCATTAATCTTTCTTGTTCCTTGCTCAACTTGAAAATTGGATATGCGTAAGCCATATATTTATAAGCACGGGCGATAGTGCCCCTTGCGTACTTAGGCGGTTCTGCTCTGTTGCTTGAAATTTTCATCGCACAGGAACCGAATGTGTTTTCAGCTGAGGCGGAAAGGAGCCCAAAATTTTTGTTGCCCCGTTCTGCATTAACTGCGCCGATGACGGGAAAAAGGTTATACATGTCACTTTGCATCAGCCTGAACGTGATGTTTGATTTTTCCGCGCATTTTCTTCCTTTAAAAGGAGCACCTCTGTTATCAATGCACATTGGCGAACCTTCCCTCCATTCCGGGAAGAATCGTCCGAAGTTTTCGGCAGGTACGACATGTTCCCATTCGACTCTGTTAGCTCTTTTTTTATGGACTTGGGTAGTGAAACCAGGGGAAAGAGAAATCCATTTGTCCTTATCAAATGGGGCGTTGCAATAAAGCGTAACGCGATGATCGAATATCACCTGATGCTCTAATATTTTTTTTGCTTTATTAAAGCTCTGGAAAGTTTCGTTTCCTCTGAAGACATCAGAACAAAATCCGTTCGGAGCTGCGGCTATACCAAAAGAAAGAGCAAAGATACTTGCAACACCACGATTAAAGAAAGAGAACAAACTAGGATTCATTATTTTTATAGTCAAGGTCTAAGGGTTATAAGGATAATTCGAGATCAAAGGGTATTTTCACTAAAAGAGATTTCTTTAAAGGGTAAGCAGTTTCTGTCTTTTTCACTTAATAAAACAGTTGAAGCTGGAGGTATGGGCCAATCAACCCCGATGTCTTTGTCGTTCCACAAGATTCCTGCTTCGTCTTCAGGATGATAATAGTCAGTGCATTTGTATTCGAAGAAGGCTGTTTCTGAAAGAACATAAAATCCGTGTGCAAATCCCGGCGGAATCCATAGTTGATTGCATTTTTCTCCGCTTAAGACAAGGCCGAACCAATTCCCATAAGTATTGGAACCTCTCCTTAAATCCACGGCTACGTCAAAAACTTCCCCAAATATCACGGAAACAAGTTTTCCTTGCGGGAAACGTTTCTGGAAATGAAGACCTCTCAATGTGCCTCTTGAAGAGAACGAGCGATTATCCTGAACGAATTGATAATGGATTCCGGCCTCTTCATACCGTTTTTTTTGCCAAGTCTCCAAGAAAAAGCCTCTTTTATCACCAAAAACTTTGGGCTGAATTTCTAAGAGGCCTTGAATAGGTGTCTCAATTATTTGCATTTTTATTTCCGACTAGATTTAAAAGATAGCGACCGTAGGCATTTTTTTTATGAGGTTCAGCCAATTCTTTTAGCCCTTCATTGTTTATCAGTTTGTTCAGCCATGCAGCTTCTTCTGGAGAGCCGACCATTAATCCTTGTCTTTCCTGGACTGCATGTATAAACGACCCTGCTTGCAAAAGTGATTCGAAGGTTCCTGCATCGAGCCAAGCCACGCCTCTTTCTATTACCTTAACTCTTAGGCTGCCTTCAGAGAGGTAAGTTTTATTTATATCTGTTATTTCTAATTCCCCTCGTTTTGAAGGGGTAAGTGATTTGGCGATCTTAATCACTTTCGTGTCGTAAAAGTACAAACCGGGGATCGCATAAGGCGACCTTGGAAATTCCGGTTTTTCTTCTATTGAGACAGCTCTGTTTTCCTTGTCAAACTCAACGACACCGTACCGTTCCGGATCGTTTACTCGATAACCAAAAACGGTTGCGCCCGCAGGGGAAGACATGGCCTCCTTAGCTAAGTCAATAAGTCCGTTTCCGTAAAAAATGTTATCGCCGAGAATCAGGCAAGTAGGGCTGTCTTTAATAAACTCTTCCGTTATCAAAAAGGCCTCTGCAAGTCCGGTAGGTTTTTCCTGGATGAAAAATTCAAAATGACAACCTAACTGACTGCCGTCCGAAAGAAGCTTTTTAAAAAGATGCTGCTGATCAGGCGTGGTAATAATTGCAATTTCTCTTATGCCGATCTGAATTAAAGTACTCAGCGGGTAATAGATCATCGGCTTATCATAAACAGGGAGCAATTGCTTACTTATGGCCGTCGTGAGGGGAGCAAGGCGGGTACCAGAGCCTCCGGCCAAAATTATTCCCTTCCAAGAACTCATTTATCTTTCCTCATAGTTTTTCTTGATCCAATCTTGGTAATTGCCATTTTTGACATTTTTTACCCATTCTGCATTCTTCAAATACCAAAGGACAGTCTCTCGGATGCCTTGGTCAAAATTAAATTTGGGCGTCCAGCCTAAATCTTTCTTAATTTTTGAAGCATCAATGGCGTAACGAAGATCGTGTCCGGGACGGTCTTTCACAAAATGAATTTGTTCAGAATAAGATTTTCCGTCTGAGCGCGGCATTTCTTGGTCGAGAACATTGATAATTGCCGCCACAACTTCTAAATTGTTTTTTTCTGAATTTCCTCCGACGTTGTAACACTCACCCGGCATAGCTCTTTCTAGCATGAGGGATATTGCGCCGCAGTGGTCTGAAACATGCAGCCAATCACGGATGTTTTTGCCGTTTCCATAGATTGGCAAAGGCTTACCTTCGATGGCATTCAGAATTATCAAAGGTATTAATTTCTCGGGAAATTGTCTCGGTCCATAATTGTTAGAGCAATTGGATATTAGGGTCGGCAGTCCATAGGTTTCATGAAAAGCCCTGACAAAGTGGTCACTAGATGCTTTTGAGGCTGAATATGGACTATTAGGGGCGTATGGTGTGTCTTCTCTAAAGGCCGAATCTTTAAAGCCCAGAGATCCATAAACTTCGTCAGTTGAGATGTGATGAAACCGGAATCTTGTTCTTTCTTCTTGAGAAAGTGACTTCCAATACTCCAATGTCTCTAGAAGAAGGTTGGAGGTCCCGAGAACATTCGTTTTTACAAATGATTCAGGATCTACCACCGACCTATCAACATGCGTCTCTGCGGCGAAATTAACCACGGCGTCCGGACGGAATTCGGAAAGGATTTTTTGAGTTAGGATTTTGTCACCGATATCGCCTTGTATGAAGGAGTAGTTTTCGTTGTCTTGGACTGATATCAAATTATCAAGGTTACCTGAATAGGTTAACTTGTCCAGATTAAGTACTTTGTCTCCTTTTTCTATTCTGTCCAGAATGAAATTTGATCCGATAAATCCTGCACCACCAGTTATTAGTAATTTCATCAGTTTGTTCCAAGGCTAAAAATTGATTTGTCGACGGGTTTCATTGGGGAAATGAGAAAATGCTTAATGGCGTCAGGGTTGATTTCATTCCCCTCGGAAAAAACAAACATCCTGCTTGCATCATAAAAAGGCTCGTTTAGTATGCAGGTTCTATTAGTAATAATCTTCGAATTGAGTGTCAGAGCCTCTGATATTCTGAAGGAATAGCCCTCATCAGGCGCTAATCGCCAGAGATCTATTACTGCACGACTTTCACTCATTAATCGTAAGTAGTTTTCGTAAGACACGATCTCTCTGTCGACCTTAAAGTCCTCCAACTCGGAGTAGGGATAGTCTACAAGTAAAATTTTGACATTTAAATTGGCCTTTTTTAATGCGCTCAACAAAGGCCTTAAAGATTTTTCTCTATCTAGGCTATATGCTGCCAAGAAACAAACATCGTATTTCTTTTTAACATTCAGGAAATTAATAAGTTTTGAAGTGTTTACCTTGTTCATGGCATAGGGAATGCCAAATTTAGAGGAAGTGGACTGGTCATACACAGAGATCTTGATATCGTTTGACAACGAAAAATTTTTAATCCAAGTAAATTCTTTAATTCTACTTGGTCGCAAAATGTCAAAGTATCTAACCTCTATATTTGCAAGAGGATATTTTTTTCTTAAGTACCGAAGGAGTTCAGGAGAAAAAAGCCCAACGATGAAAATTCTTTTCTTTACTTCTTTCGGTTTAACTTGAGAGATCAGCCTATTTAGAGCTTTGTTGCTCTTGGCGATCAGATTGATTGTTTCAACTCCTTCGACCACTACATCATTTTTCTTTGCATAATGGAATTTGATTAACTCAGCCCCAACGGAACCTCCGATAAAGAATAAATCTTTTTCTTTCTGCTTGTTTAAGAAAGAGTCTAATAATTTAGGTATCTTTTGCCTATAGTATTTTCTAAGTACAAAAGAAAGCAGTGCGAAACAAATTAATTTAAAGTTTCTTGTTTTCAGGAGAGAAGGAAGTTTAAAGACAACGCAAGTTACGCCGCTAGAGAAGAGTTCAGAGAAAGCAGGTAAGTTTGGTAACGGCTTTTCTTTTCCCAGGAAGGGCTCTTTTGCCGTGCAATATATTTTTCCGTTCTTTGTGTAAATATGGAGGACTGCCATAGTGTTAAATGAAATTTTTCTTTATTTTGAGTAACTTTTGAAGTTTGCGCAGGGTTATTTTAAATAACTGGATTAGTGATCGGTAAAACTATTATTAGGCTAAAGTTTATAGGCAGCCTGTAAGGGGAGATTCTAGTAACTTGTTAAGTTGTCTTAGAAAATATTATGTGATAGTTTTCTGCGCGTGTCAGCTCTTTCTTAGAGTGATTTTTTAGCTTTGAATCGCTTACTCCAATGTCTTCCTTGATTCTTCCTCCCATCAAGCCATCTCATTATCGGCCAGATATTGATGGTCTGAGGGCGATAGCAATTGTTTCGGTTGTTATTTTTCATACTTTTCCGACTCAACTCCCTGGAGGATTTGTTGGTGTAGATGTTTTTTTGTCATTTCTGGCTATCTCATTTCGACGATTATCTTTAGGTCTCTCGAAAAGGAGTCATTCAGTTTTTTAGATTTCTACGCGAGAAGGATTCGTCGAATATTTCCAGCGCTTGCCTTTCTTTTGCTTGGTGTCATATTACTTGGCTCTCTCTTTTTAACACCAGAGGAATTCAAAAATCTCGGAAAGCAGACTATTTATGGATTTGCATTTGGAGAGAACATTTTCCTTATCCGTCATTCCGGTGGTTATTGGGATACAGCTACCGAAATGAAACCTTTGATGCATTTGTGGACTTTGGCTGTTGAGGAACAATATTACATTTTCTATCCCTTACTTTGCTGGATCCTCTGGAAGGTAAAGAAAAGAGTCTTGCCGGTCCTTTGTGTCTTATGGCTGGTTTCTTTTGGTTTCGATCTTTATCAGAGTCAAACTTCATCTATTGTTGCTTTCTTTTCTCTCCATACTCGTTTCTGGGAACTTTGTACAGGATGTATTCTTGCTGCTTTAGTAAACCCTAGCATTTCTTCAAAAGGATTGGTCCAGCCCATAGCCTCAAAATTAAGAGAAGAAAGAGCACGGGAACTGGTGGGGGGGGGTAAAATTAAGTTATTGACTAATCTTCGTGAGAAGCGCAACTCCATCGGTAGCGTCGCCGGCCTTGTATTTATTTCTGCGGGTATTCTGTTTGCAACAGGAGATGCGACTTATAGACCGCTTTTGATATTACTTCCAGTCTTCGGCACATTATTACTTATCATTTTTCGTGATTCTTGGATAAATAAAAATGTTTTGAGCTCGAGTCCCTTTGTCTTTGTTGGCCTCATCAGTTATACCTGGTATCTTTGGCATTGGCCTCTCTTGTCAATTGCTAGGAACCTTAATGGAGGAAATCTCCCTAATTACCCAACTTGTTTTTTTCTTTTGTTAATCGGCTTAGCTCTTTCTCTCTTTAGTTATTTCATTATTGAAACCCCTATCCGAAAGAAAGCAATTACAAAAAAGTTAACAATTTCTCTCTCAATTTGTGTTTTCTGTTGCACCTTACTAGGTTTGCTGGTCCAAAGTCT
>ENA-ORSB01002801-ORSB01002801.1-human-gut-metagenome-genome-assembly--contig:-NODE-2801-length-13257-cov-8.616346_pt1 | contig 13257 bp, 9 predicted proteins | sample MGYA00242180_ERZ509144 | MGnify/ENA primary metagenome ERZ509144 (study PRJEB26280, sample SAMEA2338661) | human gut metagenome | biome: human gut; feature: human-associated habitat; material: faeces...
ATAACCTAATCTAACTTAATTCTAATACCATGAAAAACACTATATCTTAATAACAAGGCTTTTAAAAAAAGGTTCAATGGAATGAGATTTTAAACCTCTTATTTACCTTGGTTGTTGTAACAGGAAACGAAAACAAGGTGAGTCCGATGGATAATGATCTCTTAGATATAACAAAATTGAGGCGCTGGCGGATCTGGAAATTGAAACTTATTGACGCCAGGCTTTATTTTGTAAGCATTTTCGTGGGATTGCTGACCGGGTTGGTAGCGGTACCTTATCACTATCTGCTCCAGCAGTTATTCAATAGCCGGAAACTTTTTTTCGACGGTCATTACCCTTGGTATTTCCATGTCTTGTTCTTCTTCACGCTATGGGGTATATTGCTTTGTGTGAATTGGATGGTCAAGAAGATGCCGCTGATTACCGGTGGGGGCATTCCCCAGACACGGGCGGTTATCAATGGCAGGATCACTTATAAGAACCCGTTGACACAATTAATCGCCAAGTTCACGGGAGGGATATTAGCAATCAGCGCCGGCCTGTCCCTTGGTCGTGAGGGGCCGTGCGTACAGATCGGATCTTACGTGGGGAATATCATTTCCAAATGGGGACACGTATTGGCTGGAGAGCGCAAGCAACTTTTGGCCGCCGGCGCAGGTGCCGGATTGGCCGCCGCTTTCGCCGCTCCCCTCGCTTCCTCACTTTTGGTGATCGAGTCCATCGAACGGTTCGACGCTCCCAAGACCGCCATTACCACCTTGCTGGCAGGGGTCGTGGCGGGAGGCGTAGCGAGCTTGATTTTTCCCTTCAACCCCTACTCGCAGATTAGCGCTATTGCCCCGCAGGCTACTTTTATAGATCAACTGAAGTTGTTCTTATTTCTGGCCGTGGTTATTTCCGTCTTCGGGAAAATTTACTCGATGTTTACCCTTTGGTGCAAGGATTTCTTTACCAGACTGAAGCATCCTCCTTATATGAAGATGTTGTACCTGCTTATCATAGCGTATACGATCTCATTGACGGAGATCGACTTGACAGGAGGAGGCGAGCAATTCCTTATCATGCAAGCGATGCATGGATATCACCCCGTTTTATGGATAGCGGCGATGATGCTCATCCACTTGATATTCACGTCTCTCTCTTTCTCCTCCGGACTGCCGGGAGGGAATTTCATCCCTACACTAGTTACCGGGGGATTGTTCGGGCAGATCATCGCCTTATTATTGGTGAAGTATGGTTTCATTGAGACGGAGAGCATCAGCTATATCATGTTAATCAGCATGGTAGGTTTCTTGGTGGCGGTAGTCCGGACACCACTGACGGGTATCGTCTTGATTACGGAGATAACCGGGCATCTGGATGTATTCTACCCCTCTATCATTGTCGGCGGGCTTACGTATTACTTCACGGAAATGCTACAGATAAAGCCCTTTAACGTGGTTCTCTATGACGAGATGATCTCGACTCCAGCCTTCCGTGCCGAAGGGCGTTCCAGCCTGTTCGTCGAGATCATGACAGGTGCCTATTTCGACGGGAAGGAGGTAGATCACCTCACCCTCCCCCAACGTTGTATCATCAAGACTATTCACCGGGATCGCAAGGACTTGGCTCCTGCTGGACAGACCCTTATCCCCGGCGATCAGGTAGAGATCGAGATCGATTCGCAGGATATCGAGAAGCTGTATGAGCCGCTGGTTAGCATGGCGAACATCTATTAATCGCTGATCTGCCAATCGCCTCGAAAAGAAATGCCACACCAAGAATCCCCCGGTGTGGCACATTTACAAAACGCTACATTATCAGAAGTTATATTGAGCGGAAACATTAAGTCGATTGGCGTGGCGGGTCATATCGTTGAAATCGGTACGCCAACCTCTCAAGTACTCGGCGCCGACTTGCAGATTGGCGTTCACGTTCCAGAAAATGTTGGCTACCAAGTATTGACCGTAGCGGTATTGATCCGACGGAGTAACCGGGTAATCATTCTCGCTGTATAAACGAGTCTGGCTATAGGTACTGGAGACGAATACCTTCGGCGTGATATTATACTGCAAGCCAGCATACCAACCCATCATCGGAAGCACTTGCATCTTGCCTTTGGCCTCGGGGTCCGGAACCAGATCCACGTCCAGATTACTGATATCATTCAAGAACTGGCTGATACCCCGGCCGTAAGTAGCCTGACCGTAGAAGTTCAGCTTGCTCGTCACATTGAACGTAGAGGCGGCAAACACGCCCCAGCCGGCCTTAGACTCGGCCCGTTGCGCCACCAAGTTCTCGTACGTCATATTACGTACGATACCAGCTACACGGATATGGCTGCTCTTATTCCAAGCGTATTGGATATAGGCAGGGAAGTTCGGCATACGTTGGTTACTGATATTCACGCTTTGGTTCGTGATGCCATCCACCACTGGCATCTCGATACCTACACCCGCTTTCCATCCCTTACCGAAAGCACGCTCATAGCGTAACAGGGTGGCACGGCTGAAAACCTGTCCGGCAGGCCCCGCATAATCGATCGAGGGCGGAAGAGCGGATCCATGAAGGTACTATAATCGTAACCCATCGTGAAACCAAGGAAAGACACATAGGCGTTCTGGAGCTCGAAGACCTTGCTGCCTCCCCGGAAGTTACCCGCCGTATACACGACGAAATCCCCGAGGTGTTTGGTACGACCCACTAATTTCAAGAATATCGTACTGGTAGTAGCGTCCATCTGGAACTGGTTACGGACGTAGTTCTGCCCACCATTCGGGATCATGGACGGATAAAAATCGACATCATCCGAGATCCCGCCGAAATCATACTCCGCCGTAGCCTTCACGTAACCGCCGATACCCAAGGCGAAACGTCCCTTACGATCGGTCAATACGAAGCGGGGGGCTTTCGGGTCGTGGAAACGAGGGCTCTGCGTCTCATTCATTATCCTCACGATTTCATCACCTGCCTTGTCTTGGCTGACAAGGACTATCGAATTTGGCGCATCATCCTCGATGACCACCTTTTGAGCCTTAGCGGGAGCCGATAAGAATCCCATACCTAGCAGTAATACTGCTCCTTGTACAAATAGTCTCATAAATGTGTTTTGTTTAGATTAATTACCTACCTTGAACAAGGCTATAAAGAAAAGGTTCTGATTTTAACAACCCTACGAGCACTTTTTCCACCCTATTGCCCGTTCAAAAAATATTCATATATTTGCGGAATATATTACTTGGGATGAGAAGATTTTTATTGTTCATACTCGCTGTTCTTTACCTCGGGGTTTCCTCCGGGTTTGCGCTGAATTACCATTATTGTATGGGTAAGTTGGCGGAGGTGAGTTTGCAGTATCTTGACACTTGCCCCAGTTGCGGTGAGGCGGGCACGTCCCATAAGTGCTGCTCTACCGAGACGGAATATGTTAAGTTATCCGTCGATCAGGATGTGGCGAATACGCTCGTGCAATTGTCCGCTCCTGTCGCTGTAGTTTTGTTGTTCGATCTACTCGACTCCTATAAGATCGCCGGGCGAGACGAGACAACACGTTCCAATCCCTTTATTAATCCACCCAAGGAGAATAGCGCTATCCCGTTATTCGTCCATCATTGTACTTTTTTGATTTAGCGTATAGGCTTCCTTTTTAAAAGGCGATTTACGTCTGTTTACGCACGAGTACCGGCGTAATCTATTGCGAGTACTGGAGTAATCCACCGCAAGTACTGGAGTAATCCATTGCAAATACTGGAGTAATCCATTGCGAGTACTGGCGTAAAGCATCACGAGTACTCATGTGATCGCTTGCCTTCAAAGACGAACAAATAAGCGTTCTCATATGTTTTCAAATCATAAAAGCTCATTCAAATGTTAAATAGAATCATTCGTTACTTCCTTGAGAACAGGGTGGTAACCTTACTTTTACTAGTGCTGATTATCGTATGGGGCATTTCCACGTCCCCCTTCAATTGGCACGGAGGGATCATTCCCCGGAATCCGATTCCGGTAGACGCCATCCCCGATATCGGCGATAACCAGCAGATTGTGGCCACGGAATGGATGGGCCGCTCGCCGAAGGATATACAAGACCAGATCACCTATCCGCTGACCACCTCTCTTTTAGGTATCCCGGGAGTGAAGACGATCCGTAGTTCCTCCATGTTCGGGATGTCCTTCATATACATTATCTTCGATGACGATATAGAGTTCTACTGGAGCCGTTCCCGTATATTGGAGAAGCTGAACTCCCTGCCTCCGGGAACCTTGCCGGAAGGCGTACAGCCTACCTTGGGACCGGACGCTACCGCCCTCGGGCAGATCTATTGGTATACGCTGGAAGGACGGGACCCCAAGACCGGTAAACCTACCGGAGGCTGGAACGCCGAGGAGTTGCGTACGATACAGGATTTCTACGTCAAGTACACCTTATCCTCCGCCGAGGGGGTATCCGAGGTTGCCTCGGCGGGCGGCTTCGTGAAGGAGTACCAGATCGAGTTGAACCCGGATGCCATGTATGCCTTCAACGTCTCCGTGATGGATATCATGAGCGCCATCAAGAAGAACAACCTCGATATCGGCGCCAAGACGATGGAGATCAACAAGGTGGAGTACCTGATCCGGGGCTTGGGGTATATCAAGAATGTAAAAGATATAGAGAATGCCGTCATCACCGTTCGGGAAGGCGTACCGGTTCGCATATCGGACGTGGCGTTCGTGAATATCGGTCCCGGAACCCGACGGGGAGGGCTGGACAAGGAGGGTGTGGAGGCCGTGGGCGGAGTGGTAGTAGCCCGCTATGGCTCCAACCCCTTGGAGGTTATCAATAACGTAAAGGCGAAGATCAAGGAGATGGAGCCGGGATTGCCCCAAAAGGTACTGGCGGACGGGACGGTCTCCAAGGTAACCGTCGTGCCGTTCTACGACCGTACGGGGCTTATCAAGGAGACGATCGGGACGTTGGAGACCGCCCTTTCCCACGAGATATTGATCTGCGTGATCGTCATCATCGTGCTGGTACTCAATCTGAGGGCCTCTATCGTTATCGCCAGCATGCTACCGATAGCGGTGCTCGCCACGTTCATCATCATGCGTTATACGGGGGTAGCGGCTAATATCGTGGCTTTATCGGGTATAGCGATCGCCATTGGCGTGATGGTGGATGTAGGGGTCGTCTTCGTGGAAAGTATCATCCGTTACCGGGAGATGCCCGAGAACAGGCATATACAGGGGGGAAAGGCGTTTGTCAACCTTATTTATAAGGCGGTAAGCGAGGTGTCCGGGGCGATCAGCACGGCGATGATCACGACGATCGTCAGCTTCCTCCCCGTCTTCACCATGGAGGCGCAGGAAGGGAAGATGTTCTCGCCTTTGGCCTATACCAAGACGTATGCTTTGGCTTCCGCCTTCGTGCTGGGATTGATCTTGCTTCCTTCCCTATCGTATTGGTTGTTCTCGATAAAGATCCATTCAAGGCTGATACGGAAAATACTGAATTACCTGTTGATCGTGGCCGGAATCGCCTTACTTATTATTTATGGAAGTATTCCGGCTATCGGGCTAACGGCAGTCGGGGTGAATAATCTATTGTCCGGTTATTGGAAGAAGCCTCAAATGAGCACTTATATCAATATCGGTATCACCCTCTTTGTCACGATCTATTACCTATCCGAGGAATGGTTGCCGATGGGGCCGCAAAAAGGGATGCTCCCCAATATATTGTTCGTGGCGGGTTGCGTAGCCATCATCCTAAGCATCCTGTGGCTGCTCGTTATTTATTATGAGAGGATATTGCGCTGGTGCTTGGATAACCGCTGGAAATTCATGTTGATTCCGGGAGCTACCATCGTATTCGGTTTCTGGATATGGAGAGGCATCGGACAGGAGTTTATGCCTAGCCTGAACGAAGGTTCTTTCCTACTGATGCCGACTAGCATGCCGCATTCCGGTATCGAGCAAAACCTTGATTATATAGAGGCGCTCGACAAACGGCTGGCCTCTATCCCCGAGGTGGAGACCGCCATCGGTAAATGGGGCCGTGTAAACTCCGCCCTCGATCCAGCGCCGGTACAGATGTTCGAGAATACGATCAACTACCGTCCGGAATATATCCTGAATGAGGACGGGAAAAGGGAACGTTTCAAGGTAAACCGGCAAGGGGAGTATCTCCTAAAAGATGGAGGCGTATATAACCCCAAAGACGGTTTCCGGCTGATTCCCTCAGACAGCCTGATCCCAGACGCTAAAGGCGATTACTTCCGCCAATGGCGACCGGAGATCAAGAACACGAACGATATCTGGCAACAGATCGTGAACGTCACCCATCTTCCGGGATTGACTTCCGCCCCGAAGCTGCAGCCTATCGAGGCCCGTCTCGTCATGTTATCCACCGGTATGCGTGCCCCGATGGGTATCAAGGTGTATGGCCCGGATCTGGAGACGATCGAGAAAGCCGGAAAGGCGATCGAGAAGGCATTGAAAGAGGTACCCTCCGTTATTCCCTCTTCCGTATTTTACGACCGTGCGGTAGGCGCCCCTTATCTGGAGATCGAGCTGAACCGTGAGAATATGGCCCGTTACGGCGTAAACGTGGAGGACTTGCAAGAGATATTAAGTGCCGCTGTCGGTGGCATGGTACTGACCCGCACCGTGGAAGGCAGGGAACGTTTCCCGGTGCGCCTACGCTACGCTCGTGAGCTTCGAGATAATCCGGAGGCGCTAGGTATGATCCTCGTACCGACCGCCACTGGGGCGCAAGTCCCGCTTAAAGAGCTAGCCGATATCAACTATACCCGTGGAGCGCAGATGATCCAAAGCGAGAACACTTTCTTGGTAGGCTACGTCATCTTCGACAAACTGGCGGGGAAGGCGGAAGTGGATGTCGTGAAAGAGGCTTCCCGCATCCTTGAGCAACAGATAAAGGAGGGCGAGTTGAACCTTGATCCCGGCGTATCCTATAAGTTCGCCGGCAATTACGAGCAGCAGGAGCGTGCCACCAGCCGGCTGATGATCGTCGTTCCCCTCGCCTTGTTGATCGTCCTGCTGGTTCTATACTTTCAATTCAAGACGGTCACTGTCTCACTGATCCATTTCTCCGGGGTGTTCGTGGCCTTCGCCGGAGGTTTTATCTTGCTATGGCTTTACGGACAGGATTGGTTCATGAACTTCTCCATCGCCGGAGAGAATATGCGGGATCTTTTCCAGATGCACACGATCAATCTGAGCGTGGCAGTCTGGGTCAGTTTTATCGCCTTGTTCGGTGTGGCTACGGATGATGGGGTATTGATGGGAACCTACATCCATCATGTATTCCTCGAGCGAGCCCCCCGCACCAAGCACGATATCCGGGAAGCGGTAGTAGCCGCCGGACTGAAACGGGTACGCCCAGCGGCCATGACTACAGCCACTACCCTGATAGCTTTACTCCCCGTACTTACCTCTACCGGTAAGGGGGCGGATATCATGGTACCGATGGCTATCCCTACGTTCGGGGGTATGCTGATCCAGAGCATGACCATGTTTGTCGTTCCCGTCCTGCAATGCTGGTGGCGGGAGAACGCTATAAAGAAAGAACAAAAGAATAAAATTCAAGAGGAGGTAACGACTTATGAGATATAAAAGAATCAGATCAATCATCATGGCAGGTGTACTGGGGATGCTAAACGTCCTTTTCGCTTACTCCCAGCCGGCCGATAGTTTAGGCTATTATCTGGAACTGGCGGCACGTAACAATCCGCAGATCAACGCCGACTTCTCCCTGTATAAGGCATCTTTGGAGAAAGTCCCGCAAGCCGGAGCCTATCCGGACCCGGAACTGGAGATCGGTTTCTTCCTGAAACCGATGGAGATCTTGTCAGGAAAGCAAATAGCGGATTTCACCTTGATGCAAATGTTCCCTTGGTTCGGTACCCGGAAGGCGGCCCGCAACGAGGCGACCGAGATGGCCCGGATGGCTTACGAACAATTCCGTAACAGTCGCAACAACCTGTATTACGAGGTGAAGAGTCAATGGTACCAGCTTTGCAATATCAGCGAGCAATATAAAAATACGCAGGCGAACCTTCGTCTGCTAGACCAGTTGGAACAGTTGGCATTGAACCGCTTCTCCGCTCCGTCGGCGAAGGCGGGCGGTTCCTCCGTCCTACCCTCCCCCGTATCTTCTGCTCCATCGACTCCTCCCGCCGTATCCGGTGGAGGTATGTCGGGTATGGGAGGCAGTAGCATGGGAAGCCCTACGGTACAAAGCACGGGAGCATCCGGTAGTACGATGTCCAGAATGTCCGGCGATAGCCCTATGGGTGGAGGCTCTATGGGAAGTGGCAACTCCATGGGCGGAATGTCGGACGTACTGCGAATCCAGATGGAGAAGGTAGAACTGGAGAATACGCTAGCCTCCTTGTTATCGCAACGGAAAACGGCCGAGGCTGCTTTTAATACGTTGCTCAATCAGTCGCTAGCTACCCCGATTTCCGTCCCCGACTCGTTGGAACGGCTTCCTCTCTCATGGAGTGAGTCGATGGCTCTCGACAGCGTCATCTCCAACAACCCCATGCTTACCATGCTGGAGGCGGAAGGAAACGCTTACCGGGCCAAGGCGGAGATGGACAAGAAAATGAGTTACCCCATGCTAGGTATCGGCCTCCAGTATTCCTTGATCGGGAAGAAACCGGAGGATATGTCTATGGGCTCTATGTCCGGTATGAACGGAAAGGATATGTTCATGCCCATGCTAAAGATCAGCCTTCCTATCTTCCGTAAGAAATATAACGCACAGCAACGGGAAAGCAAGCATTATTGGAAATCCAGCGAGTTGAAGTACGAGAACACGATGAACCAACTGCAAGCCGAGTATATCCGTATTACCCAGCAATTGGAAGATGCCGCACGGAAAATCGATTTGTACCAGAAACAATACGATCTATCGTTGGCCACCTACCAACTGATCGTCCGGGAATTCTCGACAGGAAGAACGACCTTGACCGACGTGATCCAAGTGGAGCGACAAATGTTGGACTATCACTTAAAGAAAAGCGAAGCGATAGCGGAATATAATACCCAAATCGCCGGAATCGAGAAATTAATATCCACCTCTGTAAACGAATAAGAAAATGAAAAATATAAATGAAACCGTAAAATCCAAGTACCTGATATATATCCTGTTCCTAGCGGGCGGCCTCTTGTTGGGCTGGCTCCTGTTCCATAACTCCGATACCGACAGCCATGCGTCACAAGCGAGCGAGACCAGCACGGAAGTTCACGACCCTACGCATGGCCACGACCTCCAACAGAACGAGGCCGGCGAGTGGACTTGTTCCATGCATCCCCAAATTCGCCAAGACAAGCCGGGTAAATGCCCTATCTGCGCCATGGATTTGATCCCCGTACGTAAGAGCTCCTTCTCGGACGAGGCCATCGATCCCAACGCCATTCAGCTTTCGGAAGAAGCAGTAGCCTTAGCGGACGTACAAACCTCCAAGATATCCCGCCAGAATCCGGTCAAGCAAGTCCGTTTATACGGCAAGATCGTACCGGACGAGCGTAGCCTGCAATCTCAAACAGCCCATGTAAGCGGACGCATCGAGAGCTTGAACGTTGATTTCACAGGTGAGACGGTGCGTGCCGGACAAACCCTCGCTACCCTCTACTCCCCCGAGCTTTTCACCGCCCAGCAAGAATTGTTGGAAGCGATCCGCATGGGACAACCTCAATTGATACAGGCCGCCCGTGAAAAACTATATTTATGGAAGATGACAGACGCCCAGATCGCCGCTATCGAGAAATCCGGCTCTATCTCCCCGGTTGTAGAGATCAAGTCGAACACGAGCGGTATCGTCCTGTCCAAGCGGGTAAGCCAAGGCGATTATGTATCCCAAGGAGCTATCCTTTTCGACGTGGCGAACCTTACGAAGGTATGGGCCTTGTTCGACGCTTTCGAGGTGGATCTCCCTTTCCTTAGTAAAGGTGATCCGGTGGAATTTACCCTGCAAGCGCTACCCGGCAAGAAGTTCTCGGGTAAGATCTCTTTCATCGACCCGATCTTGAACACGACGACCCGTACCGCCAAGGTCCGTGTAGAGGTACCGAACGCCTCTTTGGAGCTCAAGCCCGAGATGTACGCCACGGCAAACGTAAGCGCCCCGCTCCGCAACTATAAGAACGAGATCATCGTACCGCAAACCGCTGTGCTCTGGACGGGTAAACGTGCTATCGTGTACGTAAAGCAACCGGATACGAATACCCCCGCTTTCTTGATGCGCGAGGTGGAGCTAGGCCCTTCCCTTGGAAACTCTTATGTTATCTTGAATGGCTTGCGAGAAGGTGAGGAAATCGTAACCAACGGAGTCTTCGCCATAGATGCCAGCGCACAGCTTGAGGGAAAAACTTCCATGATGAATAACGGCGACGAGCCCGCCAAGCCTATGACTGGGCATGAGGGACATATGATGCATGCGCAAAGCGCCACGGGGGTAGCCTCCGAGCATGCCATGTTCGGTGTCAAAGGCTCTTGCGATATGTGCAAGGAACGTATCGAGAAAGCGGCAAAAGGGGTAAAAGGTGTGTTATCCGCTCATTGGGACAAAGATACCCAGATGATCCATCTCCAGTACGATCCGAAAAAGACCTCCCCAAAAACGATCAGCAAGGCGATCGCTAAAGTAGGCCATGACACGGATATGGATAAGGCGGATAAAGCCGTATATGATAAGCTACCGGCTTGTTGCCACTATAGATAAAGTTATTGGACATTCGGGGGTGTGTCAAAAGTGTGAACATGGCACGCAGATAACGCTGATTGAGCAGATGACCGCAGATTTATGATATGAAAATCAATATATTATCTGCGTAAATCTGCTAAATCTGCGTGCCATAATACCAACTTTTAACACACCCTCCTTATTAGTAAAGATTCCAACGGAAAGAAGCGACTGCTTTAGCGGGAACCTCATAGGTAAATGAACGTTCACCGCTGTTTACCGTTATATTTTTAGCCTCGTCCGTATTATTTAGTAAAACAAGTGCTTCTGTTCCATCTAAATTCTCGAAGGCGGAATACATAATCCCATCAGCCGTATACCCTTTAGAGCCGATCCGTACTGCCCCCGGCTTCACCACAGAGGATAAATGACCGATAATATAATAATGAGAATTCCGGGTAATCGTCTTATAATCCGAGCGATCGATATCCACGGCACCATAACAAGTCTGGCAACCACCCTCTCGGTTCGGTCCCCGCTCGTTATCCAGCATCAAGTTCCATACGATAACTGCCTTACACCAGTTATTCACCGTACCCAAGGCCGTCTCCTCCATATCTTCCATCAAGCGTTTCTCTAAGTTACGTCCATCATTCCACATGCCGATAGAAGTTTCCGTAAATATTAATTCTTTATCGGGGAACTTGCCGTTTACGTTATTCAACTCCTCCCGGTCGCCCCCGTAATTATGGTAAGCGGCACCTGTCAGGAAAGAAGCGGCATTCTCATCCTCGTAGATTTTCATCGGATAGCCTTGCTGCTCCAACATATTATCGTAATTGTAATTATGGTCGAAAGCGTAGATCTTCGTCTTGAGGCCAGTCTCTTTCAGTTTAGGGCCTAGAGCGTCACGCACGAAAGAGAGTTGCTCCTCCCATCCCATAAATAAGGAAGCGGAATTTCCTCGGTTCAAAGGTTCGTTTTGGGGAGTTATCGCCTCGATAGGAATCCCCTCGGCCTCCATCGCCTGTATCCATTTCACGAAATAGGTAGCGTAATCTTGATAATAAGCGGGATTCAACTGTCCGCTAGTCCACGACTCGAACGGGCGCAAATCCTTTAAGTTATCCACCTTCATCCATCTTGGACAAGTCCAAGGCGATCCCAAGATTTTTATAGAAGGGCTGATCGCCAAGATCTCCTTCAAGATCGGTATCACATACTCCTTCTCCTCGCTCTGCAAGGCGAAATTCTCGACACCCTTCGTGTCACAACAAGTATACTCACTTAAAGAAAAGTCCGAGCAGCCAATCGAGATACGGATATAGCTATACCCCATCCCCTCCGTATCAGAGAAAGTCTCTTTCAGGAAAGCTGTCCGATCCTCGGGAGCCATCCGCATCAAGTTATAGCAGGTAGAGCCTGTCACGGCGGCACCAAAGCCATCCATCGTCTGATAGCGCACCGAAGGGTCTATCGTTATCACGCAAGGCGAGGCGGCTTGTTTGTCCCCCAAGGCGATCTCACTTCTCACGAAATCTTTCGCACGATCGTTTGTCGTGACATACACCGTTACATTGTCCGAGATCTTCGCTCCAGAACATGTGTTCAAGCAAATCAAGACCATTAATAAAGAAAAGAGAACCATACGTATTAAATTAATAGTTAATCAAATTACCGGGTTTCTGAACCCTTCAAGATCATCCTCACGTGATTCTTTAAGATGTGAAAGGCGGGAGCGGCCATCGATCCATGATCATATCCGTCCAACTCATAGATATAAGTATTCTTATGTCCGGCCACTTTCATCATACGCCAAAAATAGGCGTTCTCCTCATAGCGGCCCAGCATCTCCATCTCCCGGTCGCCCGAGACGATAATCAATGGAGGAGCGTCAGGACGTACGTAAAACAAAGGGGCGAACTCGTCGATACTCGGTTGGGTATCTTTCATTCCCTTCGCCTGCCGATAAGCGAAATGGCTGATCGCATGACCGCTGAAAGGGATTAATGCGGCGATGGCATCAGCATCTATCCGATACTTAGTCAACCACTTCTTATCCAGTCCGACCATATTCGTTAAATAACCTCCGGCGGAATGACCTGAGACAAAGATTTTACGCCTATCCCCACCATACTTCTCAATCTCGTTGAATGTCCAAGCGACAGCGGCGGCGGCATCATCGATACAATCGCTCAACGTGGCTTTGGGTAGCAAGCGGTAATTTACGGCGATAACGGCTAATCCGCAGTTCTTCAATTCCTCCGGGATGAATTTGCTACCTCCCGACAAGCCGCCTCCGTGAAACCAGACTACCGTAGGGAAGTCTTTTGCGTTCTCGGGATAATAAAGATCCAATTTACAACGTTCCACCGCATATGGATCTTTCGATTGGGTATAAGAGATATCCCTGACTATTTTATAGTCTTGATCTTGCGCCGCAAGGATATTACAGATAAACAGACTAAATAGAAATAAATAGATTTTCTTCATGATATTAGATAATAGATTTAATACATCAAATTTAATATAAAAAAAGGAGTCACCCCTTACGGACTGACTCCTCTCCATCGGCTTTCGCCTTTCT
>ENA-ORSB01002812-ORSB01002812.1-human-gut-metagenome-genome-assembly--contig:-NODE-2812-length-13221-cov-5.331688_pt1 | contig 13221 bp, 9 predicted proteins | sample MGYA00242180_ERZ509144 | MGnify/ENA primary metagenome ERZ509144 (study PRJEB26280, sample SAMEA2338661) | human gut metagenome | biome: human gut; feature: human-associated habitat; material: faeces...
AAACAGTTTACTTTGTGTCTTCGGGCAGGCAAACCCTGCCCCTACAGCTGACGATTGGATAGACTGGTTTAGTTTTGACACACTCCCGAATACTACAAATATGTTACTTTAGAAACACCCTCCTGATATATTGAACTGTTTTAAAGCAACTCCTGTAGCGGGGCGAGTTTCATGCTGTTCGAACCTTTTATGAGAATGTAGAATCCCTTTGGTTTAGACTTTTTCAAAACTTCCGCCAATTGGCCGGCATCTTGATAATGCTCGTAAGAGGAAGTCGCTTGCCCGAATTCTTCTCCGACCAGAATGACGCGTTCAAATTCACATTCACCCAGGTAACCGGCTATCTTTTGATGTTCTTCATGGCTGCTCTTGCCCAATTCTTTCATATCGCCCAGAATGACCATCTTGTGCGGCACTTCCATCCGACGAAAATTCTCCAATGCCGCCATCATGCTGGTAGGATTGGCATTGTAGGCATCCACAATCAGATTATTGTCGGCTGTCGGGGTGAGTTGCGAACGGTTGTTGTGTGGAACATATTCTTCCAGTGCTTCCGAAATCAGTTCTTCCGTTACATGGAAGAAACGTCCGATAGCGATGGCGGCAAGGGCATTTTTAAGATTGTAAGAGCCTATCAGATGAGTGCTTACCTTGTGCTGTCTGCCTTCATGCTCCCACTCGAAAGTGAGGAATGGGGCACATGCCCCCGTCCGGCCACTGACGTAGAGTTCCGCTTCGTTTTCTGTGCCATAGGTGATACAGGTCAGTCCTTGTGAAATTTTATTAAGATGCTCGTTATCCCTGTCAATAAAGATGACGTGCTTGCCTCCGTAACGCAAATGTTCGTACAACTCTCCTTTGGTTTTTATCACTCCTTCGAAAGAGCCGAATCCTTCGAGGTGTGCTTTGCCTACATTGGTGATGATACCATAATCGGGCTCGACAATGGCAGAGAGCGATTTAATTTCACCCGGATGGTTCGCACCCATTTCTATCACGGCAAGTTCGTCGTTGGAAGTGAGGCGCAACAGGGTGAGCGGCACGCCGATGTGGTTGTTCAGATTGCCCAATGTGTAAAGTACCCGGTATTTTTTTTGAAGTACGGCGGCTATCAGTTCTTTGGTAGTAGTTTTTCCGTTGGTACCGGTGATGCCTACAATGCAGGTGCCTAACTTACGACGGTGGAAGTTGGCCAGTTCCTGTAAGGCTTGCAGGCAGTTGTCTACCAGAAGTATATGCGGGCTTCCGCCGGTGTATTGTTCTTCGTCCACTACCGCATATCGGCAACCTTTCTCCAGCGCTTGTACAGCGAAGGCGTTTCCATTGAATGTCTCTCCCTTCAAGGCTATGAACATGGAGCCTTCGGGACAGTTACGGCTGTCGGTGGTTACTCCACTGCACTCTGTAAAACATTTATATAAAGTTGAAATATCCATTTTACCTTTCTATTAATATTAGTTGCGGCAAAGATAGCTGAAAAATAGTTCAGGAAATAACAAAAACTCAAGAATTGTGCGTACTTTTGTACGATGTAAATAACGCTTCGTAGAGATAATGAACAAAGAGAGCAAACATATTAATGTAAAGGGGCAGTTGATGGACGTGTCAGAGCCGCGGGTAATGGGGATTCTGAATGTAACGCCCGACTCTTTTTACAGTGAAAGCCGTCTTCAAACAGTGGAAAAGATTGCCGCACGCGTGGTGGAAATAGTAGATGAGGGCGCTGACTTTATTGATATTGGTGCATACTCCTCTCGTCCGAATGCCGACCATGTTTCATTGGAAGAAGAAATGAGTCGTCTGCGGATGGGGCTTGAAGTGATTACTGATGTATGTCCTTCGATTCCCATCTCGGTAGATACTTTCCGGGCGGATGCGGCACGGATGTGTGTCGAAGAATACGGTGCGGCCATCATTAATGATATCTCGGCCGGAGAGATGGATTCCAGGATGTTTTCTACCGTAGCCAAGTTGGGCGTTCCTTACATTATTATGCACATGAAGGGCACTCCGCAAACCATGCAGCAGGCTCCGCATTATGATAATTTGGTAAAGGAAATATTCCAGTATTTTGCACGGAAGATACATCAGTTGCATGAGTTGGGGCTGAAAGACCTTATTCTTGACCCCGGCTTCGGTTTCGGCAAGACACTGGAACATAACTATGGGCTCATGGAATGTCTGGAAGACTTCAGTCTTTTTGACCTTCCGATACTGGTGGGGATATCGCGCAAGTCGATGATTTACAAACTTTTGGACGCTACTCCCGAAGATGCACTGAACGGCACGACCGCACTCAATACCATTGCACTCATGAAGGGTGCTAACATTTTGAGGGTGCACGACGTGAAGGAGGCTGTGGAAACTGTGCGGATTGTGCAGCAGATGAAGTCATGTGCTATCGACTGTTAATAGTATAATCTTGAATAATAATATAGCGAAAGATGTTTATCGACTTTAGTATAAAAGACCTTATTGATATCCTGCTGGTGGCTTACTTGCTATATCAGACTTACCGGCTGATGAAGGATTCGGGCTCAATCAATATTTTTACGGGGATTCTGGTTTTCATCGGCATTTGGCTGATTGTGTCGCAAGTTCTTGAGATGAAGCTTTTGGGCTCTATCTTTGATAAGTTGGTAAGCGTGGGTGTGTTGGCTCTGATTATTTTATTTCAGGACGAGTTGCGCCGTTTTCTTGTTACGCTGGGTTCGCATAAGCGGTTGGGTAGCTTTTTCCGTTTTCTGACGGGAAATAAGCAGGAGAAGACCGAGAAGGCGGACATTATGCCGATAGTGCTTGCTTGTATGAGTATGAGCAAAGGCAAGGTGGGGGCGTTGATTGTTATCGAAAAGACGATGCCGCTGAATGATATTATCCGCACGGGTGAGGTAATTAATGCCAATGTCAACCAAAGGCTGATTGAAAATATCTTTTTCAAGAACAGTCCGTTACACGATGGGGCAATGATTATCCGCCACAAACGTATCGAGGCGGCCGGTTGTATTCTTCCCGTGTCTCATGATTTGAATATTCCCAAGGAGTTGGGATTGCGGCACCGTGCAGCCATGGGAGTGTCGCAGGAGACGGATGCGCTGGCCATAATCGTATCTGAGGAAACCGGAGGTATCTCAGTTGCCTATAAGGGGCAGTTTCATCTCAGGCTCACCGCCGAGGAATTGGAACGTATTTTGACGAAAGAAGAGTAAATTAGTATGGGTATGTTGCGTCGTTGGGGTGTTATTCTTCCGGTTGCGTTATTAATTTATATGATGCTCTGCCGCTTCTTTCCCGGTTGCGCACGCGGATATGCCGATTATGTCTATCCGGCTGTATCCTTTGTGTTATCGGCCGTTTCGTCCGTTATTCCTGTTTCCTGGGAGGAGATAATGGCTGCAGTTGTGGTGTTCCTGATGATATTTATTTCCGTCGCAGCACGCAGGCGTGGAGATGGTTGGCGTGTCATTTTCCGGCGTTTGGCTATGCTGGTACTGTGGATAATCATCTGGTTCTATATGGCATGGGGATTGAATTACTTCCGTCCGAGTCTTTATGCACGTTGCCATTTGAAGCCCGTGGAATATGAAGAGGAGATATTCATGAAATTCCTGGATGTCTACACGGAAGGTCTGAACGCTTCATTTACACCTGACACAGGTATGGAAAGAGAGAAGGTGGAGGCTGTCGTCAAAAGAAGCTATGCCGATATTCCTTCTTGTTATGGGTTGGCCCGGCCGCAGCCGTGGCAGCACGTCAAGCATTTTGGACTTACTCCGCTGTATTCGAGTGTGGGCGTATTGGGTTCCATGGGGCCGTTCTTTGCTGAGGCGCAAGTGAATGAAGAGTTACTGCCCGAACAATATCCCTTTACGATGGCACATGAGTTTGCCCATTTGTTGGGAATAGGCAGTGAGGCAGAGGCGAATTATTTTGCTTTCCTGGTCTGTGTACAGTCTGGTTCTGAAGCAATGAAATATAGCGGATACTTTAGTCTGCTGCCTTATGTGGCGACCAGTGCCAAAAAGTTATTGTCTGATGACAGGTTTCGGGAGTGGGGAAAAAGTGTCCGTCCTGAAATATGGCATAATTACGAGATGAAACAGAAATATTGGAGCGGGAAGTACAGTCCTTTGCTCGGCGGGATACAGGATTTTGCTTATAATCTTTTTCTGAAAGGGAACCGTGTTTCGGGAGGAAAGAAAGATTATGGTCAGGTGGTAGAGCTTCTCATTGCCGCTTCATATAATCGGGAGAAGGGAGAGTTCGCGGACTGGGGGCGTGAAGTATCCGTTGCTCTTCCGTAACAGCCGCCCTCCTTCTTCCGACCGTCGATGAGGCGTTCGCCGGGACTTTATTTATTGGTTTTGATTCCCGAAAAGTAAATTTTTCAGTTCTTTTCAATAACATTTCTTGCTTATATGGTTGTTTTTTTCTACCTTTATACCATCTTAATAGGGTGGAAATTTAAGATTATAAACAAGGTACATCTGTGATACGCTGCTGTTTAGCTGTAAAGGCAGTAATTTATGCAATAAAAATTTTTTGTTAATGAGAGAAACTGATTAAGCCGTCTCGGATAGCGTTCCGGGGCGGCTGAATTGTAAAATGACCGTTTTTTATTCTTTAATGACCGGATATTAGGCTCTCGTTCTCCATAAAACTCATTATATTTGTATCCGTAAACGAAAAAAACATATATACTATGAATAGCATGAATAAGATTCTTTCGGCTGTTATCCTTTGGGGATTAATTTTACTGTGCAGTTGTAGCACACAGCCGTCTCCCATCCGTTCAGGTGAATTGTGGCCAGACAATAACGGAGAACATATCAACGCTCATGGCGGTGGAGTGATGTATCACGACGGTACTTACTATTGGTTTGGCGAAAATAAATGTGACACCACCAGCAGTGCCATGGTGGGAGTGATGTGTTACTCATCCCAGAATCTTACCGATTGGAAAAATGAAGGTGTAGCACTTGCCGTAGAAGACAATGACAGCAGCGACATTGCACGCGGCTGTATCCTTGAGCGGCCTAAAGTAGTATATAATGCAAAGACCGGGAAGTTTGTGATGTGGTTTCATCTTGAGCTGAAAGGCAAGGGTTATGAAGCAGCTCGTTCGGGTGTGGCGGTGAGCGACACTCCCACAGGCCCTTATCACTTTATCCGTTCCGGCCGTGTCAATGCCGGAAAACTTCCTTTCGATATGGACGAACAGGCACAGGCGACAATGGATACACTGAATGAATTGCACTATGCCAAGTGGTGGACTCCGCAGTGGGTGGATGCTGTCGGCAAGGGACTTATCTTGAAACGCGACCTCGAAGGCGGACAGATGGCAAGAGACATGACAGTGTATGTGGATGATGACGGTAAGGCTTATCATATTTTTGCTTCAGAAGAGAATCTTACCCTGCACATTGCCGAACTGAGTGACGACTATCTTTCACACACCGGGAAATATGCGCGTGTGGCACCTGCCGGACAGAACGAGGCTCCTGCCATTTTTAAGAAGGAGGGCATGTATTGGATGATAACTTCCGGTTGCACCGGTTGGGCTCCCAATGAAGCCCGGATGTTCTCCGCCCCATCCATTTGGGGACCGTGGACACAGCACCCTAATCCTTGTGTGGGGCCGAACCGGGAAATTACTTTTGGCGGTCAAAGCACTTATATTCTGAAAGTGGAGGGACGCAAGGATTGTTTTATCTTTATGGGAGACATTTGGCGTCCCGAACATCCGAGTGATGCCCGATATATTTGGTTGCCTATTCAGTTTAAAGATGGTGTACCGGTGGTGGAATGGAAGGACAGTTGGACATTGGATTGAAAGGGTTTTCTATTTGACCGAGCCTGGTCTTTTGTCATGATGAGAGTGGAAAAACATTAAAAAGAATAACTATTATATGAAGAAATTACTGACATTGCTATTGGCGGTGCTCCTGTTGGCAGGATGTAGCGGCAATAAGCCCGGTACATTTGAAGCCGGAAAGAATACCTTCCTGTTGAACGGAAAACCTTTTATTGTTAAGGCTGCCGAGGTGCATTACCCGCGCATTCCGCGTGAATATTGGGAGCACCGCATTGAAATGTGTAAGGCATTGGGCATGAATACTCTTTGTCTTTATGTCTTTTGGAATCTGCATGAAGAAACACCCGGGAATTATGATTTTACGGGTAATAAAGACCTTGCCGCTTTTTGTAAACTGGCGCAAAAGCATGGAATGTATATAATCGTTCGTCCCGGACCGTATGTGTGTGCCGAATGGGAAATGGGCGGTCTTCCCTGGTGGTTGTTGAAGAACGATAGTATTAAGTTGCGCACCCTTGACCCGTACTACATGGAACGTGTCGGTATGTTTATGCACGAAGTGGGCAAGCAGTTGGAGGATTTGCAAATCACTCGGGGCGGAAACATTATCATGGTGCAGGTGGAAAATGAATACGGTTCTTATGCAACAGACAAACCTTATGTATCTGCTATCCGCGATACAGTCCGTGCGGCAGGATTTACCGAAGTACCTCTTTTCCAGTGTGACTGGAGTTTCCTCAATAATGGTCTTGACGACCTGATTTGGACAGTCAACTTCGGAACCGGAGCCAATATTGACAAACAATTTGCTAAGTTGCGTGAAGTTCGTCCCGAAGCTCCGCTAATGTGCAGTGAGTTTTGGAGTGGATGGTTTGATCATTGGGGACGCAAACACGAGACTCGTCCCGGAGAAGTGATGGTGGAAGGTTTGAAAGAAATGCTCGACAAGGGTATCTCGTTCAGTCTGTATATGACTCATGGTGGTACTACTTTCGGCTGGTGGGGCGGTGCCAATAATCCGGCATACTCAGCCATGTGTAGCAGCTATGATTATGATGCTCCCATCAGTGAGGCCGGTTGGACTACCGACAAATACTTTGCTCTTCGCGATATGTTGAAGAACTATTTGCAAGAGGATGAAAAACTGCCCGAAGTGCCCCAAGCACTTCCTGTTATGGAGGTACCTGTCATCAAGTTTACACAGATTGCTCCGTTAATCAATAATCTCCCGACACCGAAACAGACCGAAGATATCAAGCCGATGGAGAAATTCGATCAGGGCTGGGGAACCATCCTTTATCGCACTAACCTGCCGGAGGAAGTAAAAGCGGGTACAGTATTGAGAATTACGGAACAGCATGACTGGACACAAGTCTTTGCCGATGGTAAACTGCTGGCACGCCTCGACCGCCGTGCCGGTGAACAGGAAGTCGTTCTGCCCGACCTGAAAGCTGGTACACAGCTTGACCTGCTGGTAGAAGCGATGGGACGTGTGAACTTCGACAAGTCTATTCATGACCGCAAAGGTATTACCGAAAAGGTGGAACTCGTCAAAGGCAAGGATACGGAGGTGCTGAAGAACTGGACAGTCTATAACTTCCCGGTGAACTATGATTTTGTGGCAGCCAAGAATTATCAGGATATGAACTCTTCTGCTTTCTGCGGTATCGAGAAAAACGACGAGTCTGTACCTGCCTATTACCGTGCCACTTTTACTTTGGATAAAGTGGCAGATACTTTCTTCAATATGGAATCGTGGGGAAAAGGTATGGTATGGGTGAACGGTCATGCGATGGGACGTTTTTGGGAAATCGGTCCTCAACAGACACTCTATATGCCGGGATGCTGGCTCAAGAAGGGAGTGAATGAGATTATTGTCCTTGACCTGAAAGGTCCGCGTGAAACAACTGTCAGCGGTCTGGATAAACCGATTTTGGATATGCTTCGGGTAGATGTTCCCGAGACTCATCGGAAAGAGGGACAAAACCTGAAGCTGATGAATGAGACACCTGCAGCTGCCGGCAGTTTTAATAAAGGCAACGGTTGGCAGGAAGTAAAAGTACCTGCTGTCAAAGGACGTTATTTCTGTTTGGAAGGTTTGTCTTCTTTCGATGGGACAAATGTGGCGGCAGTGGCTGAGTTTGATGTCTTGGATGAAAAAGGACAGAAGATTCCGCGCGAAAATTGGAAGATTGTGTATGCCGACAGCGAGGAAACCCGCAGCGGTAACCGTACAGCCGATAAGATTTATGATTTGCAGGAAAGCACTTTCTGGCAGACGGTAGATAATGTGGCCTATCCCCATCAGGTGGTTATTGATTTGGGAAAGGAATACAATGTCACCGGTTTCCGTATCCTGCCACGTGCAGAACAGGGAGCGCCGGGCATGATTAAAGACTATAAGGTATATGTGAAAACAGGAAACTTCAGTTATTAAATTAGCTTCTGTATTTGGAATGCGTGCCAAAAGTACAAGCCACTAAGAATGTATAATCAGAAATATGAAAATCCTACATACCGCAGACTGGCATTTGGGTCAGACTTTTTATGAATACAACCGCCATGATGAGCATGTCCGTTTCCTTGACTGGTTGTGCAGGCTAATCAAAGAACGTAAGATTGACGTTCTTCTCGTTGCCGGAGATGTATTTGACGGGCCGAATCCTTCGGCCGAATCTCAACGGCTGTATTACTCCTTTCTCCGCCGGGTGACAACCGAGTGTCCTATGCTGCAAATCATTATTACGGCCGGTAATCATGATTCGGCAGCACGGTTGGAAGCGCCGAACCCATTGCTGGAGGAGATGAATATCACTGTGAGGGGAGTGGTGAAGCGGGATGCGGACGGTGACATAGACTTGGCACACCTCATTGTACCGATTTACAAACCCGGTGCCGGACGTTCGCAAGAGGATATGAATATAAACGATATAGCTGCATTCTGCCTTGCCGTTCCTTTTCTGCGGCAAGGAGATTATCCGCCTGCCGAAAATTATGCGCAAGGCGTTCAGAGCCTCTACCGACAACTGTTTGCCGAATTGAAAGATGAAGGAAAACCTGTTATTGCCATGGGGCATCTGCAGGCGACAGGCTCGGAGATATCCGGTGAAGACCGTTCCGAACGTACCGTTATCGGGGGTGTGGAAGGCATCTCGCCGGAGGCTTTTGATACGCGGATTATTTATACGGCGTTGGGACACCTTCACCGTCCGCAGCGAGTTTCCGGAAGAGAGAATGTACGTTATTCGGGAGCTCCCATTCCCATGTCGTTCTCTGAAAAAGGCAACAGAAGCGGTGTGGTGATGGTGGACTATGAAGAAGATAAAACGAAGATTCTTCAGATTGACGTGCCGCCTTATGCCCGCCTGCTGAGTATTCCTGACCGGCCTGCGGTGTTGGAGGAAGTTTTGGAAGCCATTCATGGACTGCCCGATGGAGAGATAAGTGCGCGTTCGCCCTATCTGGAAGTGAAAATACAGATGACAGAACCCGATACTTCTTATAAATATAAAATAGAATCGGCTCTGCAAGGCAAATCGGTGAGGTTGGCGCGTGTGGTGGCGGTGATGCCTGTCCAAAAGGAGAGTGGCCTCCGGGCTGTGAGCTATGAAGAGTTACGGGGGATTCGTCCGTTGGATGTGGCGCTCGATTATTATAAAAGGAGATACGAAGGACAGAAGATGCCCGCTGCTATGAAAGAGTTATTGCAGGAAGTCATCAGCGAGGCCGGTAAAGAGTAATTAAGACAACCGTTCATTATGAAGATATTAGCTATTCGTGGAAAGAATCTTGCTTCTTTGGCAGGAGAATTTGAGGTGGATTTTACAGTCGAACCATTGAAAAATGCCGGCATCTTTGCCATTACCGGTAGCACCGGTTCCGGTAAGTCTACTTTGCTGGATGCTTTGTGTCTTGCACTGTTCGATTCCACTCCGCGTATGACCAAAGCAAGAGAAGCGAAAGTGGAGCTGGCCGATGTTCGTAATAAGACGATTGCTCAAAGTGACAGCCGTTCCGTCTTGCGCCGCGGAACAGCCGAAGGTTATGCCGAAGTGGACTTCATCGCTTTGACAGGAGAAACCTACCGCTCCACCTGGACAGTCTGTCGTGCCGGAGGTAAGCCTTCGGGTGTGTTGCGCAGTGTCGGTTTGCGCCTGATGAATCTTTCCAAAAACACTGAAGAGCAGGGCACGAGGAAGGAACTACTTGCTAAAGTATCCCAACTCATCGGCCTGTCTTTCGAGCAATTCAATCGGTCGGTCTTATTGGCGCAGGGCGATTTTGCCGTTTTTCTGAAAGCTAAACAGGCAGAGAAAGCTGAAATATTGGAAAAGTTGACAGGAACGGAGATTTACTCTCGTGTTTCTTCTTCCATCTATGCCAAGACCAAGAATGCGGATATGGAATTCAGACTTTTACAGGAGCGTATGAAAGGAGTTGAACTTCTGGCTGATGATGTATTGGCTGCATTGGACGAGGAAAAACTTTTGCTCTCCGGCTCTCTTGCCGCTTCGAAGAGGGAAGAGGATACATTTTCTGCCTGTCTGAAGTGGATGGAGGAGAAGCGTTCGCTTATTCGTAACAAAGAGAAAGCGGAGAATGAATGGAAAGGTATTCAGACTGAAATGGAAGTGTCGGCTGCACGTTATGCTTTATTGGCACGTGTGGAACAGGCGCAGGAAATCCGTGATGTGTTTATGCAGTCAGTCGCTACCTCGGTACAACTGGCGGCGAACAGGAAAACGCTGGAAGAACGTCGGGAACAAGTGCGGCAAACCACTGTGCTCTTTTCTAAAACGCAACAGGAATTGGATACGGCAAAGAAGGCGCAAACAGCTTGGCAGGAATATCTTGTCGGACTGACTCCCCAATTGAACAAAGCTAAGGAACTGGATGTACAGATAACCGAGAAGCAAAAGCAATGGTTGGACGCACAGGCGGAAGAAAAGAAGGAACTCGGCCGGAAAGAGAAACTGGAAAGAGAACTGGCCGGACTGCACCAACAGATAAAGAAGCTTCAGGTGACTTGGAAGGAGATAGAGGATTGGTTTGGGCATTATATGGTTTATGCAGATTTGATACCGGCTGTTCCATTGGTGCTTAATCTTCTTACAGACCGGGAGACGGCTGAGACTCAGTTGTCATCGAATCAAAAAACACTGAAGGAGATTGCCGGCTTACAGGAAATAGAGCAGAAAAGGCTGAAAGTCATGCAAGAGGAGGCTGAACGCCTGAACCGGCTGCTGCCTGCCGAGGTAGTGTTGTTGCGCTCGCAGCTGCAGGAAGGAGAACCCTGTCCGGTGTGTGGCAGCGTGCATCATCCGGCTGCTACTCTCACCGAAGTGCAATCCTTGCAGGAGGCGGAGCTGAATCGGGCAAAAGAGAAGGTGGCACAGGAGGTGGAACGTCTTGCCGCTTCTCTCGCCGACAGGACAATGGAAATCAATACGCTTGATACCATTGTCAAGAATTACGTCCACCGCTCTGAAGAATGTCTGTCTAAGGTGAAAGAGTATGTTTCTATTCTTCCGGGTTGGAAGGATTTACTGGATAAAGGACAGTTGAAGGGCGTGTTACGGAACTTTGACAAGCAATGGAAAGAGCGTTTGCAACAACAGGCTGACACGAAGGAGGCATTGTCACGGCAACAGGCCGAACTGGATGCCAAGCAGCATGAACAGGAGACGTATGCTGTGCAGATAAAGGATAAACAGTCAAAGACTATTGCTTTGGAGACCGACTTGACGGCTCTTCGTTCGCAGCGTGCACTGCTGTTGGAAGGACGTCCCACTCACGAGGTGGAGAATCAGAACAGGATGAGGCAGGAAGAGTTACAGCGTCACTGGGATATAGCCATGAAGCAATATCAGGATTTATCAGGTGCATTGGAATCTTATAAAGGGCAGTCTGTCCAACTGGAAAAAGAGGTGGAACGTCTGGAGGTGTTGTCGCAAGAAGAGAACCGTCGCATTGCCGAATGGCTGTCCGGCCGGGAGGAGATTACGACTCGTGCCGAGTTGGAAGAACTGTTATCGAAAGATGTCGCTTGGGTTAACCGGGAGAAGAAAGAACTGGGTGCCTTGAAAGAGCGGCTCACTACTGCGCAGGCTGTGTTGGCGGAGCGTTGCCAATTGTTGGCCAAACATGAAGAGGATTCGCATAAGCCATCGGAAGGGGAAACAGAAGAGTCCTTGTCACTCAAACTGTCGGCTTGTAAGTCAGTCCAAGAGCAGCAAGCTACCCGCCTGACTCAAATTGGCCTGATGCTGGAGGGGCAGGAAAAGAACAGGCAGGCATTGGCAGGCATTCGGAAGGAGTTGGACGAAAAGCAGTCGGATTATGAGAACTGGTCAAAACTGAATGAGCTCTTCGGGTCGCAGAGTGGGGTGAAGTTTAAAGAAATAGCTCAGGGATATACATTAGACGTGCTTTTGCTTTATGCCAATAAGCATTTGCAGAATCTTGCCCCGCGTTATGAGTTACAACGTATCTCGGACACGCTTGCCTTGCAAATTGTCGACCTCGACATGATGGGAGAGGTGCGCACTGTTCATTCCCTTTCGGGCGGTGAGTCTTTTTTGGTGTCGCTGGCATTGGCGCTCGGCCTGTCTTCGTTCTCTTCCAACCGGATGAATGTGGAGTCATTGTTTATAGATGAAGGCTTCGGTTCACTTGACCCTGAGACATTCCGTATAGCCATGGACGCGCTTGAACGACTGCAGATGCAGGGGCGTAAGATTGGCGTGATTTCACACGTGGCGGAAATGACGGAACGGATATCCGCACAGATACAGATAGTGAAAACCGGCAATGGACGGAGCAGGGTGCAAGTAGCCGGATGACCGGCTACTTACGTGACTTGTCCATTACACGGATAGGAGGCGCCAATGGCTTGAAATTCTTTGGCCTGATTAAACTCCGTGCAAATGGCGGTGGTGTTTTCTGCACATCTTTATCAAAGAACTTTTGATAAGTCAGTTGTCCCTCTCCGGTGGCCTGAAGTATCCTTTCTACTATCAGATACCGGCTTTGTGTGTTGAAGTACGGTCTGTTATCATCCATGCAACTGATGTCTTCCGAGCGTGTGATGCCTTGGGGATAGTAATATCCTCCTTCGAAAATGCCGACTTGTGGATACTCCGGCTTGCCGATAAACCTGCTCCAAGGCACTTCCTCTTTCGTGTCATAAGGCGAGACATTTAAAAAGTAATTATACTCCTGCCAAACCAGCAAATCGCCCTTCTCTTCATCAGGAATGGTAGTATCATAAGCTATGTATTCATCAGCAAGTCTTCCAAAGCCGTGGCCACCGAATTCATGGCGGACTATGTTGGGAAATTCTATTGTATAATATTACTGTCCGATAAAAATTTTACAAAGCCATAAAATTAGGGCTGACTTCATTT
>ENA-ORSB01002816-ORSB01002816.1-human-gut-metagenome-genome-assembly--contig:-NODE-2816-length-13206-cov-3.583378_pt1 | contig 13206 bp, 9 predicted proteins | sample MGYA00242180_ERZ509144 | MGnify/ENA primary metagenome ERZ509144 (study PRJEB26280, sample SAMEA2338661) | human gut metagenome | biome: human gut; feature: human-associated habitat; material: faeces...
ATTCAAACTGTCTCTACAATTTACAATTGCAAGACAACTTCTATTTCACCTAACGATTTTTCTAATATTAATTGTTATAGAGTTGATATTTTAGATGAATCAATTGACGAAATTAATAATATTGTTAATACTGTTAAAAAAGGTGAACGACTAGAAGGTAAGGAATTTACTAACGGAAATTTAAATAGAGAAATATAAAAAATGTCCTTTTAGGGACGATTCTGTTTTGGACATTGGCTCCATTCAGGACATCGTCTTCAAAAAGGGCATATTTTATTTGCTCAAACCTGTTTACTACTTAAATCAATTAATAAATCCATATTATCATCTTTAGCAGCTTTATTTTTTCTTATAGCTCCACATTTTTTACAACGAAATACAATAACATAACCCTTTTTGCTATTAATTTCAAGTCCAATAGGCTCTAATATACCATGGCACAGCTCCTCCCTATCCCCCGGATTTTTATCAACATGCTTAGAATGTAAACAATATGGACAATGATTTCTGCAAGAATATCCCAATTTTTTCACCTTTTTACCACAATTTTCACACACAAATTCTTCATCTATTTCAGTAAATTTTCCTTTTTCTAACATTCTTTTTCCTTCCCTTAGATGTTTTCTGGGCCGGACTCAAAAAACATCTCCAATTATATTTTTATACAATAATACTTAATTTTTATTACAATTAAGGGTGTTTTTTGAGTCCGGCCCAGAAAACACCCTTAAATTTATTTTTTCTTATATTCTTCTAAAGCCTTTGCTATTTGATCTGGACAAGAAGTTCCTCTTGAGCCACAATCAATACCTTTTAATAACTTTATAATATCATCTATCTTTTTATTTTCAATCAATTTTGCTACACCTACTGTATTTCCTGGACAGCCTCCAATTATCTTTAAACTTTTTACTACATCTCCATCTATTTCAAAAATCATTTCATAAGAACATACTCCTTCTGGTTGGTATCTATATTCCATATAATTTCACCTCTTTTCATAATGCTTTTTTATTTTTTCCATTTCTAAGGCGTTTTTTGAGTTATGCCCTAAAAACACCTATAAATTTTCAAGCATTTCTTTATATTTTCTTAGTTTTTCTTTTTCTTCTTCTATTTTAGCTGCTGGTGCTTTATTAACAAATCCTGGATTTGATAACATCTTTTCACATCTTGCTACTTCAGATTCTAATCTTTGTTTTTCTTTTTCTCTTCTTGCTTTTTCTTCCTCTAGATTTATTAATCCTTCTAAAGGCATATATAATTGAACATCATTTCCTAATATGCTTATTGCATTTTCTGAAATTCCCATTTTATCTTTTTGTACAATTATTTTTTCTCCAAAACCTAGTTTCATTAAAAATTCTTTTGATTCCCAAATTTCATCTTCATATTTTTGTGTTACAAATATTAATTTTGCTTTTTTTGATGGATGTATATTTTTTGTTGCTCTTATATTTCTTATTTCAACTATTATATCTTTTAAGTTTTCCAATGTCTTTTCTGCCTCTTCATAATTTGTTTCTTTCATAGCCTTTGGCCATTCTGAAATAATTATTTCTTTTTTATCTTCATTTTTATTTTCCTTATTCAGATTAATAATTATTACAACTAACATCATAATCACTATAAAAAGTATAATTATTGAAAGTATTATCATCCTTTTAGCCTTTTCCATATTATTCTCCTTCTTAATTACTATATTGTGTAAGCTCACTTCTTATTGTATCTGTTGTAAAATATACAGCATCACCTCCACCGACCTCATATTCTCTAAACAACTCTCGAGATGGTTCCCATGTAAGACTAGTATTTCCTTCTCCTCCATAACTATCCCATAACCAAACGTTCACAAATCCTATTGCTCCACCTGTACTATCACCTTCCTGAAGTGCAGCATTACAATTATCAATTGTTTTTTGGCTTGGAGTACAACTCCAATATGGTCCTCCTGGCTGACATACTTCAAATTGTCCTCCATCTACAAAATCTTCAACATTGTCTGAAAAAGCTGAAGACAAAAGTCTATTATAAATTACACATACATGATGTTTCTGATTCTCATCACTTCCTCCCCCATCTTCACACTCTATAATTTTATATATTATTTCCATATCTGAATCAGACAATGATAATGAAGAATATGATGCTCCTCCTACTATAGTTCCATGAGATGTATTCCTTATACTTACTGAATTCATTTTATCTGGATCAAATATATCTTTAAGACCTTCTACTCCTTCTGCATCTATTCCATAATCTCTACCAAAAGCACATTGAAACAAATACTTTAATAAATCTTTCAAATCTGCTATAGCTGTTGTATCATCTACTGATTCAAAGAACCAAGTATCTATAAAGTTTAAGTTTCCTTTTGCTTTTCTACTAAAATATAATAATTTAACAAATCCATTTTCATTAGCATTTGGATCTTTCTTAAACCTTACCTTATCATTTCTATTAGTTACATCTTGTACTCTAGCAGTTGTCTCTGTAGTCTCTATACTTTCAGTTTGATTTCTATGAGTCTCAGAATCTTCATATTGAATAGAAGTTATTTCTGCTTGATATGTCTGATTTTTTCTTGTGTCTTGACTATTTTTTGTCAATTGATCCCACAAATCTTCGCCACTACTATTTAATGTAATATCATCTCTTGCTCCACGCACCAATTCCTTTACTGCACTTATAACATCTGACCTTGACACATTAGCATTATCTATGTATTCTTTAATTATTTCATTGTTACTAAATTGATCCTCAATATATCCATCTGAATGTTCATCAATTATCATGTTAATAATATAATTTTGTATATCTTCTTCTTTCAATACAGATACATACCCTCCTGAAAAATTATAAATATTATCAATTGCATTCTCTAAAATTGGATATCTATAACTAAAGTTATTTTGATTGTATTGATGAGTTTCTTGTTTCAATCTATTTTTTTCATCTATTACTTGTTGATTTGCAGAATCGTTACCATCTAATCTGCCATTTATCTCATTTTCATCATTTGCTTGTCCATAATTTACATCAACTGTTTCATCATCTAAATTAATACTATCATTTGTAGGATCTCCCGTTCTTCTACTAACTTGATAATCATTCTTATAAACTGCTGCCCAAGTATCTGCATATTTTACTTTTAAGGATGGATTATCTGTTTTTAATGTTTGTGTCTCAGTTACTTTATATGTATATACATGGTCTACTGTAACTTCTCCTGTCTTTCTACCATTTACATATACAGAATCAATAGTAGTCACATGTTTATCATATGTATTAGTATAAACTGTTACTTTAACATTTGTGGCATCATATATTCCTATTACAATATCTGTATTTATAACTAATTTAGCAACATCATTAACAAAATCTTCATCATCACTATATGTTAATAATGTCCATAACAAACTAAATGGCATTGCATAATTTGATACTTGATCCAAATATGGTACATTTTTTGTAGTTAATTTTCTATATGGTTGATTTCTTGGCTCTGGTGCAGAATCAGGATTTGGGTCACTTTCTCCTCCTGTTTGCTCAATTGACACCTGAACATCTAAAGTTTCCCATCCTGCAATTACCAAATTATTATTTATATCCATTGAAAAATAATTCAATGCAGATTCATTATTGTCCCTAATTAAATCAGAAAAATCATCATATGGCATATATGTCATATACATTCCACCATCTTCAGAATCTGTTGGATTTGTCATACTATTCGTAAAGCTTTTTGTTTCATTATCTGCATATCTCTTTATTTTAATACATCCTTGAGTTTCATTTGCATCTATTCTAGCTTTGCTTGCTATTTCATTAGCTGATCTCAAATCAGGATATTGGGTTACTATAGCTGATTTTAATAAATTTCTTAAATGCTCATTATCATTACTAGCTAATAAATATTTATTAAGATCAAAGTCCTTTTCCTTTAATTTCTTTATCATTTTTTGGGTCTCTTCATTCCAGTTTACATTTATTTTATATCCGCCTCTATTGTTATCCGTAATATTTTGACTCATATTTATATTACTATTTGCTGATGACCCAGAAGAATTTCCTCCAGCACCATAGTTAACACTTGAACCATCATTGGTTATATACGCTATTGAATCACTCCCAAAATCACTATCTACGGTACTAACTGACAACCATCCTTGATAATTACTTCCATTCCATGGATTTGATACATATACTTTAGATTTATCCTCACTTATATCTAATATTGCCATATAATGTGTTCCTCCAGAAGAAACGTTTGAAGAAGTCCCATGAATTATAGCTACACATCCATTTGAAAGCTTATTTACCATATCACTACTATTATATGATACAAAACTTACACTTTGATTTGCATATTCACCCGTCCATCTCTCAATCATAGTATTTCCGATTAGTTGATCTCATATTATCAGTTGCAGACTGAAATGTAGCATCACTAGAATATCCACTTCCTATTATTATAGTAGATACAAGCCCACACTCACCTGTCCAATCTCTATTAGTCGCTGCATAACAACTAATTGGATATCTAGAATCCCATCCTGGAATATTTTGTTTATATTCTTTAAATTGTCTACCAGTAGTACCACTAGTAAATATAGTTGAATATCCATCATTGTTTAAATTATAACTATCATCAATTCTTGCCGTTCCAGTCCCTGTACTTGAATTATTACTTGATGAAGAATTTTGGTTATTTGTTGAGGATTGATTACTACTGCTACTATTATTATTGTTATTATTACTTCCATTTGAAGATGCCGTAAAATCTGATGTTATTAATATGTAACCGCAGTTATTTGAATCATTGATTGCATTATTTACTAAATCTTCTACTGTCTTTCCATACCTTGCATTATCCCCATCTTGTTTCCCAGGATCAGAAATAATTAGCCCATCTTCATTTTCTCCAATATATACCACATAATGATTAGGTGCATTTACTATAACTGGTCTTCCGGCATTTAAATTGTTTCTTATTTTCTGAACAGCATCTTGCGAAAATCCATAATGTTCTTCTGACTCAATATTAGCTATGTGCTTTAATGTATCAGTTAAATAATGGAAACTATCTGAACTATTATAATTAAGTTCATTCTGCATAATATTAACAACTTTTCCAGGGTCATAGTTATATCCATAACCACTAAGAACAATTGCGACAGCTGTAGGACCACATGCAGAATCTGCTATTGTACCTCCCCAATATGAATTACCAGAATATGATCCTTCATATTGTTTATAATTTCTATATTTTCTTGTAGGTCCAGAAGTTGAATTAACCTCTGTTACACTACTCCAACCATCACCACTATCACTATTATCTGTTATTATATTATTATTTGCATTTCCACTACTTGAGCTATTAGCATTTATATTAGTTTTTACATACTTAGATATTATAGAATTAGCAACAGCTGGCACCAGTGCTGGCAATTTTTCATCGTCATCATCATCTGCTGTTGCAGAAAAACTAACAATTGGAACAGATGAAAATATAGTAACAAATGTCATTAACAATATAAATATTCTTTTTATATAATTTTTAATATTTACTCCCTTTTCCATATTTTACTCCTTTAATTATCATCATAATTTTGATCATTTGTATCCTCATCTGCATCTAACCATTCCTGGAACTTACTTTTATCATCTCCATAAGCTTGATCTGTTGTTCTAGCTCTAAAAACTTCCCTAGCCGATACCCCTGCCAAAATTATAAATGCAAACAATGCAACTAAAAATATAAGCAGTCCCTTAAATGGTCCAAAAATAAAATTAGTTATTCTTCTAGCTGTACTTTTTCCCGCTTTTTTTGCAGTTTCCACTGCTTCATCCTGAACATCTGCCATAACTTTCTCCTTATAATTATAGATTTATTATGTATTTTATCTTTTTATAAACACCCTTATTTGCTTCACTATAATCCAATACTATATTTGAAAAACAAATTGACTTTATGTCTCTATCAGATATATATGGATTATCAAATTTTATTTCTATTGTAGATGTATGTCCTGCATATATTTTAAGATTATCTTTTACTATTTCATTTGTATATGCTTTATGTCTTACATCATTACTATCTTTTAAATATATTTTTCCAACTTCAGTTAATGGATCTAATAAAATCGTGTTATCAGTGTTGTTAGTAATCTTTAGTTTATATATTTCATAATCCATATATTTATCACTATATAAAACTTCTGTCTTAATATTATCTGAATCTTTACTCTTATTTAATATTTTCCTACCTATATATCTATTTATATTTAACTTTTTATTACCATCTTTATTAACTATAGTAATATAATCTGAATATGAATTATCTGTTGTAACTTTTCCTGTTGATAACATGTCTTCCATATATTTAACAATATATATATCGCCTGACCAATTTTCTATACTATATCCTAAATTACTTTCTTTAAATAAATTATTATAATAATTATTTTCAAATGTCTCAATATCTGGATATAACACTTCTTTGCATTCATCAGTAAGCATATTATATGCTTCTTCTATCTTTTGATTATTACAATTTTCTACAAATTCCTTTATTATATCATTTACACTTTGCATTGTACTTGTAGAAACTTTTCCTCCTGATACCATCGACTTATCTGAAACAACAGTCCCATTAGTTTTTTCATAAACGCTTTGTTCTTTGTTATTGTTCACATTTATATTTTTATTATTTTCTGTAAGATAATTTAATATCTGTAATATTAAAAACAAGAAGGCTGCAATTACTGCAATCCTTATAATTTGTTTTTTATTTTGTCTTATAAACCTCATTATATTATGCATAATTCAGCCTCCTATTTATTTTTTATATGAATGGAACTTACCAACTGCATCAAAAAGATTTGAAACATCTTGGTTTGCTTTTATTTCACTATCTCCTGCTTTTCTAAACTCTTGATTAAACATATTACTATATTTTTCTTTTGCTTCTGGATCAAGTTCTTTAACCTTCTTTCCTCCTAATCTATCCATCGCATAATGTCTTGTAGCAATCGCTTTTTTCCTTCCCATTCCTTCTTTGTGTTCCAATTGATATGTAGCAATAAATTCGTCCATATTAGTTATTCCGTTGTTTACATAGTCTTCTGCATGATCTTCCATTATATTTTGTGCTTGTTCTTTGTTTACATTAAGTTTATATTGTATCTTTCTTAAATTTTCCTCATTCTTTTTAAATTCTTTAATATATTTTTCTTGCTCTCTCTTTTCATATTCTTCTCTTCCATAGCGTGCCTTTTTACCTTCTTTTTTAGCTTCTTCTATCATTTCTTTTTGATTTTTAGCTCTATCAGCTATATTATTTCCTAAACTACTTCCTAGTTTATATCCTCCTACAGCTCCAGCTGCCATATATTGTCCTGCTTTACCTATATCACCAGAAGTTATGCCTATAACACCAGCAGCAGCTGTTGCAGCTGTAGCAGTAGCAATTCCTCCAGCCATTCTAATACCTTTTTTAAGCATTCCTCCATTTTGTTGTTTTCTTGCAAGATATCTTTTATGCATACCTCTACGGTATCCTCGCACCCCTGCTTTAATTCCTGCCCATTTTCCACCGCCTGTGCCTTTTTTATCCTTCTCAGAAGTATTATTAGGATTTTTTGCCTTATCTGCACCTCCGATATTTCTTACTGGTTGTGTACCTCTAGATAAATTAGCATTCCATGGATTTTGACCATCTCTCCATTTTATATATTCAGGATTCCTTAATCCATCAATATCTTTTCCATATGAATTATATAAATCATTATATTCTTGTCTTTCTGCTTCTGTTGTTGCATCTTGCATTCCCAATAGTGCTTCTCTTTGTCCTGTTGCTGCTTCATGATATTTCTGTGCATTTGGGTCATTTTCATCATTTACATTAAATTTAAATTGATCTGGCTCATCTGTAATATTGCCATTATTGCTTTCATTATTATCTCCCAAGAACCCTGATGTCTCATCTATCTTTGCTGTTCTAGGTGGTTTTCCATCTTCATCATCTCCAGAACCTATCTCTCCTTTTCCACCTTTTTCTCCTTTTCCACCAGGTCCTCCAATTGGAGGTCTAGGACGCATTAAATGACTAAGTCCACTATGCAATAATGCTGCTCCAGCAGCTCCAGCAAACATTCCTGGTGTTTGTGCTTTTTCAAATCCAAAGAATCTACGTAATAATTTCTCAGCTGGTACAAAGAATCCTAATGCCATAACCACATACACTAAATTCTCTGTTGCAAAACTCATTGCAGATCCTATTAATACAGAATACATTATTAAATGTAATGGTTGAATCAATAAGTTAAATATATATTCTTTAAACCACATATTAAAAGCTTGTGCTTTCCCATCATTCATTTTATCAATTGGATATGTTACAGCTACCAATGGTGCAATTACTGTAAGAAATGCCATATAAACAACCCTTTTCATATATGTAAATAAGAATATAATAGTATATATTACTAATATTACATAAATTAATCCATATCCATACATAGAGATATTATCAGTTCCATCTATTCTATGCAATTGGTATTTAACTCTTGCTTCTTCCATAAAATTACTAACAGGCCATATTAACACTTTGGCATTATTTTTATCATCAGCCCTTTGGCTCAATTGTGCATCTTGAAAAAAGAAATCAGCATATCTAGTTCTATCCGATCCACTCTTAGCTAATGTATCATAGGCGTTTTTAACTCTATCCGCCATATCATTATTAGTAGTACCATCCAATAGCAAAATATCTACCGCTGCACCTAGATTTTTCTCTTGATCAACTGTTAAGTTGCCACTTATTTGATTAAGTACCTCATTTTTCTTACTACCATCAGCTTGTATAGATACAATCATATCTGTTAATTCATTTACTATATATATAGAAAAAGACATTATATAATGCATCAGAAATAGCAAACATACAGCCACAACCCAATCCCCTAGCATTTGCTTATATTTAGCTTTATCGCTAGCTACACTTGATAACATTATTCTTATCCCTACATATACTAATATAGATAATAATATAACTAAAGCTAAATTTCTTAATGTTTTATACCATCCTGCAATATACGTTTTAAGTTCATTTGCAGGAGATTTCAATTCACCTGTTGGAGCAGAAGTTCCAGTTACCACTTTTTTCCATAAATATACAATTACATTTCCATTTGAAACCGCTGGATTGCAATACATTATAACCATTCTATATTCTTCATTATCATGTAACCAATCATATTCTGTATAATTTGTTCCAAATCCAATGTCTTGTGCCGATCCATTTTGGGTTGTTTGCATTCCATAATCATTTTTTAATGTATCATATGATTGACTACTCATTTCACAGCCTTTATCTCCATTTACTGTATCTAATGCATTTCCACTTCCTTGTCCTCTACCATCATTTGATACATTTGTTCCACTATATCTTGAAGTTAAATTTATTGATTCATATCCATAATACGTTGTCACTCCAATTGGCTCATTAGGTTTTGGATTAAAAAAGTTTACATCCAAAACGGTTATTCTATCAGCAAAAATCTCATACGGAGATAATTCATATTGTGGTAAATCAAACTCTTTGCTAAGCATCTTTTCCGTAATTTTTGTTAATGTTTGCCCAAATATAGCATACCCCGCAAAAGATATTGCAACTGTACTTGCTGCTCCAATCCAAAAAGCTGCCCATGCACCCACAGAAGCTCCTCCAGAAGGAATTGCTGTTACAATAGCCAAAGCTGTTCCAGCAATAAATAACCCTATAACTATAACAGTCGCCAAAACTCCAGCTCCATTATCTTTTACTTCTATCAAAGACTCATCTATTCCTAGAACTATTTTTTGCATAACTGATTCTAGTGCATCCGCTAATCCTACAAATAATCCTGTAATTGGTTTTAATAATATATCTGCATCTACCGCATGTGCAGGTTTCATAAATACAGCTTGAAACAATATAATTATAAGAAATATTATCAAAAGTTTCTGCCATACTTTTTTATTTGTAAAAAGACTCATTTCGTAGTCTCCTCCTTCATGACTAATTTTTCTTTGCAATTTGATTTAAGTTCGTTTCAACAAATTCAAATTCCTTTTTCGTTGGCATTATTTTCAAAATAGCAGTATCAGAACCTACTTTAAGTAATCCTTCTCCTTTAGCACACGTGGTTAAGAAATTAGCCTCTCCTTCAGAAAGTTTAAATACTTCCTTTAAATATTGAATCTCTGACTTATCTTGTGCTAAAAATAACTTTGTGTCTGATGATGTTAGTACCGCTTGTGCTTCTGGTTTTTCATAAAAATCTTGGAATCTTTGTGAAATAATAGCTAAAGATACGTTTCTCTTTCTCGCACGTCTTGCCATTTTATTTAAAAAGTCTACAGCTTCTTGATAAGGAAGTAACATCCAAGCTTCATCAACTAGAACCCTTTTTTGTTTTGCCCTTTTTCTATCTTCACTATTTTTCTTAACAAATTTCTCCCAAATCCAAGAAAGTAATATTTGCTGTGCAAGAGGTCTAGCAAATCTTTCTTCTAATTGAGATATATCAATATTAATAAATGGTGCACCTTCTAACAATTCAAATGTAGATTGTCCATCAAAATATGCCATTTGTCCATCATATTCTCTTATGTATTGTTTCATAACTTTTAATAAGTAACTATAATGATATTGATAATCTGGATTTGTATTGTCTTGTGCCTTTTTCTGAATTCTTTTAAACCAACTTCCTATTGTTGGCATTTGTTTTTTTTCTTTAGCTAGCATATTATTATTGTTTATTTCGACTTTCGCAGATTCATATAAACTAGCAGGATTACTATTTATACCTCTAGCTGCATATTCTTCTGCTACTGATTCTGCAATTATTTGTTTTGTAAGCTCATTTACCTCATCACTTCTTGTACTTCCTCTAGCCATTGTAAGTAAAGCTTGCGTAACGTCTTCGACTTTATTCTCCACATTTAAAACATTTCTTTCTCTTCCTGTAATCTCATCTTTTATGATTTCTGTTTCTATATCAAAAACATTTATTATTGTCTTAGAAGTTGGACTTATAACAACATTTATTCCGCCTAAACTTTCAGCTACAATTCTGTATTCACCTTCTGCGTCTAATGCTAAACTTTCTATTCCCATAAGAACAGAAGATCTTGATACCAAAGTTTTCATTGTAACAGATTTACCAGCACCAGACTTAGCAAATATAACCATATTATAATTTGTAAGAGATTTGTGGAAATTATCAAATAATATTGGTGTACCTGTTTGCTTATTAAAGCCTATTGGAACTCCTGTAGGATGTCCTATTTCTGATGTTGTAAATGGAAAAACAGTCCCCATTGAATTTCTATCGAATGTGTGTTTTTTATTTATTTTATCATTCATTAATGGTAAATTAGACTGAAATGCTTCTTCTTGTATTCCCCATGCAGTTCTAATTCCTACTAATGTCTTTGACATTTCTCCAGTTAATAATTTAGTAAATTTGTCTAATTCCTCTTCGTTATATTCAAATAAAGTTGCAACTATTGAAGCTTCAAATAATTTGTTGAATCCTGAAGCTATCGCATCTCTTAGTTCTTCTGCTTCCATCCTTTTTTGCGATATAATACTTTCTCTATTTATATTTCCTTTATCTGCCGCCACAATTCTCTCTGTTTCCAATTCATTTATAACCCTATTAAGTTCATTTTGTGATCTTTCTTCTTTGATAGGTGTAATATATATAGATGTATTTATATCACCAAAAAAATATAAATCTCTAAATATTTCTGGAAATGTACACATTCTTGGAAGTGATGATATGAAAAAACTTCTTGCAAATCTTTTTGTACTTGAAATTATTTCTAAGTGATCTATATTAGAAACATCTATTCCAGATGGTGCAATTAATTCTTTTATACTTTTTTTCTTTAAAAAGCTTGTTTCTTCTTCTTGTAATCTATGTTGTCTTTCTAGTTCTTCTTGTTGTAGTTTTTGTCTTTTCTTTTTTGTCATCTACTTTTCCTCCTTTTTCTTCTGATTCCTCATCTATTTTTTCTTTTGCTTTATTTGCTATATCTTCGCCTATATATCTCTCATTATCACTTATAAACATTTTTGCCATTTCGTCTATCAATTTGTTCATGTTTTCTTCTTTTCTTCTTACTTCTTTCTGTTTCTCTGTTTCATCAACAGCTTCTAATACTTTTTCATTTGCTTTTTTCTTTGCTTCTTCTTCTATTTTCTTATCTAGCTCTCTGCTTCTCTTTTCTAAAACATCTGGAGCCGTAGAATATAATTCTTCAAATCCTGCACCTAATAAACTATTTAAATTATACATATCTGAATCATCTCGATTATATGCAACATATAATAATTCTATCAATTCTACTGAATCTAAAACCTTACCTTTAATTCCGCAAACATATAACGAACTTATAATTGATTGAGCTTTTGTATATAATTCAGAAAAAGCCAAATTTCTAATTTCATCTTCTGCATAATCTTTATTTTCTAATTCTTCTGGATAATAAGGTATTATTATATAATATTTTTTTGTTAGTATATTTTTATTAAAACTCATTTGCTCTGTATTTTTTATAATGTCTGAACCATACTCATATAAATTTCTCTGTTTTATTAATTCCATTCTTTTTTTATTTAATTCTTCAGCTGGAAAAGCATCTGAATTTACTTTTGACCTATAATCCATATCGGCTTTTATAAGATTATCTTGAATATGTTTTAGCCTTTCTTTATATGTACTAATACTTCCTACTAAATTTACTGTTCTAGTTTGTATGTATATTTGAATTGGATGTCTTAATGTATTTAAAAATTGTAAAAAGCCTTGTTCTACACTTGTTTTTTCTACTCCAGACATTAAATCATAGTTGATTCCTTGACATTCAATAGCCATCAAATATTTCTTTTTACTTTTTTGAATTATCATATTATCTTCAATTTTTTCAAATTCCATAAAATCAAAAATAGATTGTTTATTGTATTCTTTTTTTACTTCAACATTATTAGTCTTTGAATTTACTTTATCTTTTTTATCTTTTTTAGGATTATCCTCTTGTCTTTCTTTCAGTTTTAATATTACAAATATTATTACTAAAATAACTAATACACCAATCATAAAAATCAAACTATATGTTAATGCATTTTGAATTGAATCATTCATCTTTTGTTTC
>ENA-ORSB01002817-ORSB01002817.1-human-gut-metagenome-genome-assembly--contig:-NODE-2817-length-13201-cov-2.412977_pt1 | contig 13201 bp, 10 predicted proteins | sample MGYA00242180_ERZ509144 | MGnify/ENA primary metagenome ERZ509144 (study PRJEB26280, sample SAMEA2338661) | human gut metagenome | biome: human gut; feature: human-associated habitat; material: faeces...
TGATGGATTCTGTCTCTCCTCGACTGTCATCGAGAAAATGATCGCCTCAGTGCGTGCCATATTTTTCTCAGCCGCTCCCTCGTCAATCTCAGGCATCTTACCGCCGCCAAGTCCCGGCATCATGCCAAGGATACTGGAAAGACCTCCCATTTTTTTCATCTGACTCATGGACTCTAAATACATCTCAAAGTCAAATTCATTCTTGCGCATCTTTTCTTCAAGCTTTTTGGCTTTCTCCTCGTCAAGCTCGTTCTGTGCCTTCTCAATGAGTGTCAGCACATCACCCATTCCAAGGATTCTCGATGCCATACGGTCAGGATAAAACTGCTCTAAATCAGAAAGCTTTTCTCCCATACCTGCGTAAAGAATCGGTTTGCCGGTCACCGCTCTTATTGAGAGTGCCGCACCACCTCTGGTATCACCATCCAGTTTGGTGAGTACTACGCCGTCAATTCCGATCTTCTCATCGAAGGTCTTTGCAACATTGACTGCATCCTGTCCTGTCATGGCATCGACCACTAATATGGTCTGTGATACCGCAACATTTTCTTTTATCTGAATCAATTCGGCCATCATGTCCTCATCCACATGAAGACGTCCTGCCGTATCGATGATCAGCACATTAAAATCATTCTTTGTGGCATGCTCTACCGCAGCCTTTGCAATGTTCACAGGAGTATTTTTATCTCCCATGGAGAATACTTCCACTCCCTGTTTTTCACCGTTGATCTGTAACTGTTCAATCGCCGCCGGACGATATACATCGCATGCCGCAAGCAGTACTTTCTTGCCTTTGGCTTTTAACTTTCCGGCAATCTTTGCTGTCGTAGTCGTCTTACCAGCACCCTGAAGACCTGCCATCATAATGATCGTCAGTTCTTTGCCCGGACGAAGTGCAATCTCTGTCGTCTCGGAACCCATCAGGCGGACCATCTCTTCGTTTACGATCTTGATGACCATCTGTCCCGGATTCAGTCCGTTCATCACGTCCTGTCCGATCGCGCGCTCCTGCACATCTTTGACAAACTGCTTGACTACCTTGAAATTGACATCGGCCTCTAAAAGAGCCATCTTAACTTCCTTTAAAGCAGCCTTCACATCATCTTCTGTCAAACGCCCTTTGCTTCTCAGGTTTTTGAATACATTCTGGAGTTTTTCGGATAAACTGTCAAATGCCATCTATAGCTCCTCTAATATCTGGTTGGAGATCTGTTCGATCTCTTCTAACACTGCCTCGTCATGGTTCTTATAGAACTCTTTGGTCAACGTGTGAATCTTTGTCACCATACCTCTTGCGGTCTGGAATTTTTCGATCAGATGAAGCTTGCTCTCATATCCTTCTAAGGTCTTCGTACACCGCTTTACCATATCATGTACACCCTGACGGCTGATTCCTTCTTCATCCGCGATTTCACCGAGTGAGAGATCATTGAACACAAAATCTTCATATATCTTTCTCTGGTGTTCGTTTAAAAGCTCTCCATAGAAATCATATAGATACGCCTGTTCAATCTTTTCTTCCATCTCATATCCCAATCTGTACTCTCACATCAGCACCTTGCATAGATTATCATAAAAAAGAATGGGTGTCAAGCATTTTTTCTTGACACCAGTATTTATTTTTTCTTAAAACATGACTTTTTTCCTATAACAGTATTGACAACACTTTTTTTCCCTGTTTATAATGAGCTAAACCTAAAATAAAAACTTTTTTGCTTGCGTAAATCATGCGCAGGAATGGAGGTTCTCATGAAAAATAAATATCAGAAACCTGCAATTTATCTGACACCTGAACATACAGAAGGCATCTATCTTGCAAGCGGCGCAGCCGGTGCTGCCGGTTCCGTAACCGCAACCTATATGGGAGTATGGGACAGATGGGCAGGTGGCGGAAAAGGTCTGGTTGCCGTGAACTGGAATAACGTGGCAGGCAATGTCGCCCTGACACTTTCCTTTAATACACCGATCGATCAGGTCGAGGTTGCCGGATACTCTGCGTCTACTTCTATTTCCGGCAATTCCGTGACTGTCAGCTTTAACCCGGATGGCGGTTCTAGCTTCAATCTTGGTCTTCACGTAAATCACTCCGGTGCAGACATTAACAGCCTGGATATGACAGGTCAGTCGTACACAGTATCCTGACACTGACTATTTGGCCGCATACGCCGGACCACATATTGTACGAGCATACTGTTTCATAAAACAAATAAGGAATTTCGTTTTGCAATGAACGAAATTCCTTATTTTTTAACCATTTTTCATTTTATGATCCGGTTCTGATATCCGAAACGCAATTCTACAGACTTGCTCTGACTAATTTCGGTTTATAACCATTTTTCTCCAATGCTTTGATGATCTGATTTTTGTGATCTGTACCAAAACACTCTAAAGTAATACGAAGCTCCACGGCTGCATTACGGTTTGTGCTGACAAACTGATTATGCTCTAACTTGATCACATTCCCCTGCTCTGCTGCAATCGTTGCGGCTACTTTTGACAATTCGCCCGGCTTATCCGGAAGAAGCACGGATACCGTAAAGATACGGTCACGGAAAATAAGTCCCTGCTGTACCACGGAAGACATTGTGATCACATCCATGTTACCACCGCTTAAGATCGATACGACACGCTTATCTTTTACACCTAAATGTTTCAACGCTGCTACCGTAAGAAGACCTGAGTTTTCCACAACCATTTTATGATTTTCTACCATATCAAGGAATGCAACAACCAGTTCATCATCTTCTACTGTGATGATATCATCTAAATTCTTTTTGATATATGGGAAGATCTTGCTGCCCGGTGTCTTTACCGCAGTACCGTCTGCGATCGTGTTGACGCTCGGCAGAGTCGTTACTTTTCCTGCTTTGAAAGAAGCCTGCATACAGTTTGCACCTGCCGGTTCCACACCAATCACTTTGATCTTTGGATTTAACAGTTTTGCAAGTGTGGATACACCTGTTGCAAGTCCGCCTCCGCCGATCGGAACTAAAATATATTCCACAAGCGGCAGCTCTTTAAAGATTTCCATTGCGATCGTTCCCTGTCCGGTTGCAACTGCAAGATCATCGAACGGATGAATGAACGTATATCCTTTTTCCTCTGCCAGTTCGTAGGCTTTCTGACAGGCCTCGTCGTAAACATCTCCGCAGAGAACAACCTCTGCACCATAACTCTTGGTACGGTTTACCTTAATTAAAGGTGTCGTTGTCGGCATCACGATGACAGCTTTACATCCATAACATTTTGCTGCGTAGGCAACACCCTGCGCATGATTTCCTGCTGAGGCGGTAATGAGTCCTTTTTTACGCTCTGTCTCTGTCAGTGTGCTGATCTTGTAATAAGCTCCGCGCACTTTGTATGCACCGGTAAACTGCATATTCTCAGGTTTTAAATATACCTTATTTCCTGTCTGCTCACTTAAGAAATCTGAATATACCAGTTTTGTTTCTAAGGTGACTTCTTTTACTTTCTCACTTGCTTCTTCAAACTTGTCTAATGTTAACATCTGCATTCTCCTTCATCTGTTTATTGTTCTGCCTGATCTTTGATATCAAAAAGTGCGTTTACAAATTCATTAGAATCAAACTTCTGTAAATCCTCGATGGTCTCTCCGACACCGATATATTTGACCGGAATTCCAAGTTCGGAGTGGATTGCAACCGCAATACCGCCTTTTGCCGTTCCGTCCATCTTTGTTAGAATGATACCTGTGATCTCTGCCACTTCTGAAAATTGTCTCGCCTGTGCAAGTGCGTTCTGACCTGTCGTTGCATCTAATACGACAAGAGTTTCGCGGTATGCATCCGGATATTCTTTTTCAAGAATACGGTTGATCTTTTTCAACTCTTCCATAAGATTCTTCTTATTATGAAGACGTCCTGCCGTATCACAGAGCAGTACATCCGCATTTCTTGCTTTTGCTGCTGCGACCGCATCATATACGATCGATGCCGGATCTGCACCTTCCTGTCCGCCGATCATCTCAACACCTGCACGGTTTGCCCATTCTAACAGCTGATCTCCTGCTGCTGCACGGAATGTATCAGCCGCTGCAAGGACAACCTTTTTGCCCTGGTCTTTTAGCTTTCCAGCCAGTTTTCCAACAGAAGTCGTCTTACCGACACCGTTTACTCCGATGACAAGTACCACAGATTTTTCATTTTCAAAACGGTATGCAGTCTCTCCAACATCCATCTGCTCTTTGATGCTGTTGATCAGAAGTTCCTTGCACTCTGCCGGATCCTTGATCTTATTTTCTTTTACTTTTTCTTTGAGATTCTCGATGATCGCTTCGGTCGCGTTGACACCGATATCTCCCATGATCAGAATTTCTTCAATTTCTTCATAAAAATCATCATCAATCTCCGAAAAACCGGTAAACAAAGAATCAATTCCGGAAACGAAAGAATCTCTCGTTTTGGAAAGTCCATTTTTTAATCGTTTGAAAAATCCAACTTTTTCTTCCATTGCTGTCTCCTTACTTTTAGTTGTCTAACTGCTCTTCAATGAGTTTTACGGATACCAGCGTAGAAACGCCTTTTTCCTGCATGGTAATACCATACAGAACATCCGCTGCTTCCATCGTACCCTTTCGATGGGTAATTACAATAAACTGTGTGTTTTTTGTAAGCTTATGCAAGTATTTAGCATACCGCTTTACGTTGGAATCGTCAAGTGCTGCCTCAATTTCGTCAAGCAGACAAAACGGAGAAGGTTTCAAATTTTGAATAGCAAACAAAAGTGCAATGGCTGTTAACGCCTTCTCTCCACCGGACAACTGCATCATGTTGCCAAGTTTCTTTCCCGGCGGCTGCGCATTGATTGTAATGCCGGCTTCCAATACGTCTTCTTCCTCGACCAATTCCAAAGTACCTTTTCCGCCTCCAAACAACTCGCGGAACACCTTGTCAAACTGTTTCTGAATATCCGCAAATTTTTCTGTAAACTGTTTGCGCATTTCTTCATCTAAATCAGCAATAATCTTTTTCAGTGCGTCTTCCGACTCAATCAAGTCGTCATGCTGCGTTTTCAAAAGTGTATAACGCTCACTGACGGATTTGAAGTCTTCAATTGCATTTACATTGACATCGCCAAGACCACGAATTTTGTTTTTTGTATCCGTCACATTTGCCTTCATGCGTGTGTAGGAAATGGAATGGTCGATATCAATTTCTTTGGCACTGCGGTATGTAAGCTCATATTCATTCCACATATGATTGACTTTTGCTTCCATCTTCTCTTCGATGTTCTGCTTTCGCGACTCTAAACGGAAAGACTCTTTGTCGAGTTCGCTCATATGATTCATCAGTGCATCCCGCTTCTCAAAAATATCTTTCTGGGATGCCATCATTTCTTCTTTCTGCTTACTTTCCTCTTCAATTTCTTTGGTCAGGCGGACAATTTCTTCCTGTAACTGTTTGTTTTTCTCTTCGTAACCGGCAATTGCCTGTTCCATCTCAGAAACCGTATCATCCGAATTTTTCTGCTCCTGCATCAATTTGTTGTATTCTGTTTCCAGATCATGAAGTGATTCTTCAATTCGGTGAATATTTTCAGCTACATAATTGTTCTTTTGCTGGAACGAAGAAACTTCTAAGCGGTTTTGAGAAATTTTCTCTTGTAACTCCACTTGTTTTTCACGTTCTTCATCCAATTTGACAGATAAAAGTTTTACCTGCTCTTTTGCCTGCTCCTCTTTCTGCTTCGACAATTCCAAATCACTGTCGATTCTTGAAAGAGAATCTTCAATTAATGCCTTCTGGTTTTCAATTTCTTTTCCATCATTGGCAATAGCGCGGTATTCTTTTTCCTTCTGCTCTTTTACCGATACTGCCTGCTCATATTTAATCTGAGCCGTATTTTTCTTTAATTCCAGTTCTTTAACCGTCTCTTCTTTGGCATTGGCATCTTTAACAAAGTTTTTCACCTGTTTCTGCGCTGTCTGAATTTCTTCTTTCACGGAAGCAATTGCACTCTCAATCGTCTGTTTTTCTTTTTCTAATGCTTCCTGCTCCTTGCGGCGGCCAAGCAGATTTGAATTATTCTTAAAGGTACCACCGGAAAGAGAACCGCCCGGATGGAACAATTCACCCTCTAATGTTACAATACGCACTCGGTACTGATACTTTTTACTAATCTGCATCGCATGATCAATCGTATCCACAAGAAGAAAACGCCCTAACAGATATTCGATAATTAATTTATACTTTTCATCGCAGTCTACCTTGGAAGCTACATTTCCAAGAACACCATCTTCCTCTAGAATTTCATCCCGGAATGGCTTTTCTTTTTTCGGTGTAACTGTCGTCAGCGGTAAAAATGTAGCACGCCCCAAACGATTCTTTTTTAAATACTGAATCATTCGTTTTGCAACATGTTCATCCTCTGTTACGATATTTTGAATATTTCCGCCAAGTGCTGTCTCAACAGCAGTAATATATTTTTCTTTCACCCGGATAATATCTGCAACAACACCAAGCACACCTGGTTCCTGTTTCTTCTGCTCCATCACACGGCGGATACTCTGACTGTACCCCTCATAGCGCTCTGCCATGTTTTTTACCGTTTCCAGTTTAGAATCAATGATATGGTAATTCTTTTGTTTTTCCTGCTGCTTTTTCTGCAAAGATAAAATATCCTGCCGTTTTATATCTGCATTTCGTAAGAGTTCTTTTTTCGCCACATAAGCAGAGTCTAACTCTTTCTTTGCCGCCTTCAAAAGTTCCTCTTCTCTTTTCATTTCTTCTTCCGCTGAAGAATATTGTGTTTTATTTGCTAAAATCTTCTGATTTAATTCTGCTTTACGAATCTTATTCTGCTCCAGCATGGATTTCGCTTTCTGCTGTTCCACAGTAATCTTACTGGAAGCATTCATCGAATCCATAATCTGCTCATTCTGTTCGTTTAACTCGATTTCATCTTCTAAAATTGCTTTCTCTAACTGCTCCATCTGGCTGCTAAGCGATTTTTCTTCGTCTGTAATTTTCTCGAGTTCTAAAAGTGCCTCTTTCTGGGAAGCGGTATAAGAAGCCAGTTCCTCATTTGCTGCCTGTTTGGATTCCTCCAATGCATCCGTACGCTCTTTGTAATATTCTTTTCCCTGTGCGGCAGACGAAATTTTTTCCTTGGTAATACGAATTTCTCCTTCAAAATTCGTAATCAAAAGTTTATCCTGATTTACTTTTTCCTTTTTCTTCTCAACCGAACGGTCAAAATCCGCAATTGCAGACTCTACCGAATCATATTCAGAACGCGATTTTTCTTTATCCGCTTTTGCCTGTTCCAATTCTTCTTTTGTATGGGAAAGGTTTTTCTCAATTTCTTCTGTTTCCTGCTGTAATGTCTCATAATCCATGCAGAACAGTCCTACTTCAAACTGTTTTAACTCTTCTTTTAACTGAAGGAATTCTTTCGCCTTTTTCGACTGTTCTTCCAGTGGACCAACCTGTTTTTCTAATTCTGTCAAAATATCCTGTACACGAAGAAGATTTTGACGTTCTGTCTCCAGATTTTTCTCAGCAGCAGCCTTTCTTTTCTTGAATTTAACGATACCGGCAGCTTCGTCAAATAATTCTCTAAGAATTTTGTCAATCTGTCCTTGCCCGATGATGGAATAACCTTCTTTTCCGATACCGGTATCAAAAAACAATTCCTGTACATCACGGAGACGGCAGGTTACACCATTTAACAAGTATTCACTTTCACCGGAACGGTACACTCTTCTCGCTACCTGTACCTCTTCATAAGGCAGATTTAATTTGTGGTCCTCATTGCTGATTGTCAATGCAACATATGCATAACTTTGTGGTTTACGCATCTCCGTTCCCGAAAAGATAACATCCTGCATGCTCGAACCACGTAACTGCTTAGCACTTTGTTCGCCTAATACCCAGCGGACCGCATCGGCAACATTGCTCTTTCCACTTCCGTTCGGACCTACAATACCGGTGATCCCGTTATGAAATTCAAAATTGATCTTCTGGGCGAAAGACTTAAATCCCTGTACCTCTATATTCTTTAAATACATAATTCTCCTGTTTATTTTCTGAGTACACGAATCGCCTGGTATGCTGCGGCCTGTTCTGCTGCTTTCTTTGTATGACCGCTTCCCTGTCCCATCACTTTTCCGTTTACTCTTGCCTCCACAGTAAAGTTTTTGTTATGATCCGGGCCTTCTTCTTTTGTCAGAATATATTCCACCGGCTGTGTTCCGTTTTCCTGCACGATTTCCTGCAGGATGGTCTTGCTATCATAAAAGAGCTGTTTGTGTTCAATATCATTCAGGATAAAATTCAGCACAAACTCCTTTGCATTAGCAAAACCACCATCCAGATAGATAGCTCCCAGTAAAGCCTCTGTTGCATCAGAGACGATAGAATCCCTGTTTCTTCCGCCTGTCATATCCTCGCCCTTTCCAAGCAACAGAAACTGCGGCAGTCCGAATTCTCTTGCACAATAGGCAAGGCTTGGCTCACACACCAGGCTGGCTCTCTTCTTTGTCAGCTCTCCCTCCGGTATCTGGGTAAATCTTGCATACAGATAATCACTGCTGATCAGCTCCAGCACAGCATCTCCCAGAAACTCCAGTCTCTCATTGCTGCCCAGCTTCCCCAGCTTCTTCTCATTTGCATAGGAACTGTGAGTCAGTGCCTGTGTAAGATAATGTTTATTTTTAAAATGATATCCTATGATTTCTTCTAATTCTTCTGTCTTTCTATTCATTCCTCTAACCCTCTCCATATGCGCAGGGCTGTCATCTGACAACCCTGCGACATCATTTTTTGCAACTGCTCAGTGCGCCTGTATTATGCTCCTGTCAAATTTCAGACTGCCGGACAGTTACATTTTTATTTAATTGTCCGAATTGCTTCAACAGCATCACCGACTGTCTGAATCTGTTCGACAGATTCATTATCCAGTTCAATGTCATACTCCTCTTCAATCCCCATAATAATCTGAAAAATATCAAGAGAGTCTGCACCAAGATCATCTACAAATGTAGTGTCTTCTGTGATCGAATCTGCATCAATATTCAGAACCTCTGCTATGATAGCTTTTATTTTCTCCAGTTCCATCTTCAACCCTCCTTCCTGTTTCTGTTCCTGTCCTGCTCTATTCTGCTCCGGACTTCAGTACTTCCTGATCCTCCAGGATACGCTCTGCGATCTTCTCGTTGATCTTCTCCTGTTTAAACTGTACACACTGGAAAATACCATGTTTGATCTCAATGGCTTTGGCACTTCCATGCGTCTTTACCACAAGTCCTTTAAGCCCCAGAAGCGGTGCTCCGCCATATTCCGTTGCATCAAAGGATTTCAGAGTTTCTTTCAGTGCAGGCTTTACCAGAAGTGCACCGATCTTACTTCTTGTGCTGGTCATCATTCCTTCTTTGATCTTCTGGACCAGGGCAGAACCAACTCCCTCATATAATTTAAGAATCACATTTCCCACAAATGCTTCGCATACGACCACATCCGCATATCCTGCCGGGATATCTCTGGCTTCTATACTTCCGATGAAATTAATGCTTTTGCATTCTTTCAGAAGAGGGAAAGTTTCTTTTACAAGTGCATTTCCCTTCTCCTCTTCCGCCCCGTTATTTACAATGGCAACTTTTGGATTTTTAATACCGACTACGTTCTCCATATAAATAGAGCCCATCTTCGCAAACTGCACCAGATGCGATGGACGTGCATCCACATTGGCACCACAGTCGATCAGAAGGGAAACACCCTTCGTGGTAGGGATCAACGGTGCAAGAGGCGGCCTCTCCACACTAATGCTGCTCGTTTTACGCCCCGAATCCGCTTGACCAGAAACGTTGCACCCATCAGCAAAGCACCGGTACTGCCGGCAGAAACAAAGGCATCTGCCTCCTGTTTCTTAACCATATTCAAACCTACTACGATTGATGAATCTTTTTTCTTACGGATCGCAAAAACAGGGGGTTCTGCTGTCTCGATCACCTGGGATGCATTGACAACCTGGATCTGGTTCTTCGGATATCCGGAATATTTCGCCAGTTCCTTATCTATCACTTCCTGTTTTCCTGTAAGAATTACTTTTATGTCCTGTCTCTCTGTTACAGCTTCCACTGCAGCTCTGACAGGTTCTGCCGGGGCATTATCCCCGCCCATTGCGTCCACTACAACTCTGACCTGTTCTGCCATATCTTCATATCTCCTGTTCACTTACTGTTCACTTACAGATGTCAGAATCAAAAGATATTTTCTGTTACTGACCCGGCATCCGCAAATTGCCCCGCTGCAAAGCAGCTCCTGCAATCTTCCATAATCTGTATCATACTAAAGAACCCTCTGCAAAGTCAATAGCATCTGAAAAAAATCACTTTTCACTTTTTTGTGCCTCGATTCGCTCCGCCAGATCATTCAGATAAACCCACCTGTCCATCTTCTCATCCAGATCTGCCTGTGCCTTCTCCTTCTGCTCCATGATCTCACGAAGCTTCACAGAATTGGTGGCATTGGCCTCCATATCCTTATCCAGCTTCTCCAGCAGTTCCTCCAGCGCCGCAATATCATCATCGATGGTTTCAAATTCCCTCTGCTCTTTATAGGTAAATTTCAGCTTCTGGGGACGATTCTGCTTCCAGTCTGCCTGAGCCGACTTCTTCTTTTCCGCACCAACTGCAGTGCTCTGTCCTTCAGATACTGCCCCGCCTTTTCTCGCCAGCGCCTCTGTATAATCCGTATATCCGCCCTCATACTGGGTCAGATGTCCATTCCCCTCAAAAGCAAAAATCCTGTCCACAATATTATCCAGAAAATACCTGTCATGAGACACTGCGATCACAATCCCTGCAAAAGAATCCAGATAATCCTCCAGAATGGTCAGTGTAGGAATATCCAGATCATTACTTGGCTCATCCAGAAGAAGCACATTCGGCGCCTCCATCAGAACCTTCAGCAGATACAGACGCCTCTTCTCACCACCTGACAATTTGGCAATGGGTGCATACTGCATGGCAGAATCAAAGAGAAACCTCTCCAGCATCATTGTTGCGGAAATCTTCCCGTCTCTGGTCGGAATATACTCTGCCACGTCGCGGATATAATCGATCACACGCTGATTGGTATCCATATCCGGCACTTCCTGTGCAAAATACCCTATGCGAATGGTTTCTCCAATTTCCACTTCTCCTGCATCCGGCTGTATCATCCCATCAATAATCTTGATGAGTGTTGACTTTCCGCACCCATTAGGACCAATAATCCCAAGACGCTGATTGCGCAGCACAATATAATTAAAATCATCCAGGATCTTCTTCTCACCAAAACTCTTGCTGATATGGTGAAGTTCGATTGTCTTCTTTCCCATACGTGTCTCAACAGAATCCAGCTCCACATTCGCATCACGCACCGGAGCCTTTCCGTTCTTCAGTGCCTCCAGGCGTTCCAGACGTGCCCGCTGCTTGGTACTTCTGGCTCTGCATCCACGCTTTGCCCACTCCAGTTCCATGCGGAGTACGCTCTGTCTCTTCCTCTCACTGGCAAGCTCCATCTCCTCACGCTCTGCCTTCAGTTCCAGAAACTTCGAGTAATTAGCCTCATAAGCATAAAGGCCGCCATGGGAAATCTCCAGAATCTTATTAGTAACCCTGTCGAGGAAATATCTGTCATGAGTAACCATAATCACAACGCCCTTAAAACTTCTCAGAAAATCCTCCAGCCAGGTCACCATCTCATTATCCAGATGGTTGGTAGGCTCGTCCAGAAGCAGCACATCACAGGGATTCACCAGAGTCCTTGCCAGTGCCACCCTTTTCTTCTGTCCCCCGGATAAATGATCGATCTTCTCCTCATGGTCTGTAATTCCCAGCTTATTCAGAACATTCCTTGCCTCGCTCTCAGTACTCCAGTCCTTCTGCCACTTTCCTTCTGCCACATAATCCAGGACAGAAGCTCCCTGCGGAAACTCCGGCATCTGCGGAAGATACGTGATTCTCAGGCCATTTTGAGTGATCACCTGTCCCTCATCCGGCTCCTCCAGACCGCCGATGATCTTCAGAATCGTAGACTTCCCGGTCCCATTAATCCCGATGATCCCAATCTTATCTCCCTGATGCACCCCGTAGGAAACATCATCCAGCACCACCTTCTCACCAAACACCTTGGAAACATGCTCTATATTCAAAATATTCATAAATTCAAACCTCTCTCGTAATTTTCGCTTCCTGTCTGTTTCTGCTCATCTGTAACACTTCCACAAAAACTATAGAATTCGCTCCTCATTATACCATCTTCCCAGCCATTCTAAAACCCCCGGCACAGAAAAAACACTCCCCTCCGAATAAATCTATCCGAAGAGGAGTATCCTCAAAATCACATATTTTTGTTCCTGAAAAAGAATTGCTTAGTTCATCTCAGTTCCATTCTCAACTGCATACTTCAGTCCCTGAACGGCAACTGCCAGCGTAGCTTCCTGTACAGTGGCACTTCCAAGATCACCCATATCCAGTGTCAGTGTATCATCATCATTCACTGCCACGCCAAAAGTAAGTGCCATCTCAGAAACTTCATCAGTAATCGTCACAGTACCATTCTCTTCATCAAAAGTACCTTCACCAACAAAGCTTACATAGTTATCATCCTGATCGATCACAAGTACTGAGCAGAAAGTTCCATCCTCATTAGCTGCATAAATAAAAGTCTCACCCGCTTCTGTTTCGCCGGAATAACACTCTGTCAGGATATCACCCATATCCTGATAAGTCTGATTGTAATCCGACTCATCACCGTCTGCCTCATAAGGCTCCAGGGTTGCAGTCAGGTCCAGACTGTCCGGATCATAAAGTTCCAGAAGATTCTCTTCCTCATTTGCCTGCACCAGATAAGTTACCATATTTTCATCATCATACGTGCCGTCGTCATTTGCGAACTGCATTACCAGAGCTGTATATTCTCCGTCTGAACTCAGAGCATATACACCAAGAACATCCTGCTCTTCATCCTTCCACTGACCAAAAAACGAATTATCTTTATAGAATCCGTAGATATCTCCTGCGCTGTCCTTCCAGAGTCCTAACATTGCCTCTGATACATCCGCGACATCTCCGTCATCTGCTGCTTCTTCTGTAGTCTCCTCTGCTGCCCATACCGGAACAACCATAGAGCTTACCATTGTAGCAGCACAAAGACCTGCCATTATTTTTTTCCAGTTTTTCATATTGTCCTCCTTT
>ENA-ORSB01002823-ORSB01002823.1-human-gut-metagenome-genome-assembly--contig:-NODE-2823-length-13173-cov-6.295014_pt1 | contig 13173 bp, 9 predicted proteins | sample MGYA00242180_ERZ509144 | MGnify/ENA primary metagenome ERZ509144 (study PRJEB26280, sample SAMEA2338661) | human gut metagenome | biome: human gut; feature: human-associated habitat; material: faeces...
AAATCTTATCTCTATTTTCTCTTTTGCATGTTCCCATTTTAGCACAGATACTTCCGGCCTTCCAGCTTTAAAAACAGCAAAATTTAAGGGCATGGCTCACGCTGCCATGCCCCATCTTATGTAAACTCACTTTTTCAGCGCGTCATTCATACTTCCCATCCGGTAACCGCAAAGGTCTAAGGTTACATAGGTAAATCCATATTCCCGGAAAGCTTTTATAATTCTTTCCCTGTTTTCCACTTCCATCAGTTTTGAAAACTCTTCCGGTTCAATCTCTATCCTTGCCATCATTCCATGAATTCTTACCCTCACCTGATGAAATCCCATATCCAGCAATAACTGTTCCGCTTTATCTACCATTGCAAGTTTCTCTTCGGATATGGTCTCTCCATAGACAAACCTGGAGGACAGACAGGCAAATGACTGTTTGTCCCAAGTCGGAAGCCCCAGTTCCTTTGAGTATTCTCTGATCTCCGCTTTCGTCAGCTTCGCCTCACGTAGCGGGCTCTTAACTCCAAGTTCTTTTACGGCGATCAGACCTGGTCTGTAATCGCCGTTATCATCCATATTTGATCCCTCTGCAATATATTCAATCCCATTCTTTTTTGCAATATCGCCAATCTTCTCAAACAGTTCTTTTTTACATAAATAACATCTGTTCGGAGGATTCTTTGAAAATCCTTCAATCTCCAATTCCTCAGACTGGCAGATCACATGCTGAATCCCCTCTTTCTCGCAGAATGCCTTCGCTTCATTCAGCTCTCTTTTCGGGAAAGAACAGGATTGAGCCGTAATCGCAATCGCCTTATCACCCAGCACATCATGAGCTACTTTTAATAAGAATGTAGAATCCACTCCACTTGAGAAAGCAACTGCTACACTGCCAAGTCCCTTCAGATATTCTTTTAAATGTTCCAGTTTATTTTCCATATCAGTCTGCCTCTTGTCCGTTTTTTATTGTACCTGTAGCACTCGTAAATAATGTATATTGATCCGGCTTAACAGAGCGTGAAAGTTGAACTTTCTCAAATGTATTATTTAACAGGGTGCTATAGCTTCATTATAATATAGGCAACGACTGTTCAGCAACCTATTTTTCGCATTGCGAAATGTGTTACTGAAAATAGAACGAACAATATTGATTTATGTTTCTTGTATCTTTTCTAACGCTTCCCCGACTTCTGTTACTTCTTTAAATAGTTTCTAAAGTAACAGCCTCTCTTAACTTCTTTATTTACAGTTTGTCTACTTCTTTTTCTGAAGCAGTTCTCCGTTTGTTTCTTCCCCATTCATACATGACATAATAATTAACCACTACCCCATATTATAAATAACACCCAGAGATACTTATTTCAGACTGATAATCAGATTTTTATTGAATTTATTAATCTATATGTTATGACAACATATCTTTCAGACATGTACTCCGGTAGTCACTCGGTGATATTTTATATCTTTCTTTAAATACTCGGTTAAATGTTCTCTGACTTTCAAATCCGCTATCATAGCATATATTTGTAATGGCATCACTGGTATTTTCCAAGCGATGGCAAGCATAATTTAGTCTTGCATCATTCAGATATTGATTGAAATTACGATGGAATGTTTTGGAGAATGTTCGTGATAAAACATACTTGCTCACTCCCAAATCTCTTGCCATATCATCTAACGAGAAATTCTTTCTAAAATTACCAGACACGTACGATACTGCCTGATAGACAAGATCTTTACTTCCCACATCTCCTTTCTCGACCAGTTTCAGCTTTCCAATGCATCTTGCAATCAAAATCTGCAGGTATGCCTGTATAACTGCTATATCCATGTGGTCTGTATCTAAGATGGCATTAATTGCCCGGTATACTTCCGGCTCCACCATTTCTGCCTTTATGATTGGGTAATCCGGTGCCATCGTCTGTATAATATCAGCATATTTCCCAATCGCAAATGGTGGAGAAATAATGTAAACCGCCTTATTCACTCCCGAAGAGAAAACCTGATAATGATGGATAATATCAGGAAATACAAAACCAATATCTCCCTTTTCCATGTGGTATAACTCTTGTCCAACTCCCAGCTCCAGTGTTCCATTTGTCACACATACGATCTCCAATGCATTATGTAAATGCGGAGCAACATGCTTCGATTTTCTTTTTAAAGCTAATATTTCTTCTTTTGTATCAACAAATGATAAATGCATTGGTTACGCCCCCTTTGCAAGATTTGTCTACTTTTTTTTTCGATTTGGCAAGCAATCACATTGTATTTATTCTATAATCAGCTTGTAAATAAGGAAAGGAGGTACACATTATGAACAAGTTTAAGAATTATATGAACAACCTTTTAGTATTCTACGCTGATTACTTTGAACATGTATATCATGCATAAAATACTAAAAGGACTACTTTGTGAAAACTGAATACCTAGCTTGCACAAAAAGCATTGCCTTTCTCGAATGTTCAATTAGACAATGCTTTTCATTACATATAAACCTTAATACTCTGTTGCGTCTGTTACTTCATCAGACTTAATTCCCTTTTCAACTTTCAATTTTTCATTTACAGCTTCCACGTTCATTCTGGAAAGAACAATCATAATTAACACATCAAGGATCAATGGCAACCATAAATACATAAACTGCATCATATCAAGTGCTGACTGCGGCTGTGTTGCATTTGTTCCGACATAACCACTAAGCTCTAATAACCAGCCACATACTGCAGTTCCGATTCCTCCACCAATCTTTACACCCAGTGATGTACAAGAATACATAGTTCCGTCAATTCTCTTTCCCTGTGTCAGATAAGTAGACTCTGAACAAGAAGCAATCACTGCGTTCATATCTCCCTGCCATGGGCCCTGTCCAAGTGCTGCAAGGGCTGTAAATGCCAGCATAAGAGGAATACTTCCCATATATCCTGCTACAACAACCAACGCTCTACCAATAACGGCAATGATATATCCTCTGAGATTCAGCTTGTACATACCATTCCACTTGCCAACGAGTGTCGGAGTAAAGATAAGAGCTATAATAAGCGGGATATTCACCGCCCAGGCGAACTGACCAAAAAGATTCTTGTCCTTCAATACCCATGTCATGTAGTAGATACCAGCACCGATCATGGCACTATAAAGCTGCTGTAAAATATATGTTCCACAGATCATCATATAATACTTGTTCTTTACAAGAAGCTTAAATGCCTGAACCAGTCCATACTTTTCTTCATCTCCTTTTACTTCTCCATCGTTAAGCTCCTCCTCCGGAAGCTCTTTTACGGAGAGCGCTGAGATTGTATTTACAATCAGACCGATAATTGCATAGATGATTGCTACCGTTCTCCATGCTGCTGCATCTCCACCGCAGTAATCAACAAATTTTACGGTTACAGACTGGATCAAAAGGCTTGTAGAAAATGCGAAGATGAAACGATAAGATCCCATCTGCACACGCTCTTTACTGTTCTTCGTAATCAAAGAAGTAAGTGCAGAATACGCAATATTATTTGCTGTATAGAACACACCATTTAACAATGTATATGCAATAAAGAACCATGCATATTTTGCTGTATTTCCCCAGCTTGTAGGAACCGCAAAACAACATACCAGTGTAATCGCACATCCAATGTAGCCGTAAAGCATCCACGGTTTCGCCTTACCCATCTTGCTGTGTGTCTTGTCAATCATCGAGCCAAAGAAAATGTCTGTAAATCCGTCAAACAGTTTGGAAACTGCGATCAACGTACCTACTATACCTGCTGCAAGTCCGACTGAATCCGTCAGATAAATCATCACAAAGGATGTTAAAAATGCATATACTACATTTCCTGCTATATCGCCGGATCCGTATCCGACTTTGTTATACCATTTTAAATACTTTTTTTCTTCCATAGAATCACTCCTCATCTTAATCATGTTTAGAATTTCATGTGTCAAACAGTCTGATGCCTATATTATTCTAAATGCTTTTACTTTTGTTCTCTTGTATCCCGAATATCCCCGTATGTCCGGACTTATACGTCGATATTCGGGAAACGAGTTATATCATTATCCTTTCACATACGGAACCAGTGTAAACCGGAACCGGAATAATCTATCATCAAATCTGTATGCTTCTAACACGTCTGGTCCGCAGCTGTTAGAGCCTATTCCATTCTGTGCATAATCAAGACAGAATACCGTACTGTCCGATTCTATCAATTCATAGTTATGTGCCTTTTCTTCCAGCTCCTCCTGTGTATAGAAGGACGCATTGAATGAAAATGTATCTTCCTCTGCAACGGCAGTGATACCGTACTGGCTGTTGCCAAGCTCCACATAATCGCAGTCGTAGTGACTTCCGTTTTCCTGTGGGCGGATATAGTCCTCATGCATATCGGAAACCTTCAGACGATACAATCCGTGGCTTGCTGCTCTATGCTTGTCCCGGTAGCTTTCCTGCGGTCCCATACCGAAGAACCCTGCATCTGTAAGCTTCTTATCTAAGAACATTCGCACACCAAATCTTGGTAGATCCGGGAACTCCTCATCCTTTTTCACTGCGATATCCGCTCCAATTCTTCCGGCTGCGTCAATCGTCCAAGTGATTGTCACATCCATAATTTTCTGCACGGTTGCTGCCACGACCGAAGCCTGACTTGTCACAGTTACTCCGTGCTTTCCCTGAATCACCTCTGACTTGTATGCTCTTGTATAGGCTTCGTTGTAGTGGGCTTTCTTCCACTCTGCCTTGATATACATATCGTTATCCGTCGGTGCTCTCCAGATGTTCAGTTCCATCGGATGATTCATATATTCTCTGCCTGCAAATGTCAGGCTGTCAAAAAGTGCTGTCCGCTTGTTGACCGTATAGGAGAAATCCCGTCCCTTTATGATGATCTCTGTATCATTTTCCTGTACCTGAATACCCGTATCAGGCACTTCCTTTGTAAGCCAGCCTACTGCCTGCTGATTCTTTGCACCCTTACTGCTTACATCTATCTCGTCAAAGCCTAAGACATACGCCTTGGAAAGAAGCGGAATGTCCTTCTTCAGCTTATAGAACAGCTTCAGATATACCTTTCCATTCTCCGGAATTGAAAGCTGTAAGGTCGTGCTTCCATCACAATGCGGTAATACGGATACTTCAGAAAGCTTCCCCTTTCCGATCACAAGTCCATCCTGTGACAGCTCGTAAGTAATCTCAACATAATCCTTCAAATCATCGAAATCCATATAGTTGTGAAGCACCAGCTCACCGCTTGCTGCATCATACGATACTACTCTTGCCGGTCGGTATACATTCTTGTACTCCAAAAGTCCGGTGTGTATCCTTCTGTCCGGATATACCAGACCATCCATACAGAAGTTGCTGTCATGGATTACTTCGCCATGATCGCCGCCATAGGCATAGATCGTCTTGCCATTTTCGGCTACACCATGGGCGATTGCATGATCGCACCACTCCCACACGAAACCGCCGCACATCTTATCCTCTGCCTGTATCATCTGGAAATAATCTTCAAAATCTCCGGGACCATTTCCCATACTGTGGCAGTATTCCACCAGAAGGAATGGTTTGCTGCCATCCTTTTCCAAATATTCCTCTATCTCAGTAAGTGCCGGATACATACGGCTGTATAAGTCCAGATTCTCGTAATCATAGGTTACATCGTAATTGCGGTATCTGGCACTCTCATACTGCGTGATCCGCTCCGAATCGAACTTCTTTGTCCATGCCAGTGCCTTCTCAAAATTGCAGCCATAAGCGCTTTCATTTCCCATAGACCACATCACGATACAAAACCGGTTCTTGTCACGCTCCACCATCAGCTTCACACGGTCAACAATCGCAGCTTCCCATACCGGATCATCTGCTATCTTCTCATTCCAACGCTTAAAGCGGTTGTAATCCGTATCCTCTTTTCGATACAGCATAAATGGTCCGTGTGCTTCGATATCTGCCTCGTCAATCACCATAAATCCATAGCGGTCGCACATTTCATAGAAAAATGGTGCATTTGGATAATGGCTGGAACGAATGGCATTGAAGTTGTGCTGCTTCATCAGGGTAAGGTCTGTCTTGATCTGCTCCATGCTAATTGTAAATCCGGTGACCGGATCGGAGTCATGGCGGTTCACACCACGGAATTTAATCTTCTGTCCATTTAAGTAGATTACCTGATTCTTGATCTCGATCTTGCGGAGTGCTATATGGTCTACGATTACCTCCTGCTCCGTCTCCAGAATAACCGTATACAGATACGGATTCTCTGTATTCCAGAGTGTATAATCTACAATCTCAAAAGTCGATTCTCCACTCTCGGAAATAACACCCTCGGAAACAACTGCTCCATTCTTATCCTCGAGCTTTACCCGAACCTCTGTCGGCTCGTAAAATGCTGCTGTAAGATTTATCCTTGCAATGTCTGAATCTAATTGTGTTGTAATGCGATAATCACGTATTCCCTTTTCCGGACGTTTTAAGAGATACACATCACGGAAGATTCCGCTCATACGGAACTTGTCCTGATCTTCAAGGTACGAACCGTCGCACCACTTCATCACAAGCACGGAAATCCGGTTCTCTCCTTCCCGCAATACGTCTGTCACATCAAACTCACTGGTCATGTGGCTCACCTGACTGTAGCCTACATAGGTGCCGTTTAACCATACATAAAAGCAGCTATCCACACCTTCAAAGTTAAGATATGCCTTTGGTGCTGCAGCATCCTTTGCATAGTCAAAGGTATGCAGATAAGCTCCACATGGAATATCCTGTGGTACATATGGTGGATCAAACGGAAATGGATAACGGATATTTGTGTATTGGTGTGTATCATAACCTGCCATCTGCCATACACTCGGAACTTTGATCTCGTCAAAGCCCTCAACCAAATAACCATCCTCATAAAAGGCATCCTTCATATCATAGATGCTGTCAAAATACTGAAACTTCCATGTACCATTCAAAAGCTGCATTCTGTCTGACAGCTCTCTGTGCTCTACCAGGTCATCCATCCGCTTGGAAGCCGGCATGTAATAAGCTCTCGCCGGCATCGTATTGTCATGTAATACACTTAAGTCCTCATAGTAACGTGGCACGATCATAAATAATCCTCCTTCATTCATACAGTTTATACACTTTTTTTGTTGCTTGTACCCCTGCTAACAGTTTTCTCCTTACTGTCTGCTTTTTTCCCTTCTCGCTTTTGTTAGATTTATATTACCTTAATCCATTTCTTATGTCTATAAACTAGAATGGACAAAATATGCACAAAATGATACAATAATCCCATCAAGCAGAAAAGTGGACGAACTGCTTGTAGCATCGGACACTTTTCTATTTGATGGGTAAACAGTCATAAGCACGCAGGACGATAGTCCGGAGTGCGCATGGCTGGCACGATTTCGAGAGTTCGAAGAACGAAGAAATCGTGATTATTGTATCGAGTGAAAGGAGTGCTGCCCTATGTACATGAACACCGGTTATTTGAAACATTCACATATGGATTTTAAGGATAAAAGCCGACCACTGATTGTCGGTAGCTGCGGAATCTATCGTTTGTCTGAGCACCCAAAGATGCCAACCTATCGCCCAAGAGGACGTGTTGATTTTCAGATTATATATATTGCAGCCGGATGCGGACATTTTCATTTTGATACTGTTGATAACGAAACAATTGTTCCCGCTGGTAACATTGTCATATTCCGTCCAAAAGAGCTTCAGAAATATGAATACTATGGGGAAGATAAGACAGAAGTCTACTGGATTCATTTTACTGGAAGTGATGTAAAAAATATCCTAAGAAAATATGGTTTCCCAGATAACGAGAGAATATTCCCGGTTGGTACATCCATGGAATATGAGCGTATATTTAAGAGAATTATTATAGAATTACAACGTTGTCAGGATAACTACGAAGAAATGCTCACATTATTGCTCCGTCATCTTCTGATCATATTCCAACGTGAGCTTACCAGAGAGCAAGTTTTAAAAAATGAATATCTCGACCACGAGATGGATACCGCCATGACATATTTTAACGAAAATTATAACCGTGATATCAATATAGAAGAGTATGCGACATCCAAGGGGATGAGCGTCAGTTGGTTCATACGAAGCTTCAAGAAGTTCACGGGTTCTACTCCTATGCAGTTTATTGTTGCGCTCCGTGTCAACAACGCACAGGTCTTGCTTGAGACAACCAACTATTCCATCAATGAAATATCTAAGATTGTAGGCTACGATAACCAGCTCTATTTCAGCCGATTATTTCATAAGCTGAAGGGATTTTCTCCGAGGGAATATCGGAAAACCAGAAAGTCGGAAATATAAAACTAAAGCCCATCTATAATAGGAATAACTACTATTATGGAGCTGTTGGTTCTGTAGGCATGATAAGTTTCTTATTTTTCTCATTATGTATGGGACTTTCCTCCGGCATAGGCGTAATCGTTTCTAACTGTTTTGGTGCAAAAAAGAAGAAGAAGTGAAAACTGCGATTGCTAACTCCATATATGTGATGAGTGGAGGGTGCGGACATTTTCTTGGACTATATAAGTGACCAATCCAAGTCTATGTCTGTACTCTATAGGACTCAAATATCCTAATGATTTTTTACATTTTCTCCATCCGATAAAATGCGCCTTTTTTCTCTATCAATTCTTCGTAAGAGCCACATTCCAGAACATTTCCTTTTTCAATCACAGCAATCCGGTCAGCATTGCGAATGGTAGACAGACGGTGGGCTACGATCAGTGTGGTACGTCCTTTCACAAGTTTCTGGATTGAATCCTGAATCTTCTTTTCAGAGATGCTGTCAAGCGCAGAAGTTGCCTCATCCAGAATCAGGATCTTCGGATTCCGTAAAAATGCGCGGGCAATGGAGATGCGCTGCCGTTGTCCGCCGGAAAGATTTTCCCCATGTTCTGTGATCATCGTGTCCAGACCATCAGGCAGTTTCTGGACAACTTCTTCCAGGTTGGCTGCACGGATGACATTCCATAACTGTTCCTCGGAGATGGATTCAGATCCATAGGTGATATTCTCGCGGAGAGTTCCGGTGAAGAGAATGGACTGTTGTGGAACGACGGCAATCTGCTTTCGGTAGCTGTGCAGATCCAGTTCCATCAGGTCATTTCCATCAACCAATACCTGTCCGCTGTCAGCTTTCAGAAAACCGATGGCAAGATTGAGGATTGTTGTTTTTCCAGAGCCGGAACCACCGGCAAAGGCAACTGTTTCCCCCGGCTGAATCTTGAAGTTCAGATGACTTAATACCGGTTTTTCATCGCCTTTATAAGTAAAAGATACATCCTGAAATGTAATCTCACCTTTCAGATCAACTACTTTTTTCTTCCTACGGTTGTCCTCAATATCATTTGCACAAAGCACATCACCAATCGATTCAACGGATTCCAGGCCTTTCGCAATGATTGGCAGCAAAGTCACAATACTTGCAATCTGAGCGACGATGCTGGAAAAATAAGTCTGGTATAAGGTGATATCTCCGACACCGATGATTCCTTTCCATGCAATGTAGGCTGTAAATGCAAGACAGAATACCTGAAAGATCTGAAATGCAACCCAGCTGATTGAAGAAAAGTATGTCTGAATCATATCAAGCTGAAGCCCTTTTTCAGCAACTTTACGAAGCTGTTCACTCATTTTACGGGCTTCCTGATCTTCCAGAGCGTGAGCTTTCGTTACAGGAATCATTTCAACCATTTCCATTACTTTTGCAGAAGTTTCTTCCATTTCTTTACGGAAAGCACGGTTATGGGTTTTGATTTTTCCTTTAAAACCAACAATGATCAAAACAGAAACCGGTATCGTGCAGAGGAAGAAAAGAAATACGATCCGACTTTTGAAGATGACCACTCCGAAGGATACACCAATGTTCAGAATGATAGTCAAAAGAGAGATAAAGATCTGAGATGCAAGATTTTGTATCTGTTCTACATCTCGCATGATCTTCGACTGAAGCCTTCCGGACTGCATTTCTTTGTGATAGGTGATCGACAATTGCTGAAGCTTGCAGACTAGGGCTTCGCGCAATTCTTTCTCTACTGTTCGTACCGTTTTGGCATAGAGCCAGGTATGGATGTAGTTGGTTGGTATGTTCTGTACCAGAAATACAATCATAAGGATGGTATTCAGAATCAGAATTTGGGTAATATTCCCGTTGTGGTCTGTCACTGCATTGATAATATTAGCTGTGACGATTGGAAGAACCCAGGTTGGGGAATGCTTGATAATGAAAAAGAAAACGGAACCAGCCAGCGCGCCATAGTGTCCCTTGAAAAGAGAAAGAAGCGTGCGCAGGTTATTTTTTCTGTTCCGGCTGAAGATGTGCATCATGGCAGCTTCTTCCTGCCAGAGATCCTGTTCTGAAGTTTGTTGTATGTTATTTTCTTTCGTCTCTCCCATAGTAGTCTTTAATAACCTCCTGTACCGGTTTGTTGCAGATTTCGTAGCTGGTATCTCTTGCCGCAGTACTTCTGGAAGGAAGAACCGGTGCCCATTCCCACATGGAAAAACCATTGACCCATGAGCGTTTTGCGCAGGCCTCGAACATAGCTCGATACCAGTCTGGTTGTTCCTCCAGACGTAAAGCTCCCTGATTTGCCCAGTTGTTAGGCACCATTGAGGAACCTTTTCTGGACATGCATCCTGCTTCAGCGAAGAAAAATGGTTTCTTGAACTTCTGAACGACCCTTTCAATACGGTCAAGTTCCTGTTCCCACTGATCAATCGGATAATATCCGCTGGAGGAGATCATGTCGACACAATCCCACCAGGTTACATTTTCTTCCTGATATTTATCGGTATTATAGGAAACAGGTCCGTGGTAATAGTTTCGGATCGCAGCGATTACGTTTCTCCATTCTTCACTGCGGTGTTCCGTCATTACCATCTCACATCCTGCAATAAAAAGATCACATTGTTCGGCTTCTGCAATTTTGGCATAGTGTGTCTGGAATTCTGTGTAAGAGGCAAACCAGTTTTCCCATTTCGGTTCACATGGAACATCTTTTTCAAAGAAACTGATGTAAGCGCGCCAGACACCGTTTTTACAATTGACGGTAGGTTTCAGGGCAACACGGATGCCCTTGCTTTTTGCATAACGTATCATATTGATTAATTCTTCATCTGAGAATGTGGCACTGGAAGTGTAACAAATCTCTTCTGAGTGTGCGTGCTCCTGTAGCCCTGCAGGAGCAAGGATTACGAAATCAGCAGCCGTGTGTTCTATCATATAATCAAAACTATCACGTGCAGTCTGTGTAGAAAGAGAACCACGTTTGTGAAATGGCGCAAATGTAATTCCTTTAATATATCCAAGCTGATTTTGAATTTTCATTTTGGTAAAAACCTCCTGTCTTTCGAATTATATAGTTTCTGGATGTTTTCTGCTGAAAGTATATCATGTAGAAAAAAGATATGATATAATGAATCTATTACAAAATTGTAAAAATCTATGATGGAGATAATCTGTGAAACCTTATTTTGAATGTTCAGACAAATTAAACAAACCATATGAAGCCTTTTTATTTGATGCACAGACATCTGAGATGTTTCCAATTCTTCCACATTGGCATTATTTTGTGGAGATTCTTTACATGGTGGAGGGAAAGGCGTATGTAGAGGCAGGAGAAGAGAATTATGTATTGGAACCGGGAGATCTGATCGTATTTTATCCGCAGATGGCTCATGCAATTTATTCAGCAGGACAACTTCCAATCCGCTACTATGTCCTGAAATTTGATCCGGTACATCTGAATATATCCGGTTCGGCGCTTCCACCGATTTCGAGTCTGATCACCATGGCAGCAGTGGAGCAGAAGCTATCGGTTTATTTTTCGAAAGAGAAATTTAATCAGGAAAAAATGAAGCAGCTGATTCAGGGATCAGTGAAGACGTTAGAAGAAAAGCAATTTGGTTATGACATTATTATGCATTCGAATTATTGTCTTCTTATGGCAGAAATTCTTCGTGTCTGGAAGCAGGAAGGCTTTCAGATAAAAAAAAGGAAAAAGGAAACTGTATTAAGCGAAAAATTTACAGAAGTATCTGAGTACATTTCACAGCACTACCAGGAAGATCTCTCGGTGGCGGAGCTGGCGGAAAAATTTCATATGAGTTATTCATATTTTGCCGCAATATTCAAGGAGTACTATGGGCAGACCTGCAAGGAGATGGTTCTCACGGTAAGACTGCAAAAAGCGGAGGACTTATTGCAATTCACAGATTTTGACCTAACTTATATCAGCCAGGAGACAGGATTTTGTGACTGCAGCCATTTTATCAAGGCGTTTAAACAGAAGTATGGAGTGACACCGAGGAAGTATAGGATGTGTCATATTTTATATTCAAAATAAAAAAGGCTGCTACTCTAAAAAATAGCAGCCTTTCTTACTATATCAGCCTTTTGGAATTTGACCATCGACATACAGAATGTGATTAACTAACCACTCTGTGAGATATTTTAAAATTCCCATAATCTGCTCATCTTGATCTTCTACCTCATCATTGTGATGTTCCATAAATTCATCAAGTTTATGTATAAATTCCTGATGTTGAACTTTCTGTGTAAATATCTTCTTATAATTAATAGATTCCATATACTGCTCTTCATCACAAAAGTGTTTTACTGTATAATTTCGGAGATTTTCTAATATTATATCAATCCTATCATATTTATCCGGTGTAAACTCATCATGAAGCAGTTCATATGCCTCATCTGCATATTTAAATAACTGCTTGTGTTCTTCGTCTATCATATCTATACCGATATAATATTCTGGTTTCATTTCATACATAAATCAATCCTACTTTCAGTTTATTTGTTTTATGAACCTGTTCAATACTATTCATAATAGGCAAATGCATTTCTCATGAATTTCCTATATTTTCTCGTTTTTAATGTTAGATTCCACCAAAACATTCCCTAATTTTCTTGGAAATATCAGAATCAACAAAACCTTTCTGCGCCATGTCATCGAGCATCTCACACGTTTTTTCGTGCGATAAACCTTTCTTATATGGTCTGTCCTCGGTTAATGCCTGATAAATATCAATACATGCCATAATACGTTCCGGCTCATTTAATTCAGCTGCGGTTTTTCCAAAAGGATACCCTTTTCCATTTAATTTTTCATGATGGAAAGCTGCCCAGTCTCGTATTTCTTCAAAAT
>ENA-ORSB01002831-ORSB01002831.1-human-gut-metagenome-genome-assembly--contig:-NODE-2831-length-13151-cov-2.174404_pt1 | contig 13151 bp, 7 predicted proteins | sample MGYA00242180_ERZ509144 | MGnify/ENA primary metagenome ERZ509144 (study PRJEB26280, sample SAMEA2338661) | human gut metagenome | biome: human gut; feature: human-associated habitat; material: faeces...
CGAAGGCAAATGCGTCACAAGGAATTCCAGAGTTAATTCGTATAGCAAAAGGAAAACATTTTAGAGCAAACAATGCAGCCAAACATAAAAGAAATGCGAAATTCGGATGGTATCGTTATGATTCTAGATTTGCGTTGCCGGTATACGGAGATGACGGCGAGATTGAAAGATATAATGTTTTTCATGCATCAATGTTAATAAGGTGTGCAAGCGATGAAAAAATGTACTTGTATGATATAATAGACATAAAAAAAGAAACGAGCAACTCTTTCGACTAAAAGTCTACCGGACAAAAAACCCATTTCTTAAATTCAATTATAACAAGTGAATTAATAAATGTCAACAAAAAATTAGCGATGATGATACAGAACAAATGCAAGAACTTGCGTTCGATAAAACACTTGCGGGAAAAAGCGATTCAGTGTATAATATAATTTCAGTACGCTGCGAATCAATTGGCAGATATCGTACATGTTAGTTGTGTCTGGGGAGGATTTTATGGCTACAAAGAAAACAACAAAAAATACGAAGAAGCGTGGACGTCCGGCATCGAAATCAAATACGAAACGGACGGCTTCTTCGAGAAAGAATACATCGAAAAAGACAAAGCAGGCAAGCCCATTGGCAAGAGAGATTGTGTTTCTTGCTCTTTTTGTGTTTGCCATTTTGTCACTGCTTAGTTTGTTCCAAATGTGCGGCGTGTTTGGCAAAGGGTTAAGTGCCTTGCTGTTTGGACTGCTGGGAGCACTGGCGTATGTTTTCCCGGTTTATCTGGTTGTGACTGCAGGTTTGTATCTGGCAAATGCGAAGAATCAAAGACTGCGCCACAAGGTCTGGTATAGTGCCGGCATTTACTGGAGTGTGTGCGGATTATTTCAGTGGGTGGTAAATGACCCTGTGCAGAATGTATGGGAAGTCTATACTGTTTGTGCTGAAAATCACGGTGGTGGTGGTTTCTTCGGTGGAATTTTATCTTTTGAACTGGCACGTGTGCTCGGAAGAGCAGGTTCTTTTATTGTGATACTGGCGCTGTTTTTACTGTTCTTTATGCTGTTAAGCAAGAAACTCATTTTTTCTTCCATTCAGCAGATGTATAAAGAGCGTGAGACGGATGAAGATTATTATTATGAGGAACCGGAACCGGTGTATTCTCGTGGAAGACAGATGAGTACCTATACATTTGATAAAGAAGAAACTGCAAAAGCAAAGCCAAAGAAAGAGACGAGAAAGAAACGGGCAAAGAAAGCAGAGACAGAAATTCCGGAAAACAAGAATACGGTTTCGCAAAAAGAAATCAAACCGGAAGCCCAGATGGAAGAAGTGGTGCCGGAAGTACAGGATTTGTCGGAAATCAATATTATCCGTGGCGGAGAAGAGCCGGTTAGAGAATCAAGTGTTTACGAAAAAGAATTAGAAGAAAAATTTGGTGCATCAAAGAAAACACAGAGCGAACCAAAAACACCTACAAAAACAGATACGGTGGATGAGCCGGTGAAACAAAAGAAAGAACCGGTTAAGATAACCAAAGAAGATAAAAAAGAAATGGATGCGGTACATAAGGATTTATCAAAGGCTGCGACGGAACAGATTCCGTATCGTTTTCCTTCGCTTGATTTGTTGAACAAACCAAAGAGCAATGGAAAACGTATGGACAATTCCGAACTTCGTGCGACGGCGGCTAAATTGCAGTCAACGTTAGATAGTTTTGGCGTGCGTGTCAAGATGGGAGACATCAGCCTTGGACCAAGTGTAACTCGTTATGAACTGATTCCGGAACAGGGGGTTAAAGTCAGCCGCATTACCGGATTGAGTGATGATATTAAACTGAGTCTGGCGGCATCGGATATTCGTATTGAAGCACCGATTCCCGGAAAAGCGGCAGTTGGTATCGAGGTGCCGAATCCGGCGAGGGAAATGATTACGTTGCGTGAGTTATTAGAGAGCAGTGAGTTTATGAAGGCGAAATCCAAAGTCACATTTGCCGTTGGTAAAGATATCAGCGGAAAAACAATTGTTACGGATATTGCAAAAATGCCGCATTTATTGATTGCCGGTGCGACTGGTTCCGGTAAATCGGTTTTGATTAATACGCTGATTATGAGTATTATTTATAAAGCGGATCCGAATGAAGTAAAAATGATTATGGTTGACCCAAAGATGGTGGAACTGACTGCATACGAAGATATTCCACATTTGATGATTCCGGTTGTGAAAGATCCGAAGAAGGCATCGGCAGCACTTGGTTGGGCGGTAGCAGAGATGACCGGAAGATATCAGAAATTTGCCGATGCAGGTGTTCGTGATATCAAATCCTATAATGCGAAAATGGACAAATTGACAAACAAAGATGACCCGGATTATCAGAAGATGCCACAGATTGTTATTATTGTGGACGAGTTCGCGGATTTGATGATGGTTGCACCGGGAGAAGTAGAGGATTCCGTGTGTCGTTTGGCGCAGCTTGCCCGTGCAGCAGGAATTCATCTGGTTTTAGCAACACAGCGTCCATCGGTTAATGTTATTACCGGGTTAATTAAGGCGAATATACCATCACGAATCGCTTTGTCGGTTTCTTCCGCCGTGGATTCACGAACTATTATTGATTCGGCAGGCGCAGAAAAACTGTTAGGAAATGGTGATATGCTGTTTGCACCGCAAAATCTGCCAAAACCAATTCGTGTACAGGGAGCATTTGTTTCCGATGAAGAAAGAGATTCCGTTGTCAGCTTCTTAAAAGAGCAGAGTAACGGTCCATCCTATAATGAAGAGGTAACAAAGCATATCGACACGGCACCGGTACCGGGAGCAAAGAACGATTCTAATACTGCCCATGGTGGGGCACCGGAACAAGACGAATTATTTGTCGAGGCCGCCAGATTTATCATTGAAAAAGATAAGGCATCCATTGGTCTTTTGCAGCGCATGTTCCGAATTGGATTTAACCGTGCGGCACGAATTATGGACCAGCTTTCGGATGCGGGTGTTGTCGGACCGGAAGAAGGTACCAAACCGAGACAGATTTTGATGTCGATTGAACAATTTGAAAATTATCTTGAGGAGAATGGCTGATGAATGGCTGGCTGATTGTCAATGGATTTTTACACACCAAAAAGTTTTCTGAACTGACAGATTTATTTTTGCTTGCGGCGAAACGGTGCGGTGTGTCACTAACCGTTTATACAAACTGTGAAATTCTTGTAGATGTGCAGGAAAAGATAAAAGAAAAACCGGATTTTGTTTTGTTTTGGGATAAAGATATTTTACTTGCAAAATTTTTAGAAAATCAGAAAATTCCGGTCTATAATAGCAGTGAGGCAATTAGAATCTGCGATGATAAGCGGTTAACTTATCTGGCATTACAGGATAAAAAACTGCCGATTCCACAGACGATATTTGCACCGATGACATATTCGACCATTGGATTTAATCAGTATGATTTTCTTGGTGTGGCAGAAGAAAAACTCACATATCCGTTTGTGGCAAAAGAGGCATTTGGCTCCTTTGGTGAGCAGGTGTACTTGGTGAAAAATAGAGAAGAACTTTTAGCGGTGATGAAACAGTCGGATTCGGTAGAATTTTTGTTTCAGGAAATGATAGAAAACAGCATCGGAAGAGATGTCAGACTTCAAGTTGTTGGTGATGAAGTAGCAGCGTCCATGTACCGGTACTCGGAAAATGATTTTCGTGCCAACATAACCGCCGGAGGTAAGATGAAAGATTACACACCGTCAAAGGAAGAATGTGAACTTGCGGTTAAAGCATCTCATGCGGTAGGAACTTCTTTTGCAGGAGTTGACCTTTTGTTTGGCAAAGACGGTCCGATTGTTTGTGAAGTAAATTCGAATGCACATTTTAAAAATATACAAACCTGCACCGGTGTGGCGGTTGCGGATAAAATCGTGGAATGGATCATAAAGGATGTTAGAAAATGACAAAACGATGGAATGGTTTACTAGTCTATGATAAAGAGGGCGCAAAAAGAAATGCTTCCTACATAAAAATGCATGAAGAAGTGGGTAAAAAACTAAATATGCCGATTCATTTTTTATATGACGAAGATGTGATGGAATATTTGGAGATAAATCGGGAATCGGTTGATTTTTGTATGGTTCGCACAATCTGTCCTGCTTTGACAAAGCAAATTGAGGCGAGGGGGATTCCCTGCTTTAATTCTTCTTTTGTGTCAGAAATCTGCAATCATAAAGGAAAAACCTATGATTATATTTTGAAAAACTGCGAAATTCCGCTGGTAAAAACAAAGACGTTTCAAAATATTGAGTTATCCGAAAAATTATTAAAGGAGTATCCGGATTATGTAATAAAAGCGGTGGATGGACACGGTGGAAAACAGGTTTTTTTGACAAACGAATCCTTTGATTTGATTCAAACAGGAATCGCCAGTTCGGATTTTATCTTACAGTCATTTGTCAAAGGTCCCGGCGTGGACTTACGTGTGTACATCATTGGCAAGAAAATTGTGGGTGCCATAAAACGTCAGGCAAACAACAGCTTCCGGGCAAATTTTTCTTTGGGTGGAAGTGTTACGTCATACCAATGCGATAAAGAAATTCTTGATTATGTAAATCAGGTTGTTCAGGTGTTTGATTTTGGTATGGTTGGTATTGATTTTATTTTAGATGAAAAGAATCACTGGCTTTTAAATGAAATTGAGGATGTTGTCGGTGCCAGGATGTTATATCAGTGCCATCCGGATGTTCATTTGTTGGAACAATATTTTGCATTTGTTTCTGATAAATTATTGCATTAGAACAAGATAGTGTGTATAATACAAGTTATGTTAACAGATATTGTGCTTTGAAAAATGGAGGTAGAATATGAAATCAGATATTGAAATTGCAAGAGAGGCGAATATGCAGCCGATTCAGACAGTAGCAGAGAAATTAGACATCACTGCGGATGAATTGGATTTATATGGAAAATATAAAGCAAAATTGACGGACGAACTCTGGGAGCGAATTAAAGACCGCCCGGATGGTAAACTTGTCCTCGTGACAGCGATTAATCCAACACCGGCCGGTGAAGGAAAGACAACAACGACGGTTGGACTTGGACAGGCGATGGATAAGATTGGGAAAAAGGCAATTATTGCTTTGCGTGAGCCATCGTTAGGCCCTTGCTTTGGATTAAAAGGTGGTGCTGCCGGCGGCGGTTATGCACAGGTTGTACCGATGGATGATTTGAATCTTCATTTCACGGGAGATTTTCATGCGATTACTTCGGCAAATAACCTTCTTGCGGCAATGCTTGATAATCATATTCAACAGGGAAATAAACTTAACATTGATCCAAAACAGATCGTATGGAAACGCTGCGTCGATATGAATGACCGTGTACTTCGTAATATTACGGTAGGACTTGGACGCAAGGTGGATGGTGTGACAAGAGAAGATCATTTCATCATCACGGTAGCATCCGAAATCATGGCGATTCTTTGTCTTGCAGACAACATGAAAGATTTGAAAGAACGTTTGGGAAGAATTATTGTTGCTTATACTTATGAAGGAAAACCGGTTACGGCAAAAGAAATTAAAGCAGTAGGCGCGATGGCTGCACTTTTGAAAGACGCTATTCGTCCGAATATGATTCAGACTTTGGAGAATACACCGGCACTTGTGCATGGTGGTCCATTTGCTAATATTGCTCACGGCTGTAATAGTGTCCGTGCGACAAAGACAGCTTTGAAATTAGCAGATTATACAATTACGGAGGCTGGTTTTGGCGCTGACTTAGGAGCAGAAAAATTCTTAGACATCAAATGCCGTATGGCTGATTTGAAACCAGATGCCGTTGTACTTGTTGCCACGGTTCGTGCCCTCAAATACAATGGCGGTGTTAAAAAAGAAGATTTATCCGAAGAAAATCTTGATGCATTGAAAGCCGGTATTGTAAATCTGGAAAAACACATTGAAAACATTGCTAAATTTGGTGTGCCATGTGTTGTTACATTGAATGAGTTTGTAACAGACAGCGAAGCAGAACTTGCATATGTTAAGGAGTTCTGTGAGGCGAGAGGATGTGAGTTCGCACTTTCTAAAGTTTGGGAAAAAGGTGGCGAAGGCGGCATTGAGTTAGCGCAAAAAGTAATTGATACAATTGAGAATAAAGAGAGTAATTTCCATTATCTCTATGAAAATGAGTTGTCGATTGTTGAGAAAATTGAGACAATTGCAAAAGAAATTTATGGAGCAGGAGAAGTTATTATTGAGCCGGCAGCAAAACAGCAGATTGCGCGGATTGAGTCACTCGGGTTTGGCTCCATGCCGGTATGTATGGCGAAAAACCAGTATTCCTTGTCGGATGATAAAACAATTCTTGGCAGACCGGAAGGCTTCCCAATCCATATCCGTGATGTCTATGTTTCTGCCGGAGCAGGATTTGTTGTTGCCATTACCGGAACAATTATGACTATGCCGGGATTGCCAAAAGTGCCGGCTGCCGAAGGAATTGATGTAAATGACGACGGACAGATTACCGGTTTGTTCTAATTATCCTTTTTATCAGAGCAGAAACGTGCAAATTCTTTTGGAGAAATTTTCTCCATTTTGAGAAAGGCACGGTAAAAAGTAGAATAATCACGAAATCCTACATCTTGGTATACAGCAGAGGGGAGCACCCCCTCTGTTATTTTTTGTTTTGCCATGCTGATTCGTTTTAGTATGATATAATTATGCACGGTTCGGTCGGTTTGTTCTTTGAATAATTTTGCCAGCGTAAATTTATTCAGATAAAAGTGACCGGCTAACTGCTCCAGTGATAAATCCTCTTTGTAATGTTCATTAATATAAGACAGTACCTTATCAATGAAAGGGTTCACGTGTGTTGCTTTTCGTGGCTTCATATCTAAAAGAATGTGTTTGTTTAGTAGTGTAACCGCCTCTAAAATATGGGCACGGTTTAACATTTCTTTTCCATAAAAATCAATTTTTGAATTTTGGTAAATTCCCATAAAACATTGAAATATGCGCTCAAAATCATCGGAATCGGCAATATTAAAATGATACCGTTTGTTTTCTTTTGCCAGTTCAAATGGCTCTAATAAGGAGTGTTCGTTAAACTGGAAGGAGGATAAGCAGGCAGGGGTAATGTACATATAGGTTCGGTCATATTCATCATTTAGCTGTTCTTCTGAAGTAGGAAGAAGCTGATGAATTGTATAGGGAGGAATAACTATAATATCTCCACGTTTTACTTTATAAATACGGTCTTCAATAAACAGCATAACAGAGCCACTGAGATAGATATAAATTTCATAATAATCGTGCGTGTGTGCAAGAACCCTTGGAAAATGGTCGTTTGTTGTCTTTCGACATTCATAATAGTAATCGGTTGAAATCGGGTGGTCCGATTCATGAAGTAAATAGCGCATAAACAAATCCTCCTCGTCATCCTTCTTTTCTCTGATTATAGATTTATCTTATGCTTTTTGTCAAGATATTCAATTTTTGCAATGTAAAACACAGTTTTTGCAATCGGAATTGTATATTTTGTGATATATAATAAAATCACTATATAACGATAAGGAGTTGATATATGTGAAAAAGAACACAAAGATGTTCCAAAGAAGTTTGACAGCATTTTTAACAGCTGCGTTGGTTACAACTTCTTTTGGGGGACAAGGAATCGTTTTTGCGAAGGCAAAGAAGAAGGCTTCGCATTCTGTGAGTCTTACGGTGACGAATCCGGCAATTTCCATGCTTTCGCTGAAAAAAGGTGAAACTTTTCAGTTGAAAGTAAAGGTAACGCCGAAAAAAAAGGCAAAAAAAATAACAGTTCGCTCAACAAAATCCTCGATTGTTTCGGTAAACAAAAAGGGAAAATGTAAGGCGAAAAAGGCAGGTAAAGCAAAGGTTATCGTTTCTTGCGGAAAGAAAAAAACAGTGATTTCTGTTACGGTAACAAAGAAGCTTAAAAAAGTAAAGAAAGTAACACTTAGTAAAAAAAGTGCCAGTTTATTTTGTGGCAGTTCGCTGAAATTAACAGCAAAACTGACACCGGCAAAAGCAACAAAAAAAGGTGTTGTTTACCGTTCATCAAAATCATCAGTTGCATCGGTAAGCAAAAAAGGAGTTGTTATGGCGAAGAAGAAAGGTACCGCTGTGATTACTGCTTATGCAAAGGATGGACGCGGGGCGAAGGCAGTGTGTAAGATTACAGTGAAGGAAAAAAGTGCGGTAACAAAAGGTCCGGCAGTTAATACAAGTAAACCACAGCCGACAAAAGACCCGCTGATTACTGAACAGAAGGCAGGTTGCTTTACGATTGCAGCAAAGGATTCTGCAGCAAGTCTGTACTTAGATGCCAAAGGAGAAGATTATGATGGATTATCACTGATTGCAGCTTCCGTTGCCAAAGACATTTCTCTTGTTACAAAAGAGAAAGCAAAGGCAAATGTCGTAACTAAGACAGAATCATTGAAGGAATATGCAATTATTGCCGGCTCCATCGGAAACAATGCGGAAATTGATTCCTTGATTGAGCAGGGAAAAGTAGATGCCTCCCAGATAAAAGGAAAGCGCGAAGTTTACCGCATTCAGGTGGTAGAAAATCCGGTGGCAAATGTTAAAAAAGCAATTGTCGTTATCGGAAGTGATAAACGTGGAACGATTTACGGTCTTTATCATATTTCTGAGAAAATGGGTGTTTCTCCATGGGTTTACTGGGGCGATGCTACACCGGTTGCCAAAGATGTAGTTCAGATTCCGGAAAAGGAATTAACGGTTACATCCAAAGAACCATCCGTAAAATATCGTGGTATTTTCCTAAATGATGAAGCTCCATCACTGACTAGTTATGCAAAGAAAAAATTTGGCGGATATAATCAGTATTTTTATGAAAATGTCTATGAATTAATTTTACGCTGTAAAGGAAATTATTTGTGGCCGGCGATGTGGTCGAATACTTTTAGCGAGGACGGTAAGGGAACGAATAAGTTAGCCAATGCAGAACTCGCCGACAAATACGGTATTGTTATGGGAACCTCTCATCATGAGCCACTTTGCCGGGCCGGTGTGGAATGGCAGAACAAATATCGTCAGTATGGCACAAGCAACGCCTGGGATTTTAATACGAACGAAACCGCTATCACAAAATTCTGGGAAGACGGTGTGACAAGAAATAAAAATTTTGAAAATGTTTATACCCTTGGCATGCGTGGTGAGTCGGATTCTTCTTTGTCAGGAACAAAAGAAGAAAATATTGCACTTTTGAAAAAAGTAATTACGGCGCAGAAAGATATTTTGAAAAAGAATAATTTATCGGATGCCCCTCAGGTTCTTACTGTTTATAAAGAAGTAGAGGACTACTGGCATGGCACAGATAAAGCAGAGGGATTGAAAAAATGGGATGTTTTAAATGACGTAACCATTATGCTCTGCGATGATAACTTTGGAAATATGCGTACGCTTCCAACGAAGGAGGACCAAAATCGAAAAGGCGGCTATGGTATGTATTATCACTTTGATTACCATGGCGGTCCGACTTCCTATGAATGGGTAAATACAGTTCCTCTTACTAAAACTTGGGAACAGATGAATATGGCATATGAGCATGGCATTGATAATATCTGGATTGTTAATGTTGGTGATTTGAAGCCGATGGAGATGAATATTTCCTATTTCCTTGATATGGCATATGATTATGATACATGGGGAACAAATGGAAAAGATAAAATTACTGAATATCGTAAAAACTGGGTAAAACAGCAGTTTGGCGAAAATACATCGGATTCTCTTGTGAATGAGATGGAGAAGCTGTTAGATGATTATACATGGTTAAATGGTTCCGGCAAACCGGAATCCATCAATTCGGCAACTTATGATTCAGTAAATTATAATGAAGGCAGAGAAATGCTTGTCAAAGTGGATGATATGATACGAAGAGCAAAAGCGTGTCAGAAAGAGATTCCATCGGATTGGCAGGCGGCATACTTTGAACTTGTCTATTTCCCGGTTGTTGCATCGGCAAATGTGACAAAAATGCAGATATTAAGCGGCATCAATAAATATCTGGCGAAAAATAACAGTGTGGCAGCAAATTTATATGCGGCTGAGCTGGAACAAGCGGTGGCACTGGATAAGGAATTACAGAAAACGTATAACAAAAATATGCCGGGAGTTGGTGACAAGTGGGATGGTATGATGAGTTCTCCTCATGTCGGCTTTGTAACTTGGAATTCAACCGGGTGGAGTTATCCAAAAGCAGTCTGGGTGAAACCGGCAGCTGATGGTAAAATGATGGTTACGATGGAAAATGAAGAACAGGCTGTCGAGGCATCAGAAAGTAGTACATTATCCGATTTTACAAATCTGAATCAGGAATCTTATACGGTAACTGTTTCCAATCAGGGAGCGAACAGTTTTGCTTATACGATAACTCCTTCGGAGGACTGGATTGTTGTAAGTAAGAAATCCGGCACAGTAAAATCACAGGATGCGTTTGAGGTATCGGTTGATTTTTCAAAGGTCAAAAAAGATGCTTCCGGCTCCGTTAAGATTCAAAGCGGCAGCCAGACCATTACAATTAATGTTAATGCAAAGGTATATGATACATCTTCCTATGCAGACAAGACATATATTTACACAAATGGATATGCCTCCATTCTTCCGGGAAATTATGTAATGGCAAAAGAAGGTGGCAATAATACATCCTTCCATGTTTTTGACGGTTATGGAAAGACCGGACAGTCAATGAAAATTCTTCCGACAAATGCGGATAAGACAAAGACGATGAAAGAAGCTGCCTATGCAGAATATGCAGTATGTGGTCCAAACGAAGGGGATTATAAATTTACTGTTTATACAGCACCTTCCAATAATCTGGAGCGTGATAAGGTTTCCATTTCGTATGGTTATTCGATTAACGGGGAAACATTAGTTGAGAAAAATACGGTAGATGCCGATACGTTTTTGGCTGGAGAATACAGTGGTTCATGGGCAAATGATGTGAAAGTAAATGGCAGAAAGCAGGAGAATAATATCCACCTAAATGCTGGCGTGAATACGATTCGTATATATTCTGATGACCCTGCATTCCTGCTTCAGAAATTGGTTGTTTCTGAAAAATCGGTCAAAAGCTCTAATGCCGGGCCGAAAGAAAGTTATTATGTTGGTAAAAAACAGACAAAAGAAACAACGCTTGCAGGTGTTCTTGCAGATGAAAATGTACTTCCGGGAACAATTACCACGGAAAAAACAACATATCAGGCAGGTGAAACCTTTAGTGCCAAGGGAATTATATCAGAATCGGAAAGTTATTTTGCCGGTTTAGATGCAAAATCGGACAATGCAGCAAAGGTAAAAATTTCATGTGGAGACCAGACATTTGGTACCGTAACAATTGGTAAAGAGCAGGCACTGTATGAGGCGGCAGATATGGCAAAACTGGATGCCGGCAGCCAGACGTTTACAATGACCGTCGTATCCGGTAATGTCAGCGTGAGCGGAGTAACCGTCCGCACTCGTGATTATGCGAAAGTTCCGGGAAGTATTTCAGCTTCTGATCATGAAGGAGTTAAGGCAGCACATACTAATTTACAGGCAAAAAAGGACATGACATATTCTTATCTTGCGCAGGTTGAAAAAGATGATTTGTTTGTATTTTACCTGAAAGGAAAGTCCGACGGAAAAGCTTTTGTAACACTTAAATGGAATGACCAGACAATTGGAGAAGTTCAGTTATCCGATACCATGCAAGAGTATATGTTAGATGGTGCAATGGATTTGACGCCGGGGCTTGGTACCATCACAATGGAAGTGACGGGAGCGGATGCGGTAATTGAATCGCTGTCTTCTAAAGTGTATGAAGATGAAGAAAGTCTGCCGGTTTCCATTACGGCAACGAGTGAAGAAACTTCAAATGCAGCAGAAAATGTATATGATAAGGATGAAAAAACAACATGGAAGCCACAATCAACGGATGCAAATCCTATGCTTACATTTGACTTTAAGGATTCTTATCAGTACGACCGATTTATGATTCAGACAAAGGATTCATCGCTTGGCAGTTATGAGGTTCAGGTAAAACAGTCAGATGATACATGGAAGACAATATATACCGGAAAAGCAGGCGATGACGGAAAGACCATTTTTGTTCAGGGTAAAGAAGCAATTGAAAGCACACAGGTACGGTTTGTTTTTGCAGATACGAACGTAGAAGTTTCAGAAATAACTTTGACGCCGTATGTCAACTGGGCAATGAAAGATGCAGTAAAACTTGCCGGACAGAAGAAAAGTGGTGGTGATTCTTTCACTGTTCCAAACTCTGTCGTGGATGGAGATCGAATTACGAAAGGTTTGGAAACTGGTGTTGGAGGAAGCAGTGATACAGACCGTCATGAAGTTACGATGACGTTTAGTGAGCCAAAAAGTATCAATGTGGTTCGTCTCTTTACTTTGCAGGAAAGTGAGTTTGCGAGTGCAGGAACCGGTGTGATACCGGATTTGACAATGACATCTGAAAAAGCGCAGTATTCATACCGTATTTCCTATTATGAGAACGGAAAATGGACCGAGATGGGAGCTACTGTGAGACCGGATGCAGGAACAAATCCGAAAGTAACAACGGAAGTTTCATTGAAACGAAAAGTAAAAGCATCCAAAATCAAAGTGGAGATTTATACAAGCCACTGGATTCGAATTAATGAATTAGAAGCTGTGGAAACACATCAGTTTTCTGCGGTAAAGTAAGAATGTAATCGGAACTTTTAAAATTGTATTTATAACGGTTTTATGTTACAATAGTGTTATATAATTTTGCATGAGGAGGGATGATATGCTTGAAAATAAATTAGGTCTTACAAGTTCTGCTGAACTTGCTCGTATGGAAGAGCAGTTAAGCAAGAAAAAAGCAGTCTTATTATTTGAAAAAGGCATTTTAGATTCCCTCCCGGCAGGTAAGTTTTTTACTTTGCAGGCAATTTCCTGTAAAGCCAAAAAAGAACCGGCAAAGTTTTATTTCCTTTGCTGGTTCTACTATAACGAATCAATTATTAAAGAATCCTTAAATCTGAAAATTCTTATTTCATGCTTTCTTTTAAAATAAATGCCATCAGAAGTGCATCCGGTCCGATATGGGTTCCGATTGCCATTCCAACTTCATGTAAGCTGCTTTCTGTCAGGGAAAAAGCTTCCATG
>ENA-ORSB01002835-ORSB01002835.1-human-gut-metagenome-genome-assembly--contig:-NODE-2835-length-13127-cov-2.959073_pt1 | contig 13127 bp, 12 predicted proteins | sample MGYA00242180_ERZ509144 | MGnify/ENA primary metagenome ERZ509144 (study PRJEB26280, sample SAMEA2338661) | human gut metagenome | biome: human gut; feature: human-associated habitat; material: faeces...
ATCCCGAAAGATATATTTTCGAATAACAGTTGCTCGCCGAACCGTTTGCTGAGATTATCTACTTGTAAATAACTGATCATAATTTTATGTGTAATGCGGGACAAAGATAAGAAATTAATGACTACTCAGGTATTTTTTCCGTTCTTCTTCCGGGAAGTGCTCGATGGCATAGCGGAGCATGGTGCGGGGCATCCGGCTGGAACGGGAAGATAAAAAGTCTTTCAATACCTGACGGTCTTTTTTGCCGGTTTCACGGAGCAACCAGCCGACGGCTTTGTGGATCAGATCGTGGGGGTGGTTCAGAAGCAGGTCCGAAATAGCCAGACAGTCCCGGAAATCTCCTTGCCGGACAAAATGCATACAGCTGACTATAGCTATCCGCTGTTCCCACATATTGGACGAGTGGGCTAAAACATACAATATCCCGCGGTCTTTATCTGTCAACCATACTCCCAAAAGCTTGTAGCAGGTGAGGTCTACCAAATCCCAATTATTGATGTTTCGGGTTTGTGAAAGGTAGAAATCGACGCAGGTTTGCCGGAAAGCTTCGTCTTTGTTTTTAGTAAATTGGTCTACCAGGATAAGCAAGCCGGTTAGCCGGATTTCATGGTAGGGAGAAGAGATCAACTCGGCTAAGACCGGAGGTGTTGCTTTACGGTATTTCAGTGCTATGCTTCTTTGTTCGGGAACGGTGATTCCCAGGAAAAGATCTCCTTCTCCGTATTGACCTTTCCCGGTTTTGAAAAAACGGGAAAGGTGTGCGGCTTTATCCGGATTACCGAGGGCATTTAATTCGGCTATGATGTCTTGTGCCGTCGGAGTGGCATGGGTTTCGGGCTTCATCAGTTCAGTTTTTTTCGCCACACCAGTTGCTCCAGCAATAAAGCCGATACAGCGATCAGGATAAACCAGCCGGTGAGGTATTTGTTATTATCTTGTAAAACAATCTCTTTTACTAATTCGCTATTGTGATCGAAGCAGGTTGTTTTAATATCTGGCACCTTGCTTCGGGGAAAATATTGGCTTAGTTCCTGTTCCTTACAAAATTCCATTTGTGATTCGGTACGGTCGTAGTTCCAGGCTAGTACATCGACCAGACGGCCTTCCTGGTATACTTCGAATAATCCTGCTTCTTGTATGGTCGTTGCGTTGGTGAGTTGCAGGTCGCCACTGAAATTTTTCCGCACCTCAGGGATAAATTCAAAGGTGTGGTTTTCGTTCCGGATTTGCAGGGGTTGGTTGGTCTGGATCGTTCGGGTATTCAGAAGTACGGGAGCGGTGGTATTCAGAAAGTAGGAGGTATGAAGACCGGTATTGACCTGAAAAGCCATGTTGACCAAAAGTGGTACGAACAAAGGATGAAATACCAGATCACTGTCGGTGGGCAGAAAGTTGAAAGCAGAAAGGTAAAGATTTCCTTTGCCGTAATGCCGGGATACCAATAGAGGTGCCGAGTGTTTATCCGATAATAAGATTTCGGTATGGGCGGGTAAAATAAGCCGGTAATACTGACGGATTTGAGGGAGTATTGTTTTAATATCCGGTTGTTCGAATGCATCCCGGAATAAGGCTGCCTGGGTTTCGATATGAGCGATTACGGTATTGGTATCCCGTTTGTCGTAGCGGGGAGCTTGTATTTTTTGTAAGAATTTATTCTGAACTTCGGGAGAGGAAGAGGCCGGAAGAACCAATAGATTGCCTCCGTTCATCAGATAGTCTTCCCACATGCTTTCCAGACCCGTAGAACTGTCGGTCAGACCGTCCAGGATAATCAGGCTGTAGCGGGGAAGGTTTTGCCGGACTGCCTGGTTGACAGGAATGGAGGTAAAACTAAAATGGCTGGAATCCGAAAATAGTTTTCCAAAATAGGGATTTTCCTCCTGTTGCCATAAATACAGAATTTCGGTATTTTCACTGACCGGATAGGCAAAATAAAATGTATTGTCGAAAAGGACCGGAAAATCGGAGATTTCTACCGTTCCCTTATAAAAGTCTTCTGCTGTGTTCAGATAACTGATTTCAACCTTCTTTTCGCTATGGGCTTCGAGATCGGTTTGGATGATGCTGCGCTTTTTTCCGTTGATCGTCAGGGTGAGCGGAATATGGTGAAAATCCCTGTCTGAAGTGTTGACCAGGGTGATATATACTGTTTCGGATTGATTTTGTTTATGGAAGGCTTGCCCGAAGTTCACTTCTTTGATATAGAGATTACTTCGGTTTTCAGGTTTCATCATCAGAAAGACGGATTCCAGGGTAGAGTCGGTGATGATGTGTTGGAAATCACAGTTCTTTTTCTGGAAATCAGAAATCAGGAATAGCGTACCCGGCTGGTTTTCTCCCGATTCTTTTACTTCTTTATAGACTTGAGAAAGTGGTTTAGTGGCCGGGCTGATTTTAAGATTCCCGATAGCCTGGAGCATTTTTTCTTTATCCAATGTGACCGGAAGAACTTTATCATTGGTGAACAAGCTGAAACGGCTACCGGCGGGATAGGTATCGACGATGTCGAAAAGATGTTTTTTCGCTTCTTCGAAAAGACTTCCTTGCGAACCTGTATTGGTCATCGAGAAAGAATTGTCGGCGTAGATAAAAATCCGGGGAGTGGTCGTTGCGGGCAAAGCTTTTCCTTCCGGGTTGAGATAGGGGGTAGCAAAAGCGATGACGATACAGCTTAAAGCTAATAGACGCAGAAACAACAACACTAAATTTTTTAAACGTGAACTGTTTTTCTTTTGCTTTTGTAAAGCTTCCAGAAAGTTGAAGTTGCTGAAATAGACTTTTTTATATCGCTTTAAACTGAACAAATGTAATAGAACAGGTATAACCAATAACAGTAATCCGTATAGAAATACCGGATGTAGAAATTGAATGACTGATAACATAAATACTCGATTTATCGATTAAATATACCTGATTGAGGGTACCGACTATTTGCGGGAGTAAAAGTAGCAATAATTTCTGTTTTTCGGGATAAGTTTATCCCGGAGAGTGAGGCGGTTTGTATATCTCTGACTGTCAGTTTGAAAAAATGAATTGTTAGTAAAAAAGCCGTTTTTGTTATTAAAAAGGTATTCAAAAATCAAAGAGATAATTTTTTTAATTGTACTTTTAAGTGGTCTTATATTTTCATAGTCGAAATTACCAATATCATATTCAGCAATTACTCCATCCATATCACAATATATACTAATATTTTTATCTTTATTTTTTTCTATACAATCATAAAATTTCATTTCAATTACCTCGTTTGAATATAAAACCTCGCTAAAAAAGCGGGGTCCTTTGTTATTCTTTCTTTTCTTCTTTTACTTCTTGTTTTGGAAGTGCTTCTTTTCTAGATAAATTAAGCTTACCTTTTTTATCGTATCCAGTTGCTTTTACCAATATTTCATCACCAACAGATACAACATCACTTGGTTTTTCAACTCTTTCATTTGCAAGTTGTGATACATGTACAAGACCTTCACAACCTTCCCATAGTCTAACAAAGCATCCAAAGTCATGAATATCTACAACTTTTCCTGTGTAAATCTTTCCTATTTCTACTTCTCTAGCTACATTTTCTATCATTTCTCTTGTTTTAGCAATAATATCTTTATCCATATGATAAATAGTAACTGTACCATCATCTGCTAAATCAACTTTAACAGCATTAACATCATTTACACTATTAACATGGCTTGCTTCTAATATGATTTTAGTAATCATATCTCCACCTTTACCAATAACATCTTTAATTTTATCAGGATTAATTTTAAAGATTTCTGTTTTAGGTGCATATTTAGATACTTCTTTTCTAGGTTCAGCAATTATTCCTTCCATCATATCAAGTATTTTCATTCTTGCTTCTTTTGCTTGCGCTAAAGCTTCTTTTAATATTTGTTTTGTAATACCTTTAATCTTAATATCCATTTGAAGTGAACAAATACCTTTTCTTGTTCCACCTACTTTAAAGTCCATATCACCTAAATGATCTTCCATACCTTGTATATCAGTTAGTATTGTATAATCTTTTTCATCTTTTGATGTTATTAGTCCCATAGCAATACCCGCAACTGGAGCTTTTATTGGTACACCTGCGGCCATTAAACTCATACATCCAGCACATATTGTAGCTTGTGAACTTGATCCATTTGATTCTAGTATTTCAGAAACTACTCTAACTGTATATGGAAATTCTTCTTCACTTGGCATTACTTGTTTTAAACATCTTTCACCAAGTGCACCATGACCTATTTCTCTTCTACCAGGAGCACCATATCTTCCTGTTTCACCTACTGAAAATTGTGGGAAGTTATAATGTAACATAAAATGTTTTTCTGCTTCTAAACTTATTCCATCAAGTGCTTGATATTCATTTAAAGCACCAAGTGTAGTGACTGCTAGAGCTTGTGTTTCTCCTCTTGTAAATACAGCAGATCCATGTGTTCTTGGAAGAATATCAATTTCACCACTAAGAGGTCTTATTTCATTCATTGCTCTTCCATCTGCTCTTGTTTTTTCATTAACAGTAATTGATCTAAATATATCGTATTCTATTGATTCTAATACTAGTTTTACTTTTGTTAATAGAATATTTAATTCATCTTTATCTAAATCACTATTTTCTTCTTCATATTTAGAAACAACTTCTTTTTTAACATTGTCTATTGCTTCATATTTAGCTAGTTTTTCTTTTATTCTCATTGCAGAATCTAACTTATCTGCGGCAAGATTTTTTACTTCTTCTCTTAGCTTATCAGTTATGTCTAATTTTTCATATTCCATTTTAGGTAATCCTATTTCTTTAATAATAGTTTTTTGGAATTCACATAACTCTTTAACTGCTTCATGACCAAACATTAATGCTTCAAGCATATCCTCTTCTGATACTTCTTTTGATCCTGCTTCAACCATGTTTATTGCTTCTGTAGTTCCTGCAACTGTTAAATCAATATCTGATTTTTCAAGTTCATCAGGTGTTGGATTTATAATAAATTCTCCATTTACTCTACCAACTTTTACACCTGCGATTGGACCATCAAATGGTATTTGTGAAATACTTGTTGCTAGTGAAGAACCAAACATTGCAGCTAGTTCTGGCGAATTATCAGTATCAACTGATAAAACTGTATTAACAACTTGTACCTCATTTCTAAAATCTTCTGGAAACATTGGTCTCATTGGTCTATCAATCATTCTTGCTGCCAAAGTTGCAGCATCTGTTGGTCTACCTTCTCTTTTAATAAATCCTCCAGGAATCTTACCAACAGAATATAATTTTTCTTGGTATAAAACCATAAGTGGGAAGAAATCAGATAAAATATTTGCATTATCAGATACAACTGCTGTAGATAAAATAACTGTATCACCATATCTTACTAAAACTGCTCCATCTGCTTGTTTTGCATATTCACCTTGTTCTATAACTAGTTTTCTTCCTCTAAAATCTAATTCAAATACTTTTTTACTCATAAAATTCTCCTCTAATTATATTTTACCACAATAATCTGATTTTAAATATTATATTTTTCTTTTTTTCCTATTATTTCTTTTATTAATCTATCAATAAAATAATCTTCATTTATATCTTCGTCGAAATCATGATCAATTTTTATACCATATCCATTACAATATACTTTTAAAAATGATCTTAATGTTCTCGTATTCCCATCCAAAAAAATTTGTTCTTTCCATATGTCATATACTAGGTTTGCTAATTTTTCTTTATCCATTTCATATGTTAAAAATTGCATTTGTTTAAGTTTTTCATTTAATTTTTCTCTTGTTTTAATATTTACATTTTCTCTTATTTTACAATTATTTTCATCATATAAATCACTAAATAAAAATATATGTAACTTTTCTAAATAATCTAAAGAAAATATTGTTTCTTCATTAAAAGAATAAAATTCATTTATTAATTTATGTTTAAAATTAGTTATCTTATATTCTATTTTCTTTAATTCTTCAATATCTATAATTCCAAGTTTATTTTCCATATTTTACTCCTAAAATAAAAAGCACATAAGTGCTTATTTTCTTAATCCTAATCTTTCGATTAATTTACGGTATCTATTAATATCTGTCTTTTTAAGATATTCAAGTAAATTACGACGTTTACCAACTTTCATAAGTAAACCTTTTTTTGAATGATAATCATGAATGTTTACTTTTAAGTGTTCAGTTAAAGTCTTAATTTCTTTAGTTAGAATAGCTATTTGTACTTCTGGAGAACCAGTGTCACCTTCGTGAGTAGCATATTCTTTAATTATGTTTTCTTTTTCAGATTTCTTTAATGCCATTTTAATTTCCTCCTATAATAATATTTGCCTTAAACCTAGTATATGGTTCGGAGAATCCGATAACCAAGCAAAAGGTATGTATTTAATATACATTAAATCGTAAATAAAATCAATACTTTTTATAAATTATTTGAGTACTTTACTTATTGTTATCAATTCCTGGAAATTTTAATGTCTTACTTTTACCTTCTTTTAAAAGTTTAATACTCGTATCTGTTAAAGTATCTACTGAATCATCTAAGGTAACTTCAAAATTATTATCATCTAATCTATTATAAAATACTATTTTCTTCTTAAACTTTTTTAATTCATTAACATCCTCTATTGTACTTGCAATATCTAAGACCACATCATACTTATAATCATCTAACTCATATATTTCTTTTGAAAAAATTATGTCTAAAAATGCTTTTACCCTATTCATTAAAGTTTTATTATAATATTCACTATCTGGTATATTTGTATTATTTAAATCCTCTAACACACTAAAAAATCTTGAAAATATAACATCTAAATCATGATCATAAATTTTATTTATATCATAATTTTTACTTTTTGATAGTCCATTTGAAAGTTCAACAATTATTTCAGAAGTATAGTATTTTTCTTCATCCTCATCATATACATCAAATACTGGAGAAAACATAGTTCCCATTATATACTCAATATTTTCTAATACTATATTAAAATCCATATTAGAAACTAAATAATCATTATCTAATATATTATAAATACCATTTAATAATTTTTTTCTTTCTAGATTATCATCAAGTGACGATGAAAATGTACTTATACTTATAAAATGATCTAGTATATCACTATTTAATATATCATTATACTTAATACATAAATCACAAAATATATCCTCAGCATCACCTTTTACATTTATCATTCTTGGTAAACCTTTTTTTAGTATTTCCTTATTATCAAGTTCATTATATAATTTTACTACTGTACTTTTTTTCACAAAACCACCTTCATTTAAGATGATATATTATTTTATAAAAATAATCAAGAAAAAAAGCTATAAAACTATAGCTATCATATTATTAGATCCTTTATTTACTACTTTACATAATGTTGATTGAAGTTTATATCTTAAATTATCTGGCATAAGAGATAATTTTGCCTGTATTCCTTCTTGTACAATTGCATCTAAACTTCTACCAAATATTTCACTTTTCCAAATACTATCAGCACTTTCTTCTTGGTTTTTAGTTAAATAATTTATTAATTCTTTTGATTGAAGTTCTGATCCTATAATTGGTTCAAATGTACTTTCAACATCTACTCTAATCATATGAATTGATGGTGCTACTGCTTTTAACTTAACACCATATCTTCCACCTTGTTTAACTACTTCTGGTGTATCTAATTTCATATCTTTTAAAGTTGGTATTGCAATTCCATATCCAACTTCTTTAACCATTTTAAGTGCACTCTTATATTGTTCAAATTCTTCTTTTGTTTCATTATATTCTTGGAATATATTAAGAAGTGAGGCCCTACTATTTATACTTGTTCCAATGATTTCTTTTAGTACTTCATCATATAAATTATTAGGCGCAGTAAGTGTTATTGTTACCTCTCCCTTTGCTGGATCTACATTTGACATATATGCTTTTTCTATTTGATCACACTGTTTAAAATGTTTATTAATAGAATCTATATCACGAAGTTTATCAACTTCTACAACACATTCCCTTATTTGATCTATATATACTTTCTTTATCGGATGATTTGGATTTAATGTTCCTATCCAATCCGGAATATCTACTTTAACATTAAGTACAGGAAACTCATATAAAGCCTCTTTTAATATGTTATACACATCTTTTTCATTCATAGTTTCTGCACTTATTGGTATTACAGGCACATTATGTTCTTCTTTTAATTTTTCTGCTAATCTTTCAGTTTCTGGAAGTGTTGGATGTGCTGAATTTAATAAAACTATAAATGGTTTGCCTATTTCTTTTAGTTCACTTATTACTTCATTTTCTGCTTCTATATAATTATTTCTAGTAATATCGCCTATACTACCATCTGTTGTTACTACAATACCTATTGTAGAATGATCTCTAATTACTTTTTCTGTGCCTATTTCAGCTGCCTCTACAAAAGGAATGTCTTCATCATACCAAGGTGTTTTAACCATTCTTGGTTCTCCCATTTCATCTTCATAACCTTTAGCAGCAGGAATAACATAACCAACACAATCAACTAATTTTATATTTGTTTCAAATTCTTCAACCTTTATTTTAGCGGCTGTTGATGGAACAAATTTAGGTTCTATTGTCATAATTGTTTTTCCTTGTGCCGTTTGAGGAATTTCATCTAAACATCTTTTTCTTTCATATTCATCTTCAATATTAGGCACAACTAAATTTTCAATAAATTTCTTTATAAAAGTGGATTTACCTGTTCTTACAGCTCCAACTACACCAAGGTATATATCTCCACCTGTTCTTTCTGATATACTTTTTATAATATCTATCTTTTCCATTTAATCCCTACTTTCTTTATTAAACTATATGAATTAAATTATGTGTTATTACATTTTTTTGACTTTTTTATTTTTTCATGATAGAATACTAACCCGAAAAGAGAGGTTATTTATGGATTATGATGTTGAAATGTTAAAATTATATTTCAAAGAAAAAAATTATTCTGAAGAAAAAATTAATGAATTATTAGATTCAAACCCATTTAATAAAGAATATATGGAATGGATAAAAAACAGAAATTTAACAGGAAAAGATTTAGCAAGAGTAATTATTAAAAACCATTTAATAAATAAAGATACAAATTTACAAGAGATTACATCACACGAAAATGACAGAGTAAGTAAATATTTATTTAATAAATCTATAACTTCTATAATTACATAATCAATTAGATTTATGCCAGGATATACTATATTTATACGTGGTAAATCTAATATTCTAAAATCATGTATTAACCATAATATTCCATTCATTGCTGGAGAATGTACATATGATAAAACTTATTATGAAAAAATTAAAGAATATTATTTAAATTTAAGTGAACAATTAAAAAATTGTGAATTCATAGAAGATGAATCTGATTATAGAAATACCTGTATTATCAGATCAAGATAAAAAGAGTCCTTTGAACTGTCTATCTTTATTGACAAGTTCATTTAGACTCTTTTTTTAAAACATCTTATCTACATTCTTAGGTACATTATCTGTAACTATAGTATTTATAATTTTATCTTCTTGTTCTTTACTTACTTCTTTACCAGTCATTTTACTAAGTTCACGAATAACATCTCTTATATTATCCTCATTTTTCATATTATCACCTTGAAGTTTTTTAGCAAGATCAAGTATTGTAGACTTTTTAACATTAGTCTTTTTTTCTACTTTATTAAAAAAATTATCACTAAAATTCATTAGATTACCACCTTCTAATCTAATATATGTCTTTTGCCTAAAATTGTGACAAAAGAAAAAAGTAACTTATATTACTTTTCTTCACCTTTACTTTTAAATTGTATTATTATTGGTGTTCCTTCTAAATCAAAATTTTCCCTTATTTTATTTTCTAGATATCTTAAATATGAGAAATGTACTAATCCTTTGTTATTAACATTTAATGTAAATTTTGGTGGCATAGTACCTGTTTGAGCAGAAAAATAAATTTTAAGTCTCTTACCTTTATATGAAGGTGCTGGATTTAATGCATATGCATCATTTATTACATCATTAAGTACACTTGTTTTAATTTCTCTTCTAGAATTTTCATACACTTTAATTATTTCAGGCATAAGTGTATGAAGTCTTTTTTTAGTAAGCGCACTTAAAAATACAATTGGAACATAACTTAAAAATTGAAATTCCGCTCTCATTTTTTGAGTATATGTTTTTATATCGTTTTTATCATCAACAGTATCCCATTTATTTACTACAAGAACCATTGGTTTACCTGCTTCAAGTGCATAAGCCGCAATATGTTTGTCATGTTCAATAATTCCTTCTTCTGCATTTATAACAATTACGCACACATCGCTACGTTCTATTGCTTTCATTGCTCTCATAAGACTATACATTTCAACGTTTTCATATATTTTGCCTTTTTTTCTCATTCCAGCAGTATCAATTACTACATAATCTTTCTTTTCATACTTAAATTTAGTATCAATTGAATCTCTTGTTGTTCCTGCTTCATTACTAACTATTACTCTATCTTCATTTAAAAGCGCATTAGTAAGTGAACTCTTACCAACATTTGGTCTACCTATTAAACAGAACTTTAAAACATCACTAGAATACTCCTCTTCATATTTTGGAAAACCTTTTGTTACTTCATCCATAAGATCATCAAATCCAATTGCATGTTCACCACTTATTGGAATATAATGCTCAAATCCTAATTCATAAAAATCATATAAATTATCTAAATGTTTTCTATTATCAATTTTATTAATAGCAACTATTACCTTTTTCTTTGATTTAAATAATATATCACGAACTACAAAATCATTAGCATTTAATCCCATCTTACCATCTACAACAAATATAACAACATCCGCTTCATCAATTGCAATTTCTGCCTGCATCTTTATATCAATATTAAATGTTTCATTACTAGTATCTATTCCGCCTGTATCTATTAAATTGAATTTATAGTCATCATATGATCCAATACCATAAATTCTATCTCTAGTAATTCCTGGAACATCTTCTATAATTGCAACTTTTCTTCCTACTAGTCTATTAAATATTGTTGATTTACCTACATTAGGACTTCCTACTAACGCTACTGTTGGCATTTTCATAAGTAATCACCTCACATAGGAAGATTATATCACATTTTATAAAATTTTGTAAATTATATTTTTATACCCCTTCCTATTATCTTATAAACTATATCACCATATACTAAATTTGAATTTTCTATTAAATTTATATCTTCTCTTTTAGCATTAACATAAAATTTATCATTATAGTAATAAATTTCATAATTAATGTATTCAAGAGGATCATCTACTTCATATAAAAATAGTGTATCTCTTAGAACATTTAATTTTAAATTTACAATATCATCATATATTAAATCTTCATTTTCTGTTATTTCTAAAATATCCAACGTCATCATCGGCAAAATAAATATCATCAATAAGCATTTTCCCTGCCATATATTCTGATATGCATCATAGCCTGTCATATATTTCGAAAACAATGGAACGGACAATACAACAGCACACACACACATAAATTTCCACATTATTTTTTTATTTTCTCCAAAAAAATAATGCGCCCAACTATAATATCCACAAAACAAAACTGGAATCATAAATATTGGAAAAACCACATAAACAATAACAGAAACCGGAACTTTTGAATAAAATGTAAGACAACTAAAAAACATTTCTACTGGTGCAAGGCGTTCTTTCCAGTTTACATTGATAATTTCTTTTTTTGTATATGCATTATATTGATACATTCGATCTGTCTGTAATGCCGTACCTGCAATTGATACCGTACTATCATCTATTTTAGGCTGTGTGAAACAGAGTACTATCATTACAAGCAGAACCACCAAAATCACAAACTTTCGATTACTATCTGTAATGCCTATTGATCTGTCCCTCATTTTTTTCAATATATCTTTTCTCAAAACAATAATAGCAGCCAGGCTAATTATCAAATAAATCACCAATAAAATATCTGCCATTAAATGAAACGGCACTTTTATTACTGTTGCCGGAATAGCACAAATTCCAAAAATCGCAAATATCTGTATATAGCCAATATAAAATAACTGATACGTCTTTTTGTGTGTTTCAAAACATTTGTTCCATAAAGCGCCATATAAATATGGCATTATACCCAATATAAATAAACACACGACAACTCCACGCACATAGACCATAAATTTTCCTCATTTTCCAAGTAAATCTACGCCACATACAAATGTAATAAAAACAATCCTATATAGCTTAATAAACAAATTAGCATCCACCAAATTTTTCTCAAAATATATGCTCTGTTAATCACAAATGCTGCCAATATATTTTCAATCCATAATACAATATAGAAAATAACTGTAAAACCATCCACTCCATGGTTTAAAACAACTAATAAAATGACGGTTACTGCCATAAGTGCTAATAAACATATTCTGCTTTTCGTGCATCCCTGTTCCAAGCACTTAATGCCTCCCAAAATCATCATCGTCAAAATTAAAATAATGACCCATGTTACTGTGTTTGATAATGATACTGAATAGAACTTACTATTAATTCCAAATAAAAGTATATAAAAATATAATGGCAATGATAACGTGCGATACTTTTTACCCAAAGTATCCATCGCTGCTGCAGCAATTACTATGGATGGGATAACCGTTATAGTAAAAATAGCACTAAATACCATTGGAATATCATCATTAAAAATCTGTAACAAAAGCTGATTCCATTGTAAAGATACTACCTTTTCTGATGTCAGCAGTCCTTCCATACGACAAGCCTTCAAAAACATAATTATCATGAATATAATAATCATTCCGATAGATACAAATTTATCTTTTCTATTCCATGTCCTGTAATTTGCATTAAAATCAAACTTTAAAATTGCCACCGCAATCAGTGCATATATAAATATAATAGTAAATATTGATATCAAACAACTCATATTCGCATTCATCTCTATTGCTTCCTTTGCTGTATATAATCATAATACCGACGAATTCCATCTTCAAGTGAAACCATCTGCAGATTGCATATAGATTGAATTCTTGTATTATCCAATACAATTTTCTTTGCATCCACAGGTCTTGCCGGAAGATACTTTACCTGAACATGTGGTATTATCTTAT
>ENA-ORSB01002858-ORSB01002858.1-human-gut-metagenome-genome-assembly--contig:-NODE-2858-length-13024-cov-10.217442_pt1 | contig 13024 bp, 10 predicted proteins | sample MGYA00242180_ERZ509144 | MGnify/ENA primary metagenome ERZ509144 (study PRJEB26280, sample SAMEA2338661) | human gut metagenome | biome: human gut; feature: human-associated habitat; material: faeces...
ATTTGTATACCATGTCCTTGCACAGGTGGTTACCATGTTGCACTTGACACAATGAACGCCCCTACGGGTTTACATTTATAAATTATTATTTAAACGGAAAAATACTGCCGTTGCCTGTGGTCGAACCGATTTTGCAATCGGTTCGATTGGCGTTCACTGAACGCCGCTACAATTTTCCACTTTCCATTTTCAATTTTCAATTAAAAAAATCCCGAACACGGCAAATGCCATATTCGGGAGAATTTTTTATTTATTCACATATTCACTTTGTACAAGCTTTAGCCAAAATTATTCGGCATCGGGAAGGCTTGCAAGCTTTTCAAGGTGAGCATACTTATCAGCAGCAACCTTTTCAGCCTTTTCAAAGAGTTTTTCTGCTCTTTCGGGGAATGAACGAGTGAGTGAGTTATAACGAACTTCGCCCATGATGAAGTCACGATATGATGCAGAAGGAGCTTTACCGTCAAGCATGAACGGATTCTTTCCTTCGTCTGCAAGACGAGGATCATAACGGAAGATATTCCAGTAACCTGCCTCAACAGCCTTTTTCTCCTCAAGCTGAGCAATGCCCATGCCACCCTTGATACCGTGGTTGATACACGGAGCGTAGCAGATTACGAGTGACGGACCGTTGTAGCTTTCAGCCTCAACCATAGCCTTGAGAACCTGATTGTTGTCAGCACCCATAGCGCACTGTGCAACATAAACATAGCCGTAGCTCATTGCAATAGCGGCGAGGTCTTTCTTCTTAACAGCCTTACCTGCGGCGGCAAACTGTGCAACCGAACCTACAGGAGTAGCCTTTGAAGCCTGACCGCCTGTGTTAGAATAAACCTCGGTATCGAATACGAGGATATTAACATTTTCGCCTGATGCGATTACATGGTCAAGACCGCCGAAACCGATATCGTAAGCCCAACCGTCACCGCCGAAGATCCACATTGACTTCTTAGCAAGTTCGTCCTTGTCAACGAGTGTTTTCTTAACAAGTTCGCCAACCTTTGCATCCTCTGTGTTCTTTTCGAGTTCAGCGATAAGAGCGTCTGTTGCAGGACGGCTTGAAGTTGAATCTGTTACTGTGTCGAGATAGTTCTGACAAGCTGTCTTGAGGTCAGCGCTGTCTGTATCCTTCTGAATACCCTCAACATACTCGATAAGTCTGTTGCGGATAGCCTTCTGACCGAGAGCCATACCAAGACCAAACTCTGCGTTATCTTCAAAGAGTGAGTTCTGCCAAGCAGGACCGTAACCCTTCTTATTCTTTGTATAAGGTGTTGCAGGAGCAGATGCACCCCAAATTGATGAACAGCCTGTTGCGTTAGCAATGAACATTCTGTCACCAAAAAGCTGTGTAACAAGCTTTGCATACGGTGTTTCACCGCAGCCTGCGCAAGCGCCTGAGAATTCAAGCAACGGCTGTTTGAACTGACTGCCCTTAACTGTAGTGAACTTGAACTTCTCGTGAACTTCAGGCTTATCTTCAAGTGTGAGAGCGTAGTCAAATACTGCCTGCTTAGGACGCTGTGAGTCGATTGACTGCATTGTGAGAGCCTTAGCGCCCTTCTTACCCGGACAAACCTGAGCACAAGCGCCGCAACCTGTACAGTCGAGTGTTGAAACTGTCATTACAAAGTTGAGATCCTTGAGTCCCATCATCGGGAGGCTCTTTGTGCCTTCGGGAGCTTTTGCAAGCTCATCGGCTGTCATGGCAACAGGACGGATTACAGCGTGAGGACATACGATTGCACATCTGTTACACTGAATACAGTTTTCAGGATTCCATTCGGGAACATCAACTGCGATACCTCTCTTTTCATAAGCGGCAGAACCGTTAGGAGCAGTACCGTCAACATGATCCATAAATGTTGAAACAGGGAGCTTGTTACCCTTATATGCATTTACAGGCTTGAGGATTTCGTTTACATACTCAACGAGAGCGCCGTTACCCTCTGCCTTGTCGGCAGCTGAATTATCAACAGCATTAGCCCAATCAGCAGGAATTTCAACCTTTTTGAGGTCTTCCATACCACGGTCGATAGCGGCGTAGTTCATATCTACGATAGCCTGACCTTTCTTCATGTATGACTTCTTAGCGGCAGCCTTCATAAGCTCCTTAGCCTTGTCGGCAGGAATGATATCTGCAATCTTGAAGAATGCTGACTGAAGAACTGTGTTGATACGACCGCCAAGACCGATTTCTTTACCGATCTTGATACCGTCAATTGTGTAGAAGTTAATGTGTCTTTCAGCGAGAATCTTCTTCATCTTACCCGGGAGACGCTCGGAAAGCTCTTCTGTATCCCATGGGCAGTTAAGAAGGAATGAACCGCCTTCTTTAAGGTCATCAACAATATCGTACTTGTCAACATAAGACGGATTGTGACAGGCAACAAAGTCTGCCTTTGAAATGTAGTATGTTGACTTAATGGGAGTTTTACCGAAACGAAGGTGAGAAACCGTAAGACCGCCTGACTTCTTTGAGTCATATGCAAAGTAGCCCTGAGCGTACATATCGGTGTTATCGCCGATAATCTTGATTGAGTTCTTGTTAGCACCGACAGTACCGTCAGCACCAAGACCCCAGAACTTACAGCTGTGTGTACCCTTCGGAGTTGTATCGGGATTTTCAACGATCGGAAGTGAGAGATTTGTAACATCATCAACAATGCCGATTGTAAATCTTCTCTTAGGTGTTTCGCTTTCAGCGTTTCTGTAAACAGCAATGATGTCACCGGGTGTTGTATCCTTTGAGCCAAGACCGTATCTGCCTGTGTAAACCTTTACACCTGCAAAGTCCGAACCGTTGATAGCGGCGAGAACATCAAGATAAAGAGGTTCGCCGATTGAACCGGGTTCCTTTGTTCTGTCAAGAACAGAGATTGTCTTAACAGTCTTAGGAAGCTCTCTGAGCATATAGTCGGCAACGAAAGGTCTGTAAAGGTGAACTTTAAGAAGACCGACCTTTTCGCCTGCGGCATTGAGGTAATCAACAACTTCTTCCGTACAGTCACAAACAGAACCCATAGCAACGATAACATGCTCTGCATCCTCTGCACCGTAGTAGTTGAACGGCTTGTAGTCAGTGCCGATTTTAGCATTAACCTTGTCCATGTACTTAACAACAACTTCGGGAACTGCGTCATAATACTTGTTACAAGCTTCTCTTGCCTGGAAGAAGATATCGTCGTTCTGAGCAGTACCTCTTGTTACAGGATGCTCAGGGTTAAGAGCACGACGACGGAAAGCCTCAACTGCATCCCAGTTAAGCATATCGGCGAGGTCTGCGTAATCCCACTCCTCAATCTTCTGAATTTCGTGAGAAGTTCTGAAACCGTCAAAGAAATGAAGGAAAGGAACTCTGCCTTCAATAGCTGCAAGGTGAGCAACAGCGGCAAGATCCATACATTCCTGAGGATTGTTTGAACAAAGCATAGCATAACCTGTCTGACGGCAAGCGTAGATATCTGAGTGGTCACCAAAAATAGAAAGTGCGTGGCTTGTGAGCGCACGGGCTGATACATGAATAACGCCCGGAAGGAGCTCGCCTGCCATCTTGTACATATTCGGAATCATAAGGAGCAGGCCCTGTGATGCTGTGTAAGTTGTGGTCAAAGCACCTGCTGCGAGTGAGCCGTGAACAGCACCTGATGCGCCGCCCTCCGACTGCATTTCCGTTACCTGAACCTGTCTGCCGAAAAGGTTCTTGGCACCCTGTGCCGAGAACTTGTCGGTAAGGTCAGCCATTACGGAAGAAGGTGTAATAGGATAGATAGCCGCAACATCGGTAAACGCATAAGAAACATGAGCTACTGCGCTGTTACCATCCATAGTTTTCATTTTTCTTGCCAATGGAATCGTCCTCCTTTTTAATCAAAGCGGCAAAGGAAATGATGCCGCATAAATTTTCGATACCCGTTAATTACGCACCGTAAATCAACAAGCGGTACGGATACTTTGTATCACCTTAAATTTTATCACTTAAACACCGATTTGTAAAGTGTTTTACACAAGAAATTCAAAGCAGGATATATATTTTTGTTTCGTTTTTTACAAAAAGTTTTTTATATTTACTTGTTCCTGTCAAAATACTTTGTTGTTAATTTTTTAAAAATCAATAACAAAGGTTTTGGTTATTTGTACAAACGGTTGCAATACTACGCTCGGGCATAATTTGTTTTTTGACATTACAAACTATCTACACGAATTGGGTACGGCGGCTCGCCGTAATTTTCAATTTATAAATGCTTTATCGCTTCGCTTAAATCCGTACACAAAAAATCTATCATATGACGAGCCGACTGCCGCAAGGGCATTGTCGCCCACATATTTTCCGACCATCCATGTATCGGCAAGGTTGTAAAACTGCTGAAACACATTGCCGAGCATAAGCGGTACTGCAAAAGACCACAGGCCGCCTGTTATACTGCCTGTGGTCAAATCTCTGTTTTTATTTAGTTTTATCACAAAATCATTCCGTTGCAACCGTAGATTCTGCGGTCATATTTTTTTGTTAAATTCACTTCCGCATTTCGGACAGCGAACAGTATGATTGCCTTTTTTGTTGCGAACACGAAGCTGCGCCTTGCACACGGGACACTTGATATAACGGTAGTCCTTGCGGTCACGAATTTTCTTGAAGGTCAGTTTGAACCAACCTGTTACCGCATTGTAAATCGGAAGAAATTTTCTGTTTTCGGCACTTCTTGCAACAATGTTGCGTGAGAACATACGAAAACAGATAAGCACGATAATCAAGAGCATTATTCCGTCAATGATGTATCTTGCAACACGGTTCCACACAAAAATATTCACGAACCACAGTATAAGCAACAGCACCCAGAGTGCATTGTTGAGCTTATCCGTGCCGTATCTGCCCTGCATAAAATTGGCGAATCTGTTAAATAATCCTCGCATAAAGTTCATCCTTTCCGCAAAAAGCGGTAATTACAAAAATCATCCTTCCACCATTTTATCACAGGCAGGGCGTACATTCAATAAACATTTGACGATATATGTCACTAAATCAGCCGAGAACGAGCTTTGCCGTGTCAACGCTTTCTTTTGCGTCACGGCAGTAGTAGTCAGCGCCGATTTTCATAGCGTAGTCCTTTGTAAGAACCGCACCGCCGACAAATATTGTACATTTGCTTGAGCCGTCGGGATTCTGAAGTTCCTTACATTCTCTTACAAGCCTTATCGTGTCTTCCATACTCTTGAGGGTTGTTGTCATAAGAGCCGAAAGTCCTATCATTGTAATATTCTGTTCAACGGCAGTATCAACAATAAGCTGAGGATCAACATCACGACCGAGGTCAACAACTGTGTAGCCGTAGTTATCGAGAAGAACCTTTACAATGTTCTTGCCGATATCGTGAATGTCGCCCTTTACGGTTGCCACAATAATTTTTCCCTTGCTTACGGGAGTTCCGCTTGTCTTTGTAAGGTGCTTTTTAATTACATCAAAGCACTCCTGAGCTGTGTTTGCGCTTTGGATAAGCTGTGGGAGGAAGATTTTATTCTTTTCAAAATCTTCACCCACTCTGTCAAGTGCAGGAATAAGCATTTCGTTTACAACCTGCATTGCATCGGTTGTTTCAAGAAGCTTTGCGGTTGCGGCTGCACCTTCGTTTTTAAGTCCGTTATAAACAGCCGCAAAAATATCAACATTGCTGTCTGCCTTTTTAACGGGGGCGGCAGGAACAGCATCGTTATATGCGTTGATAAATTCAAGCGAGTTCTTGTCAATGCCGTTAAGCACACGGAATGCTCTTACAGCACCTGTCATCGACTCAACATTCGGGTTGATAATCGGCAAATCAAGTCCCTGTTCCATAGCCATTGTAAGGAAAGTTCTGTTTACAAGCTCACGGTTCGGAAGTCCGAAAGAAATGTTTGAAACACCAAGACAGGTTTTACAACCGAGTTCCGTTTTTACTCTGTGCAAGGCCTCAAGAGTCTGACGGCAAGCCGCCTGTTCTGCGGAAACCGTAAGAGTAAGACAGTCGATATATACATCTTTTCTGTCAATGCCGACAGCCTCGGCTCTTTCAACAATTCGTTTTGCAATCTCAAATCTGCCCTCGGCGGTTTTCGGGATACCGTTTTCGTCAAGTGCAAGTCCGACAACAGACGCACCGTACTTTTTGACAAGAGGAAGAACCGTTGCAAGGCTCTGTTCCTCACCGTTTACGGAGTTCAGAATCGGTTTGCCGTTGTAGTAGCGGAGTCCTGCCTCAATAACCTCGGGCTTTGTGGAGTCAATCTGGAGCGGAACATCACACACACTCTGAATAGCCTTGAGAACACGCACCATCATCTTTTTTTCGTCAATTTCGGGATGACCTACATTGACATCAAGAATTTCCGCACCGCCCTGAACCTGACTGAGAGCCTGGGTGAGAATATAGTCAATATTATTTTCAACAAGCGCCTGCTTGAACAGCTTTTTGCCTGTGGGGTTAATTCTTTCGCCGATAATTCTCGGACCGTTGATTTCAACAACCGTCGTTGAACTGCAAACGGTTGTGTCAACGCTCTTTGTCTGAGGCTGATATTCTCTGTCGGCAACCTCCGACTTGATTTTTGCAATATAATCGGGATTCGTTCCGCAGCATCCGCCGATAACCTTAACACCGTATTTGAGGAGTGAACAAACGCACTCGGCAAATTTGTCGGGCATAATGTTGTACTCGTTGCTGTTGGGATCGGGCAAACCTGCGTTAGCCTTGATTACAAGGGGAAGATTTGTGTATTTCGACATCTCGGAAACAACGGGTTCAAGCTCATCCGGACCGAGTGAACAGTTGACACCGAGAGCGTCAACACCGAGTCCCGTAAGAGTGACAGCCGCACAGGCAGGGGATACACCCGTAAATGTTCGTCCGTTTCTCTCAAAGGTCATTGTTGTGATGATAGGCTTGTCGCAGTTTTCTTTTGCGGCAAGGACTGCGGCTTTAAGCTCGTAAAGGTCGGTCATTGTTTCAAAAACTATAACATCGGCATCTTTACCGGCAAGAATCTGCTGTTTGTAATACTCATAAGCCTCGTCAAATTTCATTGAACCGGCAGGTTCAAGCAACTGACCTATCGGACCGATATCAAGGGCAACGAGGGCGTCTGTACCCTCAACGGCTTTTCTTGCAATCTTAACACCGGCGCCAATGATTTCTTCAACGCTGTAACCGCTGTCCTGAAGCTTGTAGGCATTTGCACCGAAGGTGTTTGCGTACACAATGTCAGATCCGGCATCAATATACCTCCTGTGAAAGCTCTCGATAAGCTCGGGGTGAGTAATGTTCAGCACCTCAGGCACATGGTCGTACTTTACACCGCTTTTCTGAATGAGAGTTCCTGTTGCACCGTCAAGCAGAATAAAATTCTTTTGGTTGAGATATTCACTAAAGTTTGAAAAATTCTTAAACACCACAATGTTCCCCATTTCTTCTGAAGCGACATTTGCCTTTCATACTGCAAATTGCACACCCTCGTTTTCTTCGTTCAATCGGATTGTCTGAAATTCCGAGAACCGCCGTAACCGACTTTGACGGCACCAGCAAACAGCTGTCGCCTGTTGTAAGACCTATTTTTCTCGGAGCGTCAAGTATTCTCAGATACTCCTTCTGCATCTCAATAGGATAGTCCCCATAGCCGGGGCTGAAACGGAAGGTCATATACTTTCCGCTGTATTTTTCGGCAAGGATTTCGTCAACCTTTTGACACACCTGTTCAACGGCAACGCTTGCAAAGCTGTCAAGCACAACCGCCCTTGCCATATCGGAAATCTGACTTATACGAATAAGCTTGTCAATTTCCGAACCGATTGTCGCACACATCATAACGGCTGTGTGGCAGCCCTCAAGGTGCTTTTTTATATCATTGCCGAGTAAAATATCGTCAAACGGAGCTTTGCGTTCAACATAGAGAAATCTCGGCTCAGCTGTTTTCAGTATTTCTTTTTCGCATTCATCCATCAGCACATCCATGCGGTAATTAAGGCTGATTCCTGCACCGCCGAGGTAGCGTATAGCCTCTTTGCGGTTTAATCTGTCAAGCGTTATCATAAAAGACTTGACACCGCCTCCGTAATTTTTCTTGCAACATACGGGTTGTTCATTGTGTAGAGGTGGATGCCGTCAACACCGTGTGCGATAAGGTCAACAATCTGGTCAACCGCATATGCAATGCCTGCGTCACGCAAAGCCTCGGGCCTTGTATCATACTTCTGCATAATCTTTGCAAATTTTGCAGGAAGGCTTGCACCGCACATTGAAACCATTCTTTCAATCTGACTTTTGCTTGTTACAGGCATAATACCTGCCTCAATCGGAACATTCACGCCTGCAATCTTCGCTCTTTCAAGAAAGCGATAGTAAACGGAGTTGTCAAAGAAAAGCTGTGAAATAAGGTGGCTTGCACCCGACTCAACCTTTTTGCGAAGGTTATGAATGTCCTCAACCTCATCGGTTGCCTCGCTGTGAACCTCGGGATAACAAGCGCCGGCAATGTCAAAATCACCCTGTGACGCAATATATCTGCACAAATCGCTTGCATAAGTGAAATCCTTCTGCGGTTCAACACCTTCAACCCTGTCACCACGGAGTGCAAGAATATTCTCAATGCCGTTCTCTTCAAAAAGCGCAAGGTTGCGGTCAATATCAGCCTTTATGCTGTTAATACAGGTGAGGTGTGCCACGGATTCAACTCCGAAATCTCTCTTGATTTTTGTTGCGATTTCGCAGGTACGGCTCTTTGAACCGCTGCCGCCTGCGCTGTATGTTACGCTGATGAAGTCAGGCTTTAAAGCCGAAATTTCTTCAAGCTTGCCGTAAACCGATTCAATCGGAGAGGTCTTTTTAGGCGGAAATACTTCAAAAGAAAAAACTGTTTTTCCGCTGTTAAATAAATTGCTTATTTTCATATATAAACACCTCGGTAATGGTTTTGTTAAACTTGATTAATTATAGCATAAATAATTTTTGCATACAATACTGTTTTGGTGGGTTTTGTCGTTTAAAGCTATCATTTTTTTGGAAGTTTGGGTATAAGCAAAAATTATATAAAAGAGTTTTATAATAATTATAATTTTGTTAACAAACCAAATTCACCATTATATTCTGTAGTGGCGAACCGTGTTCTCCACTACAGAGTATAAATTTACTTTCACAATAAAGCAAAAATTGCATCAATGCCGTATTCGGGCATCTGATGCAATTCCTTTATCCGAGTATCTTCTCGAATAGATTGCGGTGGCACACCGCCGACCGCAATTTTCAATTTTCCATTTTCAACTTTCAATTTTTAAAAAATCACAGATGCAAAATCAACTTTGCAACGCCGAAATAGATAAGCAATGAAAGCGAGTCGCAGACTGTTGAAATGAGCGGATTCGCCATAACGGCAGGGTCAAAGCCGACCTTGCTTGCCAAAAGAGGCAGACTGCTGCCGACAAGCTTTGCCATAATAATTGTGCCGACAAGCGTAAGCGAAATTACAAGGGCAATCATAAATGCGTTTTCCTGACCGTTGAGATCAAACAAAAGCAGTTTTACAAAGTTTGCCGCCGCAAGGGTAATACCGCAAAGAATTGACACCCTGAATTCTTTCCACAGCACAAGGAAAATGCTTCTGAAATGAATTTCACCGAGCGACAACGCACGGATTACGGAAACCGACGCCTGAGAACCTGCGTTACCGCCCGAACCCGTAATCATCGGGATAAACGATGAGAGAATCAAAACATTTGCAAGCACAGCCTCAAATGATGAGATAATCGCACTTGTAAAGGTTGCCGAAAGCATGAGTATGAGCAGCCACGGCGCTCTCTTTTTGTACAGACCGAAAACGCTTGTTTTCATATACGGTTTGTCAGACGGCAATACGGCTGCCATCTTTTCGATATCCTCGGTAGCCTCTTCCTGAATAACATCAATAGCGTCGTCAATTGTTACGATACCGACAAGTCGGTTTTCGTTATCAACAACAGGAAGAGCAAGGAAGTTATAGTTTGAGAACATCTGGGCAACCTGCTCCTGATCGGCAAGAGTAGTTACCGAGATAACATTTTCCTCCATAATCGACTTTACAAGCTCGTCATCTTCGGCAAGCAAAAGGTCTTTTACGGTGGTAATACCGATAAGCTTGTTGTTGGCATCGGTTACATAGCAGGTGTAGATTGTTTCCTTGTCAACACCTGTTCTTCTGATTCTTTTAATAGCCATTTCAGCCGTCATATCGGGACGAAGCACAATAAACTCGGTTGTCATAATCGAGCCTGCGCTATCCTCGGGATATTTTAAAAGCTCGTTAATCTGCTTTCTCATATCCTTGTCGGCCTGTCTTAAAATACGCTTTACAACATTGGCAGGCATTTCCTCAATAAGGTCAACGGCGTCATCGACAAATAACTCATCGACAACCTCTTTCAGTTCGCTGTCGCTGAAGCCGTGGATAAGGAATTCCTGAGTTTCGTCATCCATTTCGACAAAGGTTTCCGCCGCAAGCTCCTTTGGCAGAATACGAAACAGAATCGGCATTTTTTCATCCTGTAGATTTTCAAAAACCGCCGCAATGTCAAACGGTTTCATCGTAATCAAAATGTCACGCAAAGTGCTGAACTTTTTGTCATCAAGCAACAATTTGATAGTTTCGGTAAGGGTTACGTTAACCTGTTCCATCATCTTTTCCTCCTTTTTAATTCAATTGGAAGTAAAGACGGTGTCACCCTGAGTATTAAATTAAATCAATTCAAATTAAAATAAAAATACAAAGCAAAATCAATAAAACAAAATGAACGCACAAGCGCACATTCTGTTGCAACTTCGCCCGGGTACAGCGCCTTTATTACCGTCTGCGTCCATTAAGTTTTCACCTCATTCGCATTTAAATTCGGGCAAAAGCCCGTACATATTTATTTTATTCTTTTTTATGTCCGATGTCAACGGATTTATCCGCTAAAAATCCACTTTGCAAACATTTTACATTATCCTCTGTAACAGCTTGGTAACTCGGTATAATATTTCTTGCTTTTTGAAGTGTATCAATGTATAATGGATATGCATGATTTAAAATAAAATTTCAAAGATTGGAGATTAACCGTTATGACAGATATGGTTAAAAAATATGTTCCCTATGCGGTAATAATTTTGCTTGTTTATATGCTGTTGCCGCTTGTGTTTATTCCGGGCGCAATGCAGAAGTTTTCACCCGTTGCATATGACTTTGTGTTCCCGATTACAGCAATCGGCTGTTCGGCACACTACTGCTCAAAACACGGACTTGACTTTCTCTTTGCACTCATTGCGCCGATTATTTATCTTCCGAGTATGCTCATCTACAACGGCGGATTTTCTTCAAACACACTTTCAACAAACCTTATTCTCCTCGTAGTTTATCTTGTTGCCGGAATTTTCGGACTTTTCCTCGGCGACCTTGCTTTCGGTGACAAGCGCCGTCAGAAAGAGAAGGCAGAACAGGAAGAAGCAGAGGAAATGCTCCTTGAGGCAAAGCGCCGTGAAAAGGAAGAGCTTGAGAACATGACTTCATCAAGCAAAAAGTCCGAAAGAAAAGCGCCTTACAGACAGGAACGCAAGCCTGCACGCAGACCGTCGCCTGCACCGCAGAAAACCGAAACAGCAGATGACGACGATTTTGATTATGACAAGTACCTTTCCGGTATTGACAGAAAGCAAGATCCGAACGAAAGCGAAATTGACGATATCTTAAATGAATACAGACACTAACGGCGAGCCGCCGTTCCCAATTCGTGCAGATAGTATTTATAAGGGCGAAAATAAAATGCCCGAGCAGAACTCTATAACTAAAAATGTAAAATTAAAGTCGGAAAGACAACTTGCGAAATGCAAAGCATTGTCTTCCCGACTGTTTTTGTTTAATCAGCAGGGGCATTCATCGGACTCCCACCTTGATTGAATTTTATGTTTTCGCAAAATCAGTTGATGTAATGGAAGTTGTGTGTAATTTGTAACATTTATATCATTTAAATTACAATATTATTTGTACCATTATTTTTGTTTAAATCAACCCAACGATATACTTCTGAATCAAGGTTGCGTCAACAACACTGATTTCACCGTCATGGTTTACATCGCTGTTAAAAAGCTGAGTCTTGCCGAATTTTACAATACCTACAACATATTTCTGAACAGATGTTGCATCTCCAACCGTAATGTTTCCGTCTGGATATGCATCACCGCAAGTCAGGCAGTTCAATTTGCCACCAATCGTTGTTTTACACTCTGCGCCGTTTTTAAGTCTGCAATATTTATAAGCCATAAGGCCCGTATCCTCGCCAAGCTGTCTTGAAATATAAAACTCCGCATAGCCGTTCTTATCGGGGACAAAAGATGTTACCGCACCTCCGCTGACAAAATATGCGCCCGAGGTTGCATAGCAAGGTTTGCCGCTGCTGTCTGTACCGAAATCCTCATATGTAAAGTCAAAATTCTTGTATGTGCCATCGCTGAGTTTTCCGGTCATTGTGCCATCATCATTAAAGACATCAGGAAAATAGTCGGAGAGTTTAATCCTTATCTTAACATATTCTCCGCCTGTTGAATCATAATTGAATTTCATACCCGTATTACCAAAATAACGATTATCCGCTGTTATCATATGGCGAGTAAATTCCTGATTTTTCGGGAGATTTACAAACTTCGGTGCATCAATACAGTCCTTAAACATCACGCTGTACTTTTGATAATCCATTGATATGAACATTGCCCCGAAATTCTTTGCCGTATTTTCGGTATATCCCGTTGTTGTAACAAAAAGCTGATTGTTTGAGATTTTCTGCGTTGTACCTGTAACTTCAAAGTCCTTGCGATCTTCATACTCGCTTACCGCACCTGTCATAAGAACCCAACCGACGGTAAGCACACCGCACATTGCGATTGCAGTTATTTTTTTAATTATATTTTTCATTGTTTTTCCTCTTTCTATCAGTAGGGGCGCTCATTGTGTCAAGTGCAACATGGTAACCACCTGTGCAAGGACATGGTATACAAAT
>ENA-ORSB01002864-ORSB01002864.1-human-gut-metagenome-genome-assembly--contig:-NODE-2864-length-13001-cov-3.950255_pt1 | contig 13001 bp, 7 predicted proteins | sample MGYA00242180_ERZ509144 | MGnify/ENA primary metagenome ERZ509144 (study PRJEB26280, sample SAMEA2338661) | human gut metagenome | biome: human gut; feature: human-associated habitat; material: faeces...
TCGAGTGGTATAAAGAAGTTATTTCAACAAACGGCGAAAATATCAATTAGTTAATAGAATGACTATTAAAAAAGTGTCTATATCAAGAAACGATAAAAGGTTCTGATATAGACACTTTTTGCACGTGGATTCAAAAAAGAAGAGATTCGACATTACGGATTTGTATTTGAAGGAAAGAAAATTCTGATCGGAATGCGAGAATAATGTTACAAAACATAGTAAAAAAGTGCGGAAAAATCAGAAGAAAAAGAAAGCACTTTGTATCATTGGAGCAAGACAAATCGGAAAGACAACTATTATCCGAGAGTTTGCGAAAGAGCAATACGAACACTTTGTTGAAATAAATTTCATCTTAGACAAAGGGGCAGAAAAGATCTTTGAAGGAAAATTAGATGCAAATACGATCATCGAGAATCTCACAGCATTTAAGATGAAGGAATTAGAACCGGGGAAGACATTGATTTTTCTGGATGAGATACAGGAATGTCCGAATGCAAGATGTGCAATAAAATTCCTTGTGGAAGACGGTAGATTTGATTATATAGAATCAGGCTCTCTTCTGGGAGTTCGATACAAGGAAGTTCCGTCTTATGCGGTAGGATTTGAAGAGATCGTATATATGTATCCAATGAATTTCAAAGAATATCTTACAGCGAATGGAGTACAGGAATCTACGTTAAAAACGTTACAGACCTGCTATGAAAAACATGAAGCGGTTCCAAAGGTGATGCATGAAACTTTGTTGAAGCTGTTTGCAACCTATATTGTTGTGGGGGGAATGCCGGATGTTGTACAAACTTATGTAACTACACATGATGTTGGAAAAGTAATACAACTTCAGAGAAGCATCCTGGAATTATACAGACAGGATATATCAAAATATTCAAAAAGCACAGAAAAGATAAAAATCAAAACAATCTTTGACAGTATTGCTTCACAGTTAGATGATAAGAACATACGATTTTTCCTGAATCGGATTGATGAAAATGGAAGAATGAACCGGTATGAGAATGCATTCCTTTGGCTGAGTGACGTAGGTGTTGCACTTCCATCATATAATGTGACAGAGCCGCAGCCACCTCTGCAGCTTAACGAGAAACGAAATCTGTTCAAGCTATTCATGGGAGATACAGGACTTCTGTGTGCTTCCTGTATGGAGAATATTCAATTCGAACTCTTACAGGGAAATATGGAAGTAAATATGGGAAGTATTTTGGAAAATGTATTTGCCCAGATAATAAAAGCAAATGGATTCTCTTTAAATTATTTTGAGTCTAAAAAATATGGGGGATTGGATTATTTTTTTCACAGCCCCTCATGTGGAAAAAATATTTATAAGATATTGACAAAAAATACGGAGGGGGTATAATATTATTAGAAAAAATAATAAGAAAATACAGAATGGGAAAACAAATTAATATTAAGTAGGATTGTTACTTTCATTAGGCAAAACCGGATTTTATGAACATCATTGAAGAGACAGTTGTTTGTAAAATTTGGTTTTTTTATTTAAATTCAGAATATTAAAGAAACATGAGAAAAAGTGAGGGGCAGAGCTTATGAAGAAAGGACAGAAGAAAAGAAGGAGTGTTATCTTACGAAGAGTTTTAGCATTATTGTTAGCAATTGTGCTCATTCATTCCCAAATCATGCCGGCTGTATTCGCCGCAGATACGAATTACAGTCAGGAAAGCAATACAGAAGAGAAAACTGTAGTGGATGGAGCAGAGACAGTGCTGCCAATGTCGGAAGATGCAATCTCCGAATCGTCGGAACCGATACAATCGGAAGAACAACAGACAGAAGATAAGACATCGGAAGATACAACCGTCGAATCGTCGGAACCGATACAATCGGAAGAACAACAGACAACAGGCGAGGCTACGGAAGAGACAGTAAATATCGCAGATGCTGTTGTACCTGTAACAGTTAACTATTACCTTCCAAAATCGCAGGATTTACAGGTGGATGCACCGGAAAGCTATACCGAAGGAGAAGCACAGGAAGAAGCAAAAAGTGCAGTAATTGAACAGGCACTTGGAGATGAGACAACACAAAAGCTGATTGAACAACAGAAAGAGAAAGGGATAGAAAGCAATACGCAGGAGCTGACAGCATCTGCTGTATCGGAAGAAGAATATGACAGCTACACACAGATGGCTGTGACTGGAGAAGGGCTTCAGGCACCGGAGGTTTCACTTTCAGATGATGTACAGTTGGAAGAGGATGCGGATACAGAGAACACGAATCCACTGGTTGGCTGGCAAGTAGCAAAGACGGCAGGTATTATGTTGTCTTATCCAGATGGGACTGAGATCAAGATGGGAGATGTCATTCCAGCCGATAAGATTAGTGAAGTACAGATGACAGCAGCCGATGATGGAATTTCATTGCTGAGCGCACAGGCGAATATGTCGATAGCAAGCTTGATTGCCCTGACACAGGATATGTCAGTAGTACAGCGTGTGGGTGATGCAGGAACGAATGGAAAGTGGTCGGTTATGGTGCAGGGAGGAACCGACCAGACGCCTTCAGCAGGTACTGTAAGACATGCGTATGGAACACTGAAAAGTGCGCTGACTGCAATTAGTGCTGATACAACATCCAGCAGCTTTAAGATTACATTTTTGGATGATTATACGGCGGACTCAAGTGATTTAAAAGCTTTGGGAAATTCATCACGTACCGGTGGCGAACTTGGATCAAGAACAACGAATAAGCCGACGATTGTATTTACTGGAGCTGTAAATTATACGACGGGGACTTCCTATAGCAGTTGGACAACATTTACATCGACACCTACAGTAAATACAATTTACTTCAGTGGATTTAATGCATATTTTACACATATTAATCTGAACTGGACTGGAACAAATGTTTATGGAAACCAGAATAATACTACTTTTGATGATGTGAAGTTCGTGGGTGGGGCAGTCACAGCGATTTATGGTGGAGGATATTGGAATAATTCTAATAGTGTGAGTTATACACTGACATTTAAAGATGTAGAGATGACAAAGAATGCTCCTGTAAAGCAGATCTTTGGAGGCGGACAGGATGCATCAACAGGAACTATTAATCTAACAATGACAAATTGTACAATCTATGGAAATGTATATGCGTCGAGTGGACCATATGGCACTAGGACTTACACTCATACAGGAAATGTCTATGCAACACTACGAGATACAGCCATTCGTAAATTCGATACAACTGTAGTAGATCCAATGTTGAAACCGAGTGAAGTCCATAACGTAGGTGGATCTTTCTGGGGATTGTATGGGAAAGTAACAGAAAATCTTGTGTTAAATGCATCTGGAAGTTACGTAGCAGAATGTGGAACCTGGTTTACCGCAAAACAAGACTGCAAAGCAGAAAAAAGTATAGATTATACATTCAATGATATTAAGGAAAATCTGAGATTTGTCGGTGCATATCAATATCCAGGATACGATCAAACAGAAGCATACAAAGGCAGAATTACTGTAAATAATACACAGGTAGCGAATGTGTTTGGGTGGGGGTGGCTGGATTTATATGGATCGAGCACATGCAGTCAAGATATGGGGAACTTTGGGCATATGCAGTACGATTCAAGTTTTTATAATTATTGGACAGAACAGAAAAAACAGAACGAGAATGGTGGCAGTTACTATGCTCCCGGTACATATGCTCCAGATTTAAAAGGATGTCTAGGATATGTAGAAATGAAAAGCTCAAATATTTATTCGGGTGGAGATTGTTTTGACTCTAAAAAGGGCTGGAATCGCCAGCGGTTTGGAAGGATTGTATTAAAAGATAATTATAACACGTTTCGGATATACAATGCCACTGGGGGTAATAGTACAAATGTTGTAGATGTTGAGTATATTATGTCCACAAAGTCAGCTTCACCTTCATATAAAGCTACTATTGAATTGATGGGAAGACAAGCGAATACAAGCGCAAGTAGTGCGTTTTCCATGATTCATATAAGAGAAAATTATTTTAAGACGTCAGTAGATGCGATAGGGACATTAAAAACACATACGAATGTTGCTTGCACAATGGCACAAGATACAACGAATAGATTGATTAAGCTGTATGCTACAACAAATGCACAAAAGATAATCTATCTATACAGTGGAAGTTCCATTACAGGAAATGCATTATATTCGGCAGATTCATTTGCAGAGGTATTAGATAAACTGCGAAATCAGTCTGGAGGCGATTATACGCTATGGTTTACAAGGGGATATAATCTGGTTAATAATGATGTTACTGCATTTAATAATGCTACAGGATTTACGAATAAGAACGTGACAATAGTAGATGCTGTATTGTCGGGATCACATGAGCAGGCTTCTCCAAATACAGGAGTGAACCTTTGGGGTACTGTTTATCCACAATTTAAGTCACTGACATGGAAAAATGCACAATTTCGCTCAGATTTCCTCTCATTTAATAAGTATCCGTATGTGATGCATGGAAATGGGCACAATCTGACATTTGAAAACTGTACATTCACAGGTGATGTAACAATAAACGCAGGAGGAAACAGTACGCAGGGAACATCAGGATCTACGCTTACATTAAAAAATTGTGTAAATGTAAATAAAATCTATGCTTCAAAGCAACGAGATGGATTAGGAAATACAACGATTAATGTGGAGTCCTGTACAGGCTACACTGGTACAGGAGGGGGATTTATAACAATTGATCCGGCATACTATAGTGTTAAAGATCTGGAAATTAATTTGAAGGATTGTTCTGCAAAGGTTGCTCCGTCTTATATTTATAACGTAAAAGTCAGCGGGAATTATAGACTGACAGCAGAGAACACACAGCTGATGTTCAATAACCCAAATGTTTCAAGTGGGCATACTGCAAAGGTTTACCTTAACAAGGATTCTTCAAATCATGAAGTTGTTTTATTAGGGGATTGCAAAGGATCATCCAATGCACCAGCTGGATCGTCTAGTCTGTATGTAACTGCGAAAGTGAGACCAAAAGATGCTACAAGTGTAAATTTGGACTACTTTGACCAGATAGAGATTAATGGAGGAGAACTTCATCTTGGTGACAGCGCCGAGTTAGTGGAAGGTGGATTTGGAAGCAGTTCAAGAGCAGCGGATGTTTCTCTTAAGAATGAAGGAAAACTGATGTTAGACTATTTGTCTTCTACATCAACGAACCGGACAATCAACAGCCTTACAACAGATGATACAGGTACAGAAGTATCAGTTACATATAACTATAAAGATGAGACTTCTCCAAGTGGAAGACCATTAATTATTAAGAATACGTTGCAAGCACCAACTCGTATGCTTCGCATATCAACAACGCTTCCACCAAGACATAAGGGGACTGTGGAATATCCATTGGTTCAGTTTAATTCTTCAAATAATGCGAAGCTGGAGCAGTATAACTGGATTGCAGACGAACAATATTATTTGGCAATAGGTTCTCGAAACAGTAACCAAATCGTACTTCGTGCAGATACATATGCGCCGCTGGTATATCAGGCGAAGACAACGAATATGTCTCTCAATTCAAATGGAAGTCAGAGTGGACAATTGGAGATTTATCTGAAGGATTTATATCGTGACGGAATTGACAAGAATGGCAATAGCATTCACGATGCATCAGATGGTGCGTATCCAACTGGTGTTCAGGTGTATTTAAGTACGCAGGATGTTCAGTTAAAGGATGGAGTTTATGGATATACATATAATTCCAGTACAGATCTTCAGTTGAAGTCATTTAATGTATCGTCCTATGGTTGGATGAACAGTGGGTCGTTTATAGATATCAATGGAACGTCAGTGACAGCTACAACAAAGTCACCGGTATTGCATTTGAAATTGAACTCACGTATTTATCAGGCAAACACAAATTATTTTATTTACGCAAGAGATATTGCCGGAAACTGGAGTAAATTCCTTCTGGATACGAAAGGTCCAACAAGTGATTACACAAATATTACATCAACGAAAGTATCAGATGGAACTTACAGTTATACATTTAAGGAGCTAAAATTTGCAGATCCAATACAAACTGCAACATATGGAACATCAGATATTACAGATGTAAGTTACAAAGCGAATGCAACGCAGTATATTCAGAAGAGTAAAAAGCTAGATACAGTACGATATAACAAAACAGGAAAGAATCCATGGGAATCCGGAGCTAGTTATAGTACGGCAAGTCTCAATACAAGTACAGGGGCGTGTACACTCAGTAATGTATCTGTTTCAGTAACGGAAAAATTATATGTCTTTGTAAAGGATGGCTATGGAAATATCTCGAAATTTACTTATGTACCAATTGTTTTTGATGCACAGAGCGGCGGGGCTACATCAACTGGAAAGTTCAGCGATGGGTCTACCACTTCATCTACACTGGGACTGGTAGGAAGTACTTTGAAGAGTGCACAGGTGCCATCAAGTCCTGTACTTGGTAATCAGACGTTCCGCTACTGGTATAATTCTACAAACAGTGGAAAATCTCAAGTTTTTCTAACAAGTGTGACGGTAAGTAGTGCAACTACTTATTATCCGCAGTGGACGTATCCGACCTTAACGATCAGTAACCAGATTACAGGAAGCACGGCAGATAAGAGCAAGATATTTACTTATACGATTGCCGTAAACGACGAATCGGGAACCGCTTATAGTGGAAAGTCCTTCTCCTACACAGGAGGAACAGTCGATGGAGAGACAGGGGTTACCGCTCCGGCGAATGGAATTGCAAGCAGCAATTCAAGTGGAGAGATTAAGATCTCACTTTCTCATGGACAGAGTGTTACGATTCAGCTACCAGATTATTATGATTACGTATCTGTAAGTCAGGGCAAGGAATCCCCTTACTGGACAGTGTATACAACAGAGGAAAATAAACAATATAACCAAAATTACAGAGAGAAATTCAGTGTGAATGCAACGAATCGCTCACTTGCATTTGTTAATAGCAATGATTCCAGTCAGCCGGTAATCTATCAGCAAAAGATGGAAGGTGAATGGACAAAAGACCAAGGAGATAACTATGGAAGAAGACTGACAGTTTATATCAGAGATCTTTATGGAAATGGAATTGATACAAAAGGAAGTTCATTCTCAACATCGGAGAAAGCAGAATTCCCAGGATGTACATATGCACAGGTATATCTCAGCACCTATGATGCACCAAAGGCAGACAGAGGATTCAAATTCCGTTATAAGGACGCAGAATCTGAGATCTTGGAAAGTTTGTGCAGTTGTTATCTGCTTAACAGTGGAAGTTTTACAGATATTGAAGGTAAAACAGTGAAGGCAACTTTTGAAAAACCGGTATGGAAATTTGAGATGACTGGTAATTATCAGTTCGATCAGAATAAGAATTATTTCATTTATGTGCGCGATCTTACAGGAAAGTGGACAAAATATCTGCTAGATACTAAGGGACCTAGAATAGAGAATACAGGAACTATCACGAAATCAAAAGAGAATGATAATGACACGGAGTTTACAATTTCAAAGATTCAAGTCAAGGATGAAATGATTGATGCAGCAAATGGTACGTCCGATTTGACAAACGAGTCGCAGGAGAACTTTACATATGTTGCAAATGCAACAAAATATAAGGGAACGGAGGTTTCACTTGTACGTAACAACAAAACTGGAAAATTTTCAGATACTTACAAAACTCCTACAAAAATAGAGGGAACTTATACGGCTGTGGAGTCAATGAATAATGGAGAGATGCTCTATGTATATGCTCAGGACTATTATGGTAATACGACAGCACAGCAGTATGTACTGGTTGGATTTGATGCATCAGGAAATGCACAGTACAAGAAAGCAAGTTTTGAAAATAACAAGAGACTAAAGAGAGAATTGGTTGCAAAGGGACAGAAACTTTCGCCAAGTCAGATTCCATCTAATCCAGGCTTCTATAATGATACTACAAGCCAGAAATTTACGCAGTGGTCAGATAGCACAGATCCGAACAAGAAAAAAGTAGATCTGAAAACAGCACAGATGACAAAATCGGTAATCTTAAATGCAGATTACGACAAACCAGGTGTAATAATTAAACAGATGATAAAGGGAGATGGTATCTGGAATAATCAAGAATTTACTTATAAGGTTAAGACAAGTTATCCAAAAGGAAAAGTGATTCCGTGTAAAGGAAGTTATGTATCACCGGCAGTAAATGCACCAAATATTACATCGCTGACAGTAGATGCGAATCAGGAGATTACATTTAAGCTGAAAGCAGGACAGACCTTAGAACTGATACCTGGGGATAACCAATATACGATTAAGAGCATCATTCAAGACAGCAACGGAACAAATTGCGAGATTCAAAAAGATGCAAAAGTCATTTCAAGTGTAGAGAATGTAGCTGTAGATGAGATCAGTACCAATTTTGTTTTTACCAATACGAAGAATATCGTAGTTACAGGTGTTGATGGAGGAAATACAGATAACAGTCTGTTACTTGTAGGTCTGATGGGAGTCCTGCTGATCGCAGGAACCTCCGTCTTACGATTAAGAGGGAGGAGGAGATCCTAGATGGACACTGCAGAGGAAAAAGTAATTTCTGAGGAATCAGTGGCAGGAGGGATTTTCCGTGAGATTTTGTACCTTCTGTTGAAGATTGTAGCAATTGCAACTGCCATTGTGGTTATCTTCACATTTATCTTCGGTGTGTTCCGTTATGCAGACAATGCCATGCTTCCGGCAGTGAAAGATGGTGATTTGGTCTTCTATTATCGGTTAAGGAAGAGTTATGTAGCTTCGGACCTGGTTGTTTTGAACTATCAAGGAAAAGAACAGGTCCGGAGAGTGATTGCTACTGCAGGAGATGTGGTGGATATTACAGAGGATGGTCTTACAATTAACGGAGCACCGCAACAAGAACATCAGATTTATGAAAAGACACAGCGGTATGATACGGGAGTGGACTTCCCAATCAAACTACAGGAAGGGCAGATTTTCGTCCTGGGAGACAGCCGTGAGAATGCGTCAGACAGTCGAGTGTACGGAGCAGTAGATGTGAAAGACACGAAGGGAAAAGTTATGACGATAGTCCGAAGAAGAGGCTTTTGATAAGCCGCAAGAACTTGTTAATATTTCTCCGTATAATGGCGGGGGGTGTTAAATAAAAAAATATACTAAGGAAAAGGAGAAAGAAAGATGAAGAAAAAATCCTTACAAAAAATGAGCAGACTCTTTGCAGCCGCAGTATTAGTCGGAACAATGTGTCTCGGAAATGTAGCAAATGTAAACGCAGCAGATGTTCCTGCTGAATGGGGACCAACAGAGACTCCAAGCGCAGCAATTACTGTAGAGTACAAGATGGGAAATGATGCAGTGACCCCAGCGAATGATGTCAGCTTTACCTTTACTAAAACTAGTGCACCTACAGGAATGAATCTGAACGATATGCCGGCTATTTCAGTTGGAAATGTTAAATTCAATGCAGGAGAAGATTTGATTAAAGATACTTCTGTTACAGACATCAAAGTGTTAAGAAAACAGAGCGATAACTTTCTTGCAAGTTTCAAAACAGCAATGGATACTAGTACAAAAATGACAACTGGTGAATATGTGTATACAGTAAAGTCAACTAGTACTGTAACAAAGGCAAAAAATAATGATGTATTTACAGCGTCAAATGCTGAATACAAACTTGATATTTTCGTAGCACAGAATACAGATGGTAAATTATACATCAAAGGTCTTTCAATTATTAATACTAAGAATGATGCTGGAACAGATACTGGCAACAATACAAAAGTAGATGGTAAGCCAGGATCAACAACAGGTGGTACAGCAAGTAACTTTAGTGGTCTTAAATTCGTGAATGAATATGTTGCAAAAGCTGGTAGCGTAGATCCAACAGATCCGATTGTACCAAATCCGAATGATCCAAAATCTTACGCATTCAAAGTAACGAATAATACTGAGAGCAAAGGAACTCAAACTGGAAGCTTCGAATATACTATGACAGTAACAAAGCCATCAGGAATTACAACAGCTGATAATACATATGTTTATTATGTAGATGGAACAAAACAAACTGGAACTTATGGAACAGCGGTGAAATTTACACTGCCAGATACTAAGAGTATGATGATTCAGAGCTGCTATGCTGGATCTAAAGTAACAGTTGATCAGAAAGGTGTAGCAAACTGGACAGCAACAGCAGAAACGACACTCAATGGAGTAAAAGATACTCAGAAATTATCAGCAGCAGTAGGTAAGAACCTTCAGGTTGCAAACAAAACTCTTGGACAGAAAGAAAACAAGGTTGAATACAAAAACATTTACAAAGATATCGCAGTAACAGGTATCATCGTAAATAACTTCCCATTCATTATCATGATTGCTATCGCAGTTGTTGCACTTGCAGGTATCGTAGCAATGAATAGCAAGAAGAGAATGAACAGAAGATAAGGGTAATGAATATAGACAGAGGAATGATTTAGCATGTGCAGACACAGAGGTATTTGCAGAGTAATAAGAGGGATGAATGGAATACTGGATTATGGTTTACTTCTGCTTTTGCTTCTGGGTCTGGTATATGGATGCTATGCATTATGGGATTCGCAGAATCTGGCAGAGGAAGCAACGTCAGAACAATATGCGATTTATAAACCCCAAGAAGATACGCTGGGATTCCAGGAATTACAGTCGATGAATTCGGATGTGATTGCCTGGATCACAGTGTATGATACCCCGATTGATTATCCGGTTGTACAGGGAAAGGATAATTGGGAATATGTTAATAAGAATGCAGAAGGTGAATATTCTCTGACCGGTGCAATTTTTATGGATTCCGAAAATAATCCGGATTTTCAGGATTTTAATACAATTCTCTATGGACATAACATGGTTCCAAATGTCATGTTCGGAAGTATCAAGGAATTTAAAGAACAAGCCTTTTACGAAGCACACCCATATGGTAATCTATTTGTTCAGAATCGTAATTTTGGATTGGAAATCATTGCATTAATTGAAGCGGATGCTTATGACAGTTCTGTTTTCAATATAAATGTAACAAGAAATGACAGTATCCCCTATTTGGAAGTGATTCGAAATCATGCGGTCTATATGAATGACATTACGTTAGAAGCAGATGATAGAATTCTTCTATTATCTACCTGTTCATCAGAGTCAACTAATGGAAGGGATATTCTTGTAGCAAGAATTACAGACCAGACATACAAAGACACATACAGTGCCAAAGATCAAGATCATGCCGGGAATGAATCGGTAGACCGACGAGGTGGGTGGAGAGATTTTATACCTGGATGGAAGACTGCCTTATTCTTATTACTGCTTCTATTGATATTAATCTGTTTCGCAGACCAGTGGATTTGCAGACGAAGAAGGAAAGGACGGAAATAATATCAAAATGAAGAGACAGAACGCAGAAACTGACAGAGCGTTTCGTATACTGGATATTTGTAACGAGCTATTGAATTGGATTTTGATAATTATTTTAGTTGTTCTTTTTTGTTATGGAACCTATGGCATTGGAGACAGCTACATGTTGGAAGAAAATGCTATGCCGGAACATTATGAAATCTATCGTCCAACGGAAGAAGATTATGGGAATTTTGACGAATTGAAGGCGCAGAACAGTGATGTATGTGGCTGGATTACGATTTATGGAACACATGTGGATTATCCGATAGTGCAGTCGGAGGATAACAGCACATATTTAATGAGGAATCCGCGTGGAGAATATAGCTTGTCGGGCTCAATCTTCATGGATTATATGAATCAGAAGGATTTTTCAGATTTTAATACCATTATTTATGGTCACCATATGGATGGCGGAGCGATGTTTGGGGATTTTGACCAGTATCTGGATCAGTCTTTTGCGGACAGTCATTTGTATGGAAATATTTTTACCAATGGAAAAGATTATGGACTGGAGTTATTTGCATTCTTGGAGTTGGATGCTTATAATACAGGTCTTTATGTAACACCAGTGCAGGAAGTTTCTCGGAAAGAACAGTATTTGCAAGAGATAGAAGATACTGCTTTGTGGTATCGTCAGATTAGTCTTTCCACAGAGGACCGGCTGGTAGTGATGTCTACGTGTACGGAAAATATCACAAATGGAAGGCATATTCTGATAGGAAAGCTTTCAAAACAAACGTATAAAGATACGTATAAGAAAACTTTGAAAAGGAACAGTCAGATCGACCGAATCGACTGGGGAATTTTCTGGAAAACCAGTATGAAGCGATTAGGTGTTCTGATTCTGCTGTTGTTCAGTATTTTGTTACTGATGGCAGTGGAGAGGAGCGGAAAGAGAAAGAAAACAAAAAATAACAGTAGAAAACTGGAAAACTGACAGAGGTATGTATGTGAAAAGTGAAAGATATAAACAGAGAATAAAGCTGGTATACCTTGCTTTTGTGATGATGGTATGTGTGGCCATTCCAAATCAGGTATATGCAGCGGGGAAAAATAAAGAAGCTGCTCTGACGGTGGAACAGACTGTAAAAGGGAAAACAAATGGGGTTACAGATGAATTTCAATATGAGTTGACAAGTTTAGATTCTGGCAATCCAATGCCGGAAGGAAGCAATGGAGACCGGTTGAAATTTAGCCTTAATGGTAATGATAGTAAGGAATTGGTTTTTTCTTATGAGGAGGCAGCTACTTATCGATATCAGCTGAAACAGGTTGTTGAAAAAGATAACAAGGATTATGATGGGCAGGTTTATACCATAGAGAATTATGTAATGCAGAATGGCTCAGAAGATTTTTTAGTTAAGACTGCAATTAGAAGAAAAGATGGTAATAAATCTCCGACATTGAGTTTTACAATTCAACATAAAGTGGAAGATGAGACACCAGTGAAAAATACAGCAAGTGTCCCAAAATCAGGAGACGATCAGTCATTTATATCGTTGATTGTATTGATTTTGAGTGCACTTCTTATAATAGTAGTATATAAGTGGAAGAAGAATCGGCGTGTTTAAGACCGGTGTAAAATAATGAAAAGGGAGGCCATTT
>ENA-ORSB01002867-ORSB01002867.1-human-gut-metagenome-genome-assembly--contig:-NODE-2867-length-12987-cov-14.614290_pt1 | contig 12987 bp, 17 predicted proteins | sample MGYA00242180_ERZ509144 | MGnify/ENA primary metagenome ERZ509144 (study PRJEB26280, sample SAMEA2338661) | human gut metagenome | biome: human gut; feature: human-associated habitat; material: faeces...
ACGGCACGGGCAGCGTGACGAATCTCGTTTCGTCGATTACCCAGCCGGGGTGCAACTGTGGCTACGGCTATGACGACAACGGGAACATTGCAAGTGCGACGCTGAACGGCAAGTGGACTGGCTACACCTACGACGAACTTGGTCAGCTGATTCAGGTCAACGACCACAGCGATACCCGTTCCGGTGAAAATGGTACGACTTGGAAGTACACCTACGACCTCGGCGGCAACATCCTGAAAAAGGAACGCTTTGCGTATGCCGACACGACGACTCCTCTGGAAACCGTTACCTATACCTACGGCGACGCGAACTGGCGCGACAAGCTCACGGCGGTCAACGGAAACGCGATTCGCTACGATGCGATTGGCAATCCGCTGAGCGACGGGACGTGGACGTACACTTGGCAGAACGGCCGGCAGCTGCAAAAGATGCAGAAGGCGGGCGTGACGGCTGAATTTGTGTACAACGCGGACGGCTTGCGTGTGCAGAAAACGGTCAACGGCGTGGCGACGAAGTACACGCTGCACGGCAAGAATATTGTGCATATGACTTCCGGCGCGGATGAGCTGCACTTCTTCTATGACGCGCAGAACCGCCCGGCGGTGGTGGTGTACAACGGAGTTCCCTATGCGTATGTCAAGAGCTTGCAGGGCGACATTGCTGCAATTCTGGATGAGAATGGCAATACCGTCGTTAGCTACGGCTACGATGCGTGGGGTATGCCGCTGTGGTGCACTGGTGAGCTGGCGGAAACGCTGGGCAAGGTGCAGCCGTTTAGGTATCGCGGGTATGTGTTCGATGAGGAAACGGGGCTGTACTATCTCAGGAGTCGGTACTATAATCCGCAGTGGGGTCGGTTTGTTAATGCGGATAATTATTTAAGCACTAATGTATTTTCTTATTGCGGTAACGTACCTTCTGTATTTGTTGACAAAAATGGGCATGAACGTAAGTTGTATGATAATTTGAGTGAACCATGGGCCACTAAGTTAATGTCTCAGTTCTTTGACATGGACTCTCTTTTACAAAACCTGAACTTGAAATTTTCAGATGGGTATGTTGTGGATTGCTATCTTTCTGAAGCAGATGCCTTGAGAATTAACACAATAAATGAGGAGGTAAGAGGTAAGATTACTGAACCTTTAGCGAATATTGAACTTGCACTAAAATTGGCTTTCCCGGAAGAGATGGAGGAAGTTTCGGCAAGTATTGAAGATGCTTTTACAGTTTCGAGTGGCTATTACACGCAATACGTTGCGTATTATTACCAGTATAATGATACTTTGGGCTATCCTCTTCGAGTAGGAAAATGGAGATTCACTATCAATGTATATGAGGAAAATGAAAATGGTGAATCACCTGTTGAATTATGGGCGGATAGAATTCCATTTGGTAGTAACGCATGTATTGTGCGTACGACAATTGCCATTGATACTTCTGAACCGCGTCCTAAACCGGAATGGAACGGGTCACTGATTCCGCACATTTACTTATTGCATTCTATGAATTGGAGTGAATGAAAATGAACTCAAAAAATAGTATGACTTTAGAGTTACTATGGATCTTAATTGTTCTATTGTACTTTGCTACATTGTATGCTCCATCTACTTTCGCTTTTACCTTGGAAATAATTCAATTGTTGTTGTTTGTATCGGTACTTTTTTTATCGGTAATCAACTTATGCCGAGCGTTAAAATGCAGAAATGGTGAATGGTGGAAGCCTGCGGCTTCTCTCGGTATCTGTTTGTGCGTGATTGTTAGCCACTTTGTTGAACCCGATATTGTTCATTACATAAACAAATCTATTATAATCCGTTAAATTATATTTATTGCAAAATTTCGTGTAAAGCAGAAATGCAATTTTAGTTTGACTATGTATTAAGGCTTTTTGAGAAAGTGAACGAAGAAGGTGGCTGTTTGATACTATTGAGCTAAATATAGATGCGAGCATATTACTTCACCAGCCCGTCGCGTCCTGTGCCCCTCGCACAAGCCGCCGACGGGCTGGCAGCAAAAACTTCCGCAAAAGCAGGAAAAACTGTTCCATATGACGAATACGAACCTTGTCCAGTGAGTCTGTTGCGCTTCTGGATTCAGCTACGGCTACGATGCGTGGGGCTCGCCGCTGTGGTGTACCGGTGAGCTGGCGGAAACGCTGGGCAAGGTGCAGCCGTTCCGCTATCGCGGGTATGTGTTTGATGAGGAGACGGGGCTGTACTATCTCAGGAGTCGGTACTATACCCCAAAGTGGGGACGGTTTGTTAATGCGGATAGCTACATTGGTAAAATGACAATGCTTTCTCATAATTTGTTTTTGTATTGTCATAACTCTCCAATTTTTAGAATAGACGCCTCTGGTTGTGAAGATACAACGCCAGCCCCGACACCAAGTGCATTGCCCCAGGAAACACCTCTTCCGACACCACGACCGTCCAGACCTGAGAACTGGAGAGATATATTCACTAAATTGGAAATCCAAAATGCAATTTCCAATGCAGTACGAAAAGTAACAGAAGCAATGAATGATGTTGCGATGTATAGAGAGGCGCAACAAATGATTGCTTTAGGGCATGGTAGAGTTTAGTTAAAAGGTGGTGGCAGTTTCACATATATCTCGGAAGAAGAGTATAAGAACCCGTCTTCATAAGCGATGAAGCAGCACAGCGGCACCTGCAATGCGGATCATTGCTTCCTCAATTGAAACTAAAATTTCAAGCTCCTTTGCGAGACGGCGAGCAGCATTCATCCAGCCAAAGGTGCGTTCGACAATCCAGCGCCACGGAAGTTTTACCCACTCATGAGGCTTAATTTTCTCGGAAATGTCCACTCGGCGCTGGAGCTGCTGCTGTACTTCGGCGATAAACGTGCCGCGATAGCCTGCATCGGCACAAAAGGCTTGAATTGACGGATACTTTTCGCAGGCTTTCTGCGCCGCCAGAATGCCCGATTTCGTGTCGTGGATATTGGCAGCATGAACCACGATGCTCAGCAAGTTACCCATTGTGTCTACGACGGCATGCCGTTTGCGCCCTTTTGTTTTTTCCTCCGTCGATGCCGCACGCTTCGTTGTCCGCAACCGTTTTTACGCTTTGCGAATCAATTAGCGCATAGTGCGGTTCGGCACTTTTCCCCGCATCTTTACGAGTTTTTTCAACCAGATGAGCGAGAATTTTCTCCCACAATCCCGACTTTTCTCCACGGCTGAAAAAGCTGTACACCGTTTGATACGGCGGAAAGTCATGCGGAAGCTGACGCCACTGACAGCCGGTCTTTACAATGTACAGCACGGCGTTTGTCAGTTCGCGCTTGCTCCACTTCCGATTCCGCATTCCCGAATACAGTGGCTCTATTTCTTCCCACTGGCTGTCTGTCAAGTCCGTCGGGTACGGCTTGCGCCCTGCTCTTACTTCTTTCATGCTGCTATTATACCATGTTTTACTTATGAAGACAAGCTCTAATAGTGCGGCTGCACGATCCCAACCCATTGCGACCACGGAATCAGTTTCGCCATGATTCCCAGAAACTCTTTCTTCTTCGTTGATGCCTGCCCCAGCTCGTCGCTGATCAGGCTCATCGTCAATTGCTTCTTCACCTCTTTATTATACCTCTTTCCTAACCTTTTTGCTGTTCTTTCTTTGTGCGGGATTGCCCTTATATTTAATGTGGCAAAAACTACTTCATTCAAAGAACAATCGGAGAAAAAGACATATTCCGCATTCCTTTGGCTATTGAGAAATAAGGATTTTCGCCCATTTCTTTTTGGCGACGGTCTTGTAAATTTTTGCGTTACAGCAGGGAGCAGTGTAGCGGTTCCGTTCATCATTACGAATGCTCTTGGGATTTCTTCTGGCAGTTATGGGATAATCACCGGATGCCTCGGCTTTGGATCTGTTTTAAGCGCCTTGTTCCAAACCAAACATCCTTGTAAAACGGAGCTTAAATACCCATATGTTAAAGTAGGAAGCCTTGGATTCATAATGCTATTGATTAGTCTTATTGCGCGGATTCCATATCATCATATCCTCACAGTTATGGCTTTTTGCATACTTGAGTTTATCGTTGGTTGGCTAAGCGCAGCAATCAACATCAAGACAATTACAACAATCCAAATATTTGTCCAAGATGACCTTCGTGGCCAAGTTATTGGCACTCTGACAGCAGTATCATATAGTTTGATACCTATATCGCTGCTTTTGGCTGGTACAGCTGTTGACATGGTGGAATCTTACGTTATCCCACTGATTTGCGGCAGTCTGCTTGTTGTGTTGCTCGGATGTATACGTCTGTTGGACTTGCGTGCAAATAAGTTGCCGACAGAATAGGGTTATGAATACATTTTCTTAAACCATCAGGCAGTAATACGCGCTTGCAAACAGCAGCACATTCGCTGCTGCGGATATTCCACGCGTGATTTTCAAGCCGTACACAGAGGTGCAGCATACGGCAAAATAGGCAATGTTCTCAACGCCCCACAAAAGGAACAGGCGCGGTGAAAAAGCGGAGTACAGAAAGCCGACAGCAAGGGTAAGCAGCAGGTTAATTGCAACTGCGTTCAAGCCGTAGGACAGGATAATTTGCTTCGTTGTAAATGGAAGCGACAAGCCCAGCAAGCGTTTGTCCGAAACGGCTTTTACCTGTTGAATCAAAAGCTGGTGAAGCGTACTGAAAACCGTTGCAGCACAAAATCCGGCGATGCCCTTCGTTATGGAAGGATTCTCAAGCAGCGGGACAAAGGTCAGTAAATCCGTTCGCCGCACAAGCCACCCGGCGAACAAAAGAAGCGCCAGCAGAATCAGTATCCTTTTCTGCATCCGCAGGATCTCAAGCAGGCTCTTCATCCACAGAGCGGTACGCTTCGTTGGTTTCCAATGATGGAGCATTGGGGCGCTGACATAGGACGGGCGATTTTCTTCCGCCATTTGCCGCATTTTCACATAGTCGTTATGGCTTAACGCCGTTGCAGACATTTCAAGAAACTGCAACCGTTCAAAATACTTCGGCAGATTCAGGCGCAAAACACGCTGCGCATAAAGCCAGAGAGCGCACAGCGAAGCAGCCAACAATGCGATGGAGAGGAACGAGTGCAGTATCAACAGGACGGAGCATACTGCGAAAATCGGGAGTGACAGCCACTTAGCTTTGCTCTGTAAATGGTAGAAAATCCACGAAAGAAAAGAGCAGCTGCAGCCATAGAGCGCAAGCAGCCCAAACAGCTTTCCGAACGCAGCATCAAACAGAAAACCGCTTAGAATAAAGGATAATACTCCCGCGATGAAAATCGAAAGCAGAACTGACAATCCCTGTTTTCTGCAAAGCACTTTGTAAAACTGCTTTGTATTGTAGGTCAACATCACCGATGCGGCTTCCATTCTGAACACGGGCGTCCGGTTTAGAAAAACACGGAACAGGTTGATTGTCACCACGGCCAGCAGAACATAGAGAATCCCTTGCGAAGAAACTGCCGTTCCGCGTCCGGCTTTAGCAACCACAAAAATGAGTTGATATGCAAGTGCGACCCCGACAATCAAAAAGCCCAACAGGGGTTGCCACGCATGACGGAGCGTTCCCTTCATAAGCCGCAGCTTGTTTTTAAGAGCAGAATTTCAGCCTGACATTTCATTCTGTTCCACCAACCTTAAATAAACCGCTTCCATGGTGCTGTTTCTGCCAAGTTTCGTTGACGCAAGCAATTCCTCTTTTGAGCCTGACGCAAGGCATTTTCCTTTTTTTATAATGACGTACTGGTCACACACATTCTCCGCCACGTCCAGCAAATGACTGGATAAAATGACGAGTTTGCCCTTGCTTTTTTGCTCCAACAGCAGGGTTTTCAGCGTTGCAATCTGTTTGGGGTCAAGTCCTGAAAACGGCTCGTCCGCAATAAGAATTTCAAACTCCCGCAGCAGTGCCATTGCAATCATCAGCTTTTGCCGTGTCCCCTTCGAGAGAGCAGACGGTATTTTGTTTTGATGCTCACGCATATCGAGCCTTTCCAGAAGCTCGGTTTCGGAAGTGCCGCTTTGAGGGTAGACTGCCTTGGTAAAATGCAGATGTTCCAGCAGGGATAATTCCTCATAGAAAACCGGCGTGTCAGGAATATAGGAAATTGGATAAGTATCTGGGCGCAGAGAAAAAATATCTTTTCCGTCCCAGAGAATCATGCCCTTGTCCGGGGGAAGAAAACGATAAATGCTCTTTATGGCAGTCGATTTTCCGGCACCGTTTTCTCCAATCAGACCAACAATTTTTCCTCTGTTCGCGGAAAAGGAAAGACCGTCCAATGCAACCGTTTTGCCGTATGAGTAGTAGACTTGTCTGACTTCAAAATCCATTTTCCGCTCCTTTCCAGCGGCATATCCTTGCACCGCCACTTATCACTTTTAGCCTTTGAACGATATAACTATCCAATATGATTATACCATGCAAATTGCGAACTTTTCAATTACTGTCTCCATACAAATGTGCAACTTTTCTATGAACGCCGCACTTTTTCGCCGCCACGCTTGCCGCCTTGCGGCGTTCCTCGCTGTATGGTGCGGTCAGCCGAAAGGAGAACCGCCCCTTGCGGATTTCAAATTCCATGCAGCCCGTGTCCGGATCTGCGTCGGTCTGGCGGCACTCGCCGGGGTGAGCTGCGGCATAGGCGGTCAGCCTGTTCTTGAGGTCGGTGTTGTGGGTGCGGATATAGATTAGCGGGTCTTTCTCGTCAAACCATATATCAGTGGTCTTTTCCTGCTTCGTAAGCTCTGTTCTCATAAACTCTCCTTTCTGCGCCCCTGTTACGCAATATGGGCATTTTTCGGGTGCTTTTCCCGGCTCTTGACTTGGGGAAAACGGCGATTTTTCAATGGAAAACGCTCCGGCGATACATTCCTCGTCCGAAGCGTTCCCAGTGTCAAATATGCGATTTTTCCGGCTCTTGACCATCAATCATAAATCAACTCACGCTTGATGATTTCCTCGGCTCGGCTGCGGATGGAGTTCATGGACTGCACCCATAACATCTGATTTTCCGCTTTCATAGCTTCGTCTACGCCATCGGCTTCGGCCATCTGCTCAATGATAAGACTGCATCTTTCCGTTGCCTGCTCGTTCAGATCGGCAAGGTAGGTGTGTAGTTCACCTGAGAGGACAAGGGTCGAATAGAGGGCAGGGCGAAACTGTCTCAAATACGCCCTGTGAAGATTGCCCCACCTGCCAATGGGACGGTGTTCCTCCGGCAGCTTCCAGTCCGGCACATAGTAATCGCCTACGAGAATGTAGTCGATGCCGTTTTCGTGGATTCTTGGCTTCAATTCTTTCATGCTGGTACTTCCTCCTGTCTTGCTTTCTTTTTGTGGTACTCATCTCTGCGCTTGGCAAGGGTGGCTTCATATCGCCGAATGGCTTCGGGGTCTCCGGCTTCCGCATCGGCTTTCATTTTCTGATAGCATCTGACGGTGGCTTCACTCTGGTGTTTCCGTTTCTCAGCCAGCTTCCTTGCGGCTTCTTCATCGGTCTTGGCAAGCTCCACAAGGGCTTCGTGTTCCGCTTTGCGCTTGGCAGTCCTTGTGCGGACATACTCCTTTTTTCGGGCTTCCATCATGGCGGCGTACTCTGGATCAGCCGCCATTCTCGCTTCCTCACGCTCCTTTTTGCGCTGTCTGGCTTCGGCTTCCTTGGCTTTCAGAGCTTCCCACGCCTTAGCGGCTTCCGGGTCGGTTTTCGCCGCGTCTTTCAGTTCCTTGCGTGTCAGCTTCTTTTTACGGTTGGCTCTTTCTATCCGCTTACGCTCATTTTCCAGCATTTTCTCCTGCCTGATGCGCTCCTTTTCCTCTAACCGGCTGATATATTCCGGGGCGGCTTCTCTGGCTTTCTGCAACTTCTGACGGTGTTTCTGATTTCGCTCACGCTGAATTGCAAGATGTTCCTCGTGTTTTGCAACCGCTTCGGGGTCTCCGGCTTCCGCAGCCGCCCGCAGAGCGTCCAGTTTCTGCTTTCTGCGCTCTGTTGATCGCTTGCCCTTTTCCTGCTTCTTCCGCAGCTGCTCGGCTTCGATGGCGGCAATGCGTTCTTCCTCGGAAACAGCTTCAACAGGCGGGTAGTAGTTGCCGATGAAATTGAAATGAATATCAATGTTCTGCTGGCGGTAGATAGTCCGTCCGCCTGTGGCTTCGTGAACCTCAATCCTGTCAATGAACGCATAGAGCATGGTATCGGTCAGTTCCTCGCAGTCCCGGTATTTCCTGACCAGAGCGATAAAGCGGGATGCGTCCACCTGCTTGATCTCGTCCTGCTGAACCAGACTTTCCAGCTCTGCAACACGCTTTTCCAACACAAGCTGTTCTTCATCGTACTGCTGAATCATGCGCTGTGCCTGTCGCTCCGGCAGTAAGCCGCTCAAGGTACTCTCATATAGCTTGCTAATTTTCTCGTCCAATTCAGTCATTCGCTTCTTCGCTTCGGCAAGCTCCTGCTGTCCGTTGTCCGCCGCTCTTGCCTGATGCTCATTCCAAACGGCTTTGAGCTGCTGAATAAACTCGACCTCGTTTTCAAGGACATATTTGCTCACCGCTTGAATTGCCCGCAAAATCGCCGCTTCCAGAACCGATGTTTTCACATAGTGGGAGACGCAATCGTTTGTGGCGCTTCGGTAGTTGCCGCATTGGAAAGCGGAATCAGAATCATAGCGTTTGCCGCTGTGCTTGGTTTCTGGGCTGATATAGCCCATCCTTGCCCCGCAGTCAGCGCAGTACACCAGCCCGGACAGGCGGTGGGAGTAGGTGCCGTTCGCCACTCTCGGCTTTTTCTTTGAGCGTATCTTTCTGGCAATATCCCATGTGTCCTGGTTGATGATAGCTTCATGCGTATCGGGGAAAATCATCAGCTCGTCCGGCGTTGCGGCTCTGCGCTGCTTGGTCTTGAAGTTCTCGCAGATGGATTTGCCCAACACAGTATGACCGAGATATTCCTGCCGATCAAGGATGTAGCCAACGGTGGTTGCACTCCATCGGTAGGGGTCTGCCACATTCTTGTGTCTGCAATTCTTCGGCTGATTTAAGGCTGCATAAGCGGAGGGAATCAGCACCTTCTCTGCCGTCAGCATTTCTGCAATGGCGGTGGTGCTGTTGCCCTGACAAACCAGACGGAAGATTTTTCTGACAACCTCTGCGGCTGGCTCGTCCACGATGAGGGTCTGCTTATCGTCAGGCTTTCGCTTGTAGCCATAAGGAATAGAGCCGCTGCATCGCATTCCGTCTTTCATTCTGGACTTGAAGATTGCCTTGATTTTGTTGCTGGTGTCCTTGGCGTACCACTCGTTCATGATGTTCAAGAACGGCGTGAAGTCATTGTCCTGCGGGGTGGCGCTGTCCACATTGTTGTTGACAGCGATGAAGCGAACGCCCTTCTTCGGGAAAAGAATCTCCGTGTAATAGCCGACTTGCAGGTAATTTCTGCCAAAACGACTAATGTTTTTTTACAATCAGGACTTCCACATGACCTGCTTCGATTTCTTCCAGCAGGGCGGCAAAGCCGGGACGGTTGAAATTCGTACCCGAATAACCGTCGTCATAAAAATGGCGAATGTTTCTCAGCCCTTTCTGACGGGCATATTCTTCGAGGTATTTTTTCTGGTTCTGGATGGAGTTTGATTCCCCGGCCTGTTCATCGTCCCTTGACAGACGCTCATACAGGGCTGTGATTTTGATTTCTTCCTTCTTAGCCACGGTTTTGACCTCCCTTCTTCAAAGAAATCTTCGTTTGTGAAACGCTCCTTTTTTCTATCCTCTTATAGTGTAACCGTTGGGGTCTGTCGCCACGAATGAGGTCGGATAGTCCGTGGTCGGAAAGCATTGCATCAGGTTGGGCTTCACAAAAAATCTTGTTTTCCCCGAACCGCTGCCGCCGATCACCAGCACATTTTTATTCCGGGCCGTCTTTGGGTCTTTGGGCCTGCCGTTCATGGTGAGCCGTTCCGTTTGGGTAAGCAGAATGTTATTTTCAAACTTGGGGTCGATATAAGGCGCTATATCCTTGGCCGTCCCCTAGCGGGCGCTGCCGTACTCCATACCCTTACGATACTTTTTCACATTTTTGCCCTTGCAGTACACCACCAGCCGCACGATCACCGCACCGGCGATACCGATGCACAGGTCAAACGGATGCAGGCTGGGGAGGGGATTTGCAAAGGCCGCTGAAAAGCCGTCCGCAAAGTGTAAGAGCTTCCCCGACAGGTCAGCGCCAGCGGCCAGCCGGTACGCCTGCCCAACTTTCCCGAACAGATACACAAAGATCAGATACGGGAGGTTCAAAATCAGCAATTTCCTTACGTCAGGCTTCACAGCTCCAGCCCCCTTTCCTCGATTTTTTCCTTGGCCCGCTGCTTGGTCTGCGCCGCTACCTTTTGCTTCACAGCGGACAAAACCTTGCGGATAGAGGGCCGCTGATCCTTGGAAAGCGTCTTGGCCGTAAACTCCCGAAACGCCTGTTCCAGATTGTCCGCGTCCTTGGATTTGAAAATCACAACATAGTGGGGCGGTTGGGTGGTCTTATCCTTTCGCAAGGTAAAATCCACGCCGTATTTTTTTGCACAGGGCTTGAACGCTCCAATGTTGGCCTCGGTAATCTCGATGTTGGAGAGGGCGACCCCATGCTTTTTTAACTGCTTTAGGCTCTGCTGGCTGTGATGCAGCGTGTTCTTGCTCTTGGCCCGGTGTTGCAGGTACTTTTTCAGCGCCGCTTGCAGCACTTGGGCCGTGAGCTTGCCCGTTTTCATAGACAGGGCAATGGTCTTTTGGGTGACTTCTTCCTGCAATAGTATCCCTCCTTGTCTGAAAGTCAGAAGCGGCGTCTAAGGTGGAACCACCAGACGCCGCAGATAAATGTGGGTCAAATCCGTACCCGCAGGCCGGAAAGGTCGTCGGCCCGGATACCGACAAGATACCAGCTATCGGCCATTTCAATGCGGGTGGGCCGCCATTTGCCGCCAATCATCACGTCGAAGCACTCCCCGCAATGGAGGCCGCCGTAGTAGTCGGCCAGATCAAAGCGGATGTCGTAGCGGTCTGTCTGCTCGTCAAAAATCAATGCGCCCTGCTTCATAGGGTCGTCCTCCTTTTCTCGTTACAGGCTTTCGTCCCCGCCGCAGGAACCGTCCGGCAGGCCGGATTTGGACTTTCCCCAATCCGGCTGCGCCATGTCGTGCGCGACAAGGGCCGTGTAGTAGTTGGAAATAGTGCTGGGGGCGTTAAACAGCATAGCCCGTAGGTACTGCTTGATGTTGCGGACGCGGGTTGTGTTCTCCCGCAGGCCATCCAGCACAAAGCGGATATGTTCGCCGTTGAGCTTCATGTACTTTGACTTTACCAGCTCGGCGGGGTAGTCGTCCCCGGCAACACGGATCGTCTTGCGGGAGGTGCAGACGGTTTCCAGCATCAGGTCTACGATCTCGTCAAGCTGCTCCCGGTCAATTTGAGAATCCTGAATGAGATAGTCATACTCGATGTTCTCCAAAATGATTTCCCGATAAATCCGTACAGCCTCGTCCTTTCCCGTCCTTTTCCTTTCCGGCGGCGTAGCCGCTGCCTCCGCAGGGGGGAGGGGTCAGGAAGAGGAGAGGAAAGGAATGAAATCGGTACTTTGTCCATCTGTATTTATTTTTTCTGTCTTTGGTAAGTAAGTTGTTTGTATATCTTTATTTAATTGCGTTGGATTTCCCGACGACGGATTATCCGATGTCGGATTTTCCAACACCGGGTCAGCCGATGTTGGATTTTCCAATACCGGGTTTTCCAATACCGGCTGCTCGTAGATGGTATAGACCATATCGGCCATTTTGCCTTTCGGGTCGCGTCCCTGCTCCCGCCTGATATATCCAGCCTTTTCAAGCTCCCATACCGCCGTCCTAATCGCGTCGATGCTTTCCCGGTTGATAAGGGACAGGCCCTTTAGGGTGTAGTCCCAATCCTCCGGCAAGGACAGCATTTGCGACAGCAGGCCCTTGGCTTTCAGGGACAGGGCCTTGTTCCGCAGGTTGTGATTTGACATCACCGTGTAGCCTCGATTCTTTTCTACGCGGAATACTGCCATATCAAAATCAGCTCCTTTCACAGTGAATTTGGCCCCGCTGCAAGACCGGTGAGCTTGCCCGGCTGATAGGGACACTCTGCATAGACGCAGAATTGATATTTCCAATCCGGGCGATAAAAGCGGCAGGTGCCGCAATCCTCCGGCGCGTCCGCCCCGCCGCCGTCGTAGTGATCGAAACCGGGCTTTTCCTGCTTCAGCCGTTCAAAGGCACGATTCTGGCCGGAAGTAAAGTACATAGTGTCACCTCCTTTCCTTGGGCAAAAAGAAATGCCTTTTTCGTCGCAGACTTACGAAAAAGGCATTTCAGGTGTGATTATAGAGATGTTTAATTGTCTTTAGATTTTTGAAAAGTCCCGGTTTATGCGGGTTTGCGCTGGTTGTGCTAATCGGAACGAAGCGACGTCCTATACAGACCCCGAGAACGAGGCGGTCATCAGTCCGCTCTGGCAAAGCTGGTGCAGGGGAAGACACTGCTGGTCATCGCGCATAGGCTTTCTACGATTACAGATGCAGACCAGATTATTGTTGTGAATCTGGGAAGAATCGAAGCCACCGGCACACAGGCGGAGCTTCTTGGCTCCTGCCCGCTTTATCGAACCATGTGGGAAGCCCACATCAGCGTCAAAGACGACGGGGAGGTGGCGTAATGCTCACGACACTGAAAAAATTCTTCGCCTTCTGTGGCAAAGAAAACCGGAAGCTACAGCTCGATTTGAGCAAGTACTTTGATACACTGAACCATGAAAAGCTGCTGAACCTTCTGCGGGAAACCATAAAAGATGAACGGGTTATTCAGCTGATTAAGAAATTCCTGAAAAGCGGAGTGATGGAAAACGGCGTAAAGATTGCCACGACGGAAGGAAGCCCGCAGGGTGGCCCGCTGTCACCTTTATTGGCGAATGTGTACCTGAACGAATT
>ENA-ORSB01002873-ORSB01002873.1-human-gut-metagenome-genome-assembly--contig:-NODE-2873-length-12954-cov-3.217691_pt1 | contig 12954 bp, 6 predicted proteins | sample MGYA00242180_ERZ509144 | MGnify/ENA primary metagenome ERZ509144 (study PRJEB26280, sample SAMEA2338661) | human gut metagenome | biome: human gut; feature: human-associated habitat; material: faeces...
ATTTCACTTCGGCATACGGAAAATCCTCACGCAACCAGTTCATCTGTTTTGGATCTTTCGAAAATACAATTTCTTTCACGTTTCCAACTCTCATTTTTTCTTTCCCCTTTCGTTTTTTCTTTGATCCCGCTTTTTAAACTCCATGTAAAATTTATTTGCTGCTTTGATCATACTATATCTACATGCTCTTTTCTATATCTCTTTTTCCATTACCGTTCACTACTCTTAATCTGACAATAACCCTCACAATCCTCTTTTCCAGTTTTGTTTTACAAAAGAACGGTTCCATACGCCTGCATCATTTTTCCGTTTTACTTTATTTTTTCTTTCTTGCCGATAGTATTTTTTCTCAATTTTTGCTATACTGAAAATGTATGCGTATCAAACTCCGGCATTGCTCTTTCAAGCTGCCGACACATACATAAAATTCATAAAAGGGGGTATCTTTTTCATGGATACGTATGTCATTTTAAAAGACCTGGCAATCATTATCGTATTCGCAAAATTGTTTGGTATTCTTGCCAGAAAATGCAAGGCTCCGCAGGTTGTGGGCGAGCTGATTGCCGGTATTGTCCTTGGACCCAGTGTGCTGGGACTCGTTCAGCAGTCTGACTTTCTCGCACAGATGGCGGAGATCGGTGTCATTTTGCTGATGTTCTCCGCAGGTCTTGGCACCAGCCTGAAGGATCTGCTCCGCACCGGAGTGAAATCCCTGCTGATCGCCTGTGCCGGTGTTTTTGTTCCTCTCGTTCTTGGAGCCATCTTATACATGAGCTTTTATGGCTTCTCTGCTGTCGGAACGGAAGAATTTTACCACGCTGTTTTTATCGGTGTTATTCTGACTGCAACATCGGTCAGCATCACCGTACAGGCCTTGAAAGAACTCGGCAAGCTGAAAACAGAGGTTGGAACAACCATCTTAAATGCAGCCATCATCGACGATGTCATTGGTATCATTGTGCTGACTGTTGTCATCGGTTTTAAAGATCCGACATCCAATCCGCTGAAAGTAGCAGCCTCCACCATTCTGTTTTTTGCCCTTGCGATTGTGCTCGGTTTTCTCTGCTTTAAGCTGTTCAACCGCATGAACTCCGTATTTCCGCACACCCGCCGTCTCCCGATTCTGGGTCTTGCGCTCTGCTTCGGACTGTCCTACATTTCCGAAAAATATTTCGGCATCGCCGATATTACCGGTGCATACGTTGCGGGCGTTATCCTGTGTTCCCTCGATTCTTCCGATTACATCGAAGAAAAAATGGATATCAGCTCCTATATGATTTTCGGACCGATTTTCTTTGCAAGTATCGGACTCAAAACAACGCTCAGCGGCATGAACGAGAAATTCGTACTCTTTGCCATCTGTTTCGTCATCGTCGGCCTTACCGCAAAAATTATCGGCTGTGGCCTGATGTCAAAGGGATGCGGCTTTACCTGGGGCGACAGCCTGAAAATCGGTGTCGGTATGATGACCCGTGGTGAAGTCTGTCTGATCGTTGCGCAAAAGGGTCTGAATGCAGGCTTTTTATCCGGCGATTTCTTCAGTGCCGTGATTCTGCTGATTCTCTTCTCGAGTATTGCAACACCGATTATGCTGAAAATCTTATACGCGAAAATGCCGACGGCAAAAGATTCTGCAAAGGCATCCTGACTTTCCTTTTACCAAAACAGGGCGCTGTGCCATTTCCTGCACAGCGCCCTGTTTTTTTCGTATCAACCGGTAAGTTCTGATTTCTTCTACCACAGAATCTTCTCTGCCTCAGCTCCATCCGCAAACGGTCCCGGCATTGCTGCCACGCCGCGGTGCTCGCCGAGATAGTCCTGATCGAAGATAATCGTGCTTCCGTCCGGATCTTCGAATCTCTGCTCCGGCTCGAAGGCGTATCCTAAAATATCACTGTTGATAATTCCCGTCCGGAAATCCTTCAGGAACTCATACACGTTCGTCTTGATGGAATAGTGGCCGTCTTTTTCCACAAGTTCCACCTTAACCTGGTTCTCGTTATCCATAAGATTCTCTTTTTCATTCACACACGCCTTTGCTCCGTTAAAGTAAGCGTTTCCGTTTACCCAAACCGGCAGATGACATTTATTGTGATACGGCTCCAGCTTGCTCATGTCGGCCGGTTTATCCAGCTCAAAGTGGCTGATCCACTCGTCATAGGTCGGATACTCGTCGAACACATGCGTTCCGACCTCCTGGTTATCCTCCATCTTGAAGCCCATGTCCTCAACCGTTTCTGTTTCCTCAACCGGGTAATTCTGGATAAAGATGTTGTTGTAGAACCGGTCATCGCCATGCAGGAATGTCATGAATCCGGCAACCTCGGTACGGTGACGGATGTGATACGGCGTGTAACGGTCTCCTGTTCCGCCGCCAACTGCAGTTAATGAGCCAAGCATCAGATTGTGTACGCAGGCAATACCATCGGTCGCCATACGAACGCTGACCGGTGAGAGCATAATGTTGTTATCGATCAGGGTCGGACCATGGCCAACCTCGATGAAAATATCCTGACTCATCATTGCGCCCTCTGCCTTTGGTGTTCCCTCCGGCGGGCAGTTGTCGTGCAGCAGGTTCTGGGTCAGGCGTGTTCCCTGTGCCTCCCAGTCGCACCAGATGCCCATCGTGCAATGATGAATATGATTTCTTCTCATCACAACATCGATCGCTGCATGCATCTTGATACCGGAAATCTCGGCTCCGCCAAGCTGCTGCATATTGTTGATGTTGTGAATGTGGTTGTCCTCAATGATACTGAACACACCGCCCATCCGTCCGACAATACCGGTCTGCTCACAGTGATGGATGTGGCAGCGGCGGATGATATGGCTTCCGATGTTCTCCTTCGTCCAGCCGTGATACTGGCCGCGGCACACAGCATCACGCTCCATCTGGGTCGGGCTTTTTACGTGTTTTCTGGTAAAGTAATGGTCGTTCTCCGGATCGTAATATTTTCCGAGCGAAATACCGCAGCACTTGCTGTTGCTGACCTCACAGTCCTCAATAATCCATCCCTTCGACCAGTGCGGACCGATCATACCGTCCTGATAAGCAGCCGGCGGCGCCCATGTCGTTGCCGCCTTGCTGACATCAAATCCACTGAACGTAATATAATTTACGCCTGTTTTCGACGGCATAAAGCAGTTCCGGCGCACGTTGATTTCTACTTTTTCCTCCGTCGGGTTTTTACCCTGGAAGTTTGCGTAGATGACCGTCTGATTTTTCTCTTTGTCCTGCTCGGTATACCATTTGTAAACCGACCACTCCGGCTCCCAGGACGGCGCATAAACCTCGCCCTTGATACACTCCTCGAGTGTCTCTGCCTCGTATAACTGGCGGTCATTCAGATAAACCGCGCCGGTATGGCGTACCACCGGTGCAAAATACCAGTCACCGCCGACCATTGTCGTGTATGGGTTATAATTGCCAAAAACTCCGTTGTCTACACGGCATACCCACACATTATCTTTGTAATGCTCCCAGTCATTCATCGTTTCCGCACCGGTGATCTTTGCGCCGAGCGGCTTCTCACTCTTATAGACGATTCTCGCATCCTCGGTTCCGCCGTTGACCGGATCAACATATTCATGGTAAATACCAGGTGCAACCAGAACTTCATCTCCTGCCTTTGCAATTTTTGCCGCATCGTTGATGAACTTGAACGGCATCTCTTTTGTTCCGTTTCCATTCTTCGGAGCGGAATTATTGACATAGTAAATCATTTCTCTATACTCCTTTTTGTTATAGTAAAACCCGAAAACACTGCAAAAAAGGCTGTGACGCAATCATTCACTCTCTGCGGCGCTGAATTTTTTACGCTATTTTTTTGCGGGTCTATAGAATTTCTTTACGATAATGCTTCTTCCGCAGCCTCTTTTGATGCAAACGGGCCCGGCAGCGGATGAATGCCCTGACGGTTTCCGAAGTAGTCATATCGGAACACGATCGGCGTTCCATCCGGATTCTCATATTTCTGTTCCGGCTCAAATGCCATGCCAAGCGTCTCCGTTGAGATCACTGCACAGGCATTCTGCGGCAGATAATCGTAAACATTGGTCTCCAGTTTCCATTTTCCGTTCTCTTCTTTTACACCGATGGTGATTTCATGCTCGGTATCCACTACAGCGTCCTGTTCCTGCTCCGCCGGCTTCGCCCCATTGAAGTAAACGTTGCCGCCAAGCCATACCGGCAGCTTCTCGTAATACAGATCCGGCGACTTTCCGGAGCCCATTCCGCAGTAGCCCTCAAATCTTGCCACGTACTCCTCCAATGTCGGATATCCGCTGTACGGTGCGGTTCCTGCTGTCAGATTTCCGTCATCCCACTCATTATCTCCGGTCAGTTTACGGATTTCTTCCATTCCCGCACGAACCGGCTTCTGGATGAAGATATTATTGTAGAACCGGCAGTCACCGTGAAGAACCGTCATAAATCCGTTGATCTCCGTGCGATGCGGCACATGGTACGGTGTGTAGCGTGGCGACGGCAGCTTTTCGGAGCCATTGTTGACACCGCGGCCGACAGCAGTAAACGATCCCGCGATCAGGTTATGTACTACCGCAACACCCTGCGTTGCCAGCTTCATCGCGCGGTCCGAAAGCAGTACGTTATTGTCCACCAGTGTCGGTCCGTGGGAAATTTCAATAAAGATATCCTCGCCGATACCGTCCATACCTTCTGGATTTGCATTTTCCTCGTTCGGCAGCGTATTGTCATGGAACAGGTTCTGCGTAACACGTGTGCCCTGTGCCTGCCAGTCGAGCCAGAGGCCTCTCGTACAGTGATGGAAATGGTTTCTTCGAATGATCACATCGATTGCTGCATGCATCTTGATGCCGCCGATCTCCGCACCCGCAAGGTTCTGTTTATTATTGATATGGTGAATGTGGTTATCCTCAATAATCGAGAACACACCACCTAAGTGGCCTACAATACCCGTCTGTCCACAGTCATGGATGTTGCACCGGCGGATGATGTGGCTTCCGATGTTTTCCTTTGTCCATCCCTCCCGCTGCGCCTGGCAGATACAGTCACGCTCCGTCTGTGTACCATCTTTGAATTTCCATTTGAGCCATTTATTGTCATTGTTCGGCTGTCTGTATTTTCCAAGTGAAATGCCCGAGCACTTCGAATCTGAAATCTCACAATCCTCGATGATCCATCCCTTTGACCAGTGCGGGCCGACCATTCCTTCCTGATATGCCGTCGGCGGAGCCCACTGGGTTGCCGCCTGTTTTACAACAAAGCCGGACAGAGTGATGTAACCGATGCCCTCCTTCGATGGATAAAAGCAATTCTCACGTACATTGATTTCTACGGTTTCTTCGTTCGGATTTTTTCCCTGAAAATTCACATAGAAAACGGTCTCATTTTTTTCTTCGTCCTGCTCCACATACCAGGTGTAAACCGTGAATGCCTGATCCCAGGATTTTTTATAGATCTCCGGCTTTTTCACCTTGTCCAGGCTCGTCACCTCATACATGGATTTTCCATTCAGATACACTTCTCCGGTGTGTGCCGTGTAGGATGCGATAAACCAGTCACCGCTGACCAGTGTCGTATATGGATTGTAATCCCCAAACAATCCGTTCGAAACGCGCGCTGTCCACACATCACCTTCCAAATGCTCCCAGTTATCCACAATTTCCGCACCGGTAATCACAGCTTTTCCCGGTTCCACAGAACGGTACACAATTCTTGCATCCTCACATCCCGCATTCGCCGGATCTACATATTCCCGATATACGCCAGGTGCTACAAGCACCTCGTCGCCGGGCCTTGCAATTTTTGCCGCCTCGGAAATCGTCCGAAATGGATATTCCTTCTGCCCATTTCCGCTTCGCACAGCATTTCCATCTACATAAATCTGCATTTTTCGCTTACCTCTCACTTCTTCACTTTTCATAAACTTTTATTGTGAATTTTCGCCAAAATCACATCACTCTTTTTCCGATTTCTGCCGTTCTTCACAATTTTCATATCTTAACCATAATACAGATCCTCGTAAAACACTACTTATATATTGCCGATCATTGCCCAGATGTTTCGATTTTTTCTATATTTTTTCTCTCTTCTGTTGTATAATACCGTTTATCAGATACGGAGGATTCTTTTGCCATGAAAAACGATTCGACTTCTTTTTTCGAAAACAATCATTTTGCTAACAGCTATGTTTACGATATCTCTATTTCGCATGTCCCCGCCTATTTCGGTCTGCACTGGCATCACTATATCGAAATTGTGCTTGCACAGGATAACGGCATTATCTATGAAGTAAATGGAGAAACCTTTCCGCTAAAGCCCGGTGATCTTCTTTTTATCTGGCCCGGCGAGCTGCACGCTGTTTCCACAACCAACAGAGAACATCGCCTGATCATGCTTCAGCTCGATGCAGATTTTCTGGAAAAACGCGTGGATTTCCAGTCTGTTGCTTATCTTTTTTATCAGATCCGTCTTCTGAATCAGAACAACTTCCCGGAAATCGAAAAACTCCGCGGATTTCTGACAGAGCTGCGCAGGCTCTCCCTCTCCGGTATCAGTTTTTCCGAGCTGCGCGGATGCGTTCTGCTGTATCAGTTTTTTATTCTGCTCGGCGAAAATCTCTCCGTGCCGACCGAAACTGCCGCACCGCAAAAAACAGGCCATTCCGCACAGGTACACCGCCAGATGATTGCTGCATGTACCTGGATCTCGAGTCACTGCACCGAACCGGTTTCCCTGGAAGAAGCATCAAAGGTCGCCGGATTCTCCCGCTGCCATTTTTCCAAGCTGTTCCGCGCATACACCGGCCTCTCCTTCACGGATTTCGTCACCAGGGAACGGCTCCATATCGCCGAAAACCTGTTAAAAAAACCGGATCTCACGATCACCGAAGTGTCGCTCGAATCCGGTTTTAACAGTATTTCTACGTTTAACAGAGTCTTTTTGAAATCAAAAAATGTAAGCCCTACCGACTTCCGTCAGATGTACCTGCAATCCTATCAGAAATAGGCTATGAATTCGGCATGGCCTCCGGTCTTTCGCAGGTGGATGGAACCTTCTCAAATGCACCCGTTTCCGCACTCTTCATAATCTGATCGATCGTATCGAGTACGTGGTATGCCATTTTGGCATTCGCACGGTTTGGTCTGCCCTCTGCAATTGCTTCTGCCATCTCGGACGGACCGAGGCCGCGGCTGTTTTCGCTGTAGGCAAAGCCATAATCCAGCACTTCCGGAACTGCCTGCTGTGTCCAGTCCTTCACGCCCGGAATGTAGACGATATCGCCGCCGAAATTGTTCGGGTCCACCAGCTTTAAAATACCTTTTTTGCCGTAAATTGTGAATACCGCCTGATCGTTGATGGTGCTGTCGCCATTGACACAGAATGTGCCGGTCACGCCGTTTTTCATTTCCAGAATCGTGAAAGCCTGGCTCTCGTTGCTGTAGTCAAATTCCTGGCCGTATTCCGGGCTGTCCGGGACGACATTGACGCGCTTCGGCGCAAGGTTGCGCACGGAGGAAACGACACGGTCCACCGGGCCGAAAAGGCTGACGATGGCGGTCAGATAATAAACACCGAAATCGTAGCAGATACCACCGCCCGGCATCCGCAGAAAACGGAAGATGCTCGCCAGCAAATCAAGATCGCGGTTTGCGCATGCTTCGAAAGATGTCACCTCGCCGATCAGCCCGTCGTCGATCGCTTTTCTTGCGGTCTGCAGTGCCGATCCAAGGAAGGTGTCCGGTGCGGAACCGAGATAGAGATGTTTCTCCTCTGCCAGCTCGATCAGTTTCGCTGCCGTTTCCGGTGCGAGGGTCATTGTTTTTTCAGTGTAAACGTGTTTTCCGGCTTCCAGTGCCTGACGGATCAGCCCCTCGTGGGTCGGTGCCGGTGTCAGAATGACTACCATTTCAATCGACGGGTCTGCCAGAATTTCCTCGTAGGTACAGCCCTTGATGCCATACTGCTCTGCTTTCTTTTTCGCATGTTCAAGATGGCCTGCGCAGCATGCTGCTACCTCAAGATTCTCAAAGTTATGAATCATGTTCGTCAGATAAATATCACTGATCGCTCCGCAGCCGACAACGCCGACTCTCATTTTTTTCGTTTCTGTTGTTCCCATTTGTAAAAATCCCCTTTACTCTTTGTTTTTTGATTCTGTTCTAATAAAAACCCTTATCTTTTTTATACAACGAAATGTCTGAAAAAACAAGCATTCCGGCTCATATTTCACTTTCAAAATGAAAAAACCGCCCACGGTTTCTGCAGATTCTCTGCATCACCGCGGACGGCCTTTTTCTGTTGTTTACTCCACGCTTTTCAGCGATTCAATCATATCAATTTTTCTTAACCGGTAGAACATCATAAAGTTGACGAACAGGGCAAACGCCAGGGTAATCAGGGCGCTCCAGCCGTAGCTCCGCGGGAACACGTTTCGTCCGAACATCATCATATCGACCTCGACGGTCTGAATTACGCAATGATGTAAAAACGTTCCAATTCCCATGCCCGCGATAACGCCGAACAGTGTCAGCACCATGTTTTCCCGGTACACGTACGATGCCACCTCGCCGTCGAAGAAGCCGAGCACTTTCAGCGTTGCCAGCTCTCTCTGTCGTTCGGTGATGTTGATGTTGTTCAGGTTGTACAGCACCACAAACGCCAACAGGCCCGCCGATACGATCAGCACCACGATGACGATGTCGAGGGAACGAAGCATGTTGTCAATCTGATCAATCAGGTCGGATGTGAACGAGATTGCCGCTACACCGTCGTACGTCATGATTTTTTCTCCGAGTGCTGTCTCATAATTGCTCGACGTGTCCTGATATTTCATCAGAAGCTGGTTGTAGTCCGGCGCTCCGCCGAACAGCTCCTCGTAGAGATCCGGGGCCAAATACAGGTAATGGCGCACGTAGTTTTCGACGATGATCGAAATCTTTACGTCCACAATATCGTCGCCTTTTTTCAGCTGAACCGTGTCGCCTGCTTTTACGCCGAGCATCGTTGCTGTCTTTTCGCTGATGGCTGCGCCGCCGTCGGTCGGGAATTCGTAAACTTCTCCGCTTTTCCGGTCTCGGAAGGCATAGAAGTCATTGAAATTCGTCAGTTCTTTCGGCACTTCAAGCACTGCATCCACGGTCTTTTTGTCGGTCTGCAGTTCGATGTTCTGGCAGTACATTTCCAGCAGCTCATCGATGCCGCTGTAGTTTTCCAGATCGGTCTGCAATGCTTCTTTTTCGGATTCATCCACATCTGAATTCAGCACAGCATTCGCCTGATAGGTGAAGAGGCTGACGAACTGGTTTTTCGCAATCGCGGTGATGGAATCCTGAAGGCCGAAACCGACGAGGATCAGACCCATGCATCCGCCGATTCCGATAACGGTCATGAAGAATCGTTTTTTATACCGCACCAGATTCCGCACGGTTGATTTCTGCGTAAAGTTCAGATGTTTCCAGAGTACGCCGATGCGTTCCAGGAAAATCCGTTTGCCGTTTTTCGGTGCTTCCGGCCGCATCAGCTCTGCCGGACCTGCGGCGAGTTCTTTGTAGCATGCCGCGATCGTCGCCACGCCGGTGCAGGCTGCACTCGCCAGAATCGCAAGGCCTCCCTGCTCCCAGTTCAGCGGGGTCATGTAATACGGGAGTCCGGTATACAGCATGCCGTAGGCATTCATAATAACCCAGGGCAGGATTTTTTCTCCAACCACCACGCCCGCGAGAGCGCCGGATACGGTGGAGAGCATCGCGTATGCGAAATATTTAAAGGCGATCACGCCGTCGGAATAGCCGAGGGCTTTTAACGTTCCGATCTGCTGACGCTGTTCCTCGATCATTCGTGTCATCGTCGTCAGGCTGACGAGAGCAGCCACGAGGAAGAAGATAACCGGGAAGAATTTTCCGATATTCGAGATACGGCCGGCATCCTGACCGAAGCTCTCAGTTGACGTTACCTTATCCCGTCCCCAGACGTACCACGTTGGTTTTTTCAGGTCTGCGAGTGTTTTCTCACCGTCCGCAATTTCCTGCTTCGCATCCGCGATTTCTGGTTCGGCGTCGGCTTTTGCTTTTTCATATTCGGCTTTGCCGTCCTCAAGTTCCTTTTCTTTATCGGCAATTTCCTGTTTCGCATCCGCAAGGGAGATTTTTCCGTTGGCGATTTCCTGTTTCGCGTCGGCAAGCTGGGTTTCTCCGTCGGCAATCGTCTGCTTGGCTTCGGCGAGCTGACTTTCTCCACTGGAAATTGTCTGCTTTGCAGCGGCAAGCTGGGCCTCACCCGACTGAATCGTCTGTCGGTACGATGCAATCTGCTGTTCCCCATCAGCAAGCTGGGCTCTGGCAGCCGCAAGCTGAGTTTCTCCGTCTTTTAATTTACTGCGGTTCGTCTCAATCTGAGCTTCTCCGTCGGCAATCGCTGCTTTGGCGGATGCAAGCTGGGCTTCGCCATTTTCAATCTGTTTCTGATAAGCTTCTGCCTGTGCTTCTCCATCCTGAAGCTGGGCAAGAGCCTCTGTAATCTGAGCTTCGCCGCTTTCCAGTTCTTCTTTTGCAGAAGCAATCTGTGCCTCGCCTGCGGCGCATTCCTGCTCTTTTTCTGTTAATTGTGCATCTGCAGCGGCAAGCTGACTTTCTGCGTCGGTAATCTGAGCTTCTGCAGCCGCAAGCCGGGCTTCCGCATCAGCGCTTGCTGCTTCAAACGCTGCGATGTTTTGTTCCAGAAATGTTTTCTGCTCCTGCATCGTGAAAAGCTGCTGTGCTAACTCTGTCTGCTTTGCTTCCAGCGCAGTTTTCTGTTCCAACAGGGATACATATGCTTCATCTTCCTCCGTCAGTCCGTCAAGCTGAGCCTCAATCACCTCGATCTGACCAGTCACTTCTGTCTGCGCAGCCTCCACCATCGGAAGCTGCCTGGAAATCTGGGCTAACTGATCCTTGGCTGTCTCATACTGACTCTTCTGTTCTTCATACGCTGCCTTCTGCGCTTCATACTGTGTGCGTCCTGCAGCGGTTTCTGCTTTCTTGTTGTCCAGTTCCTCGCGTGCAGCGGAAAGCTGCTCCTTTGCAATATTCAATTCCGTTTCTTTTTCGGAAAGCTGCTCTTTTGCAGTATTCAACTCCGTCTGCTTCCGAGTCAGTTCGGTTTTTGCCGCCGAAAGCTGCGTCATTTTTTCCTCTAACTCTTTTTTGCCGGATGCCAGTTCTGTTTCTTTCTCTGCAAGCTGTGCTTTTCCGTCGGAAAGTTCTTTCGCTTTTGCCTCAAGTGTGGTTTTTCCACTTGCAAGTTCATCGGCTTTCTGATTCAGCTCCGCTTTTCCGCTTTCCAGCTCTGCCGCCTTTGCTTCCAGCGTCGCTTTTCCGCTCGCAAGTTCCGCCTCTTTGTCTTTCAGCGTTGCCTTGCCGGATGCCAGTTCCTGCTCTTTATCGGCGATGGTTGCTTTCGCACTGAGAAGTTCCTGCTCTTTGTCTGCAATGGTCTGTTTTCCGTCAAGGAGTTCCTGTTCTTTCTCAGCAATCGTCTGCTTTCCGTCAAGAAGCTCCTGTTCTTTGTCCTTTAACGTCTGTTCGCCGTCGAGAAGTTCCTGCTCTTTGTCCGCAATCGTCACTTTCGCGTCGGCAAGCTGCTGTGCACCGTCATCCAGCTCTGTTTTTGCGTCCGCTAATTTCTGCTCTGCATCAGCGACCTGCTGTTTTGCATCATCAATCTTTTCCTGTCCTTCGGTTTTGACTGCCGTATACCGCCGGTCGCACGCCGCATCCTCGAGCGCTTCAATCTTCGTCTGTACAGCCTTCACCGTCTCATCATACGCATCGCTGTAGCTCGCCTCTTCCTGTGCGCCGTCCGCCTGGACGTAAATCTCTGTATAGAGATCCGAGGTAAATGTCTCCGGAAGCAGCAGTGCAAAACTGTTGATGCTTCCGTTTCCAATCGAGCCCGTTCCCCGGTTCAGATCCATATAATAAGGGAGTGTCGCCGAACCAACAATCGTAAACGTGTCCCCGGTCAGCGAATCTGAGAGCGGATCCTCCGTTCCGGAAGTGAACGTTACCTGATCTCCGATCTCACAGCCGGAACTTTTTAGAAACTGCGTATCAACAAGAATTTCATCCTCTTTCTCCGGCATCCGTCCCTCGACCACGCGCGGCTCATTCACACCGTCCGTCAGCGCAATCAGCTTCACAACCTGCTCGCTCTCGCCGATGTCATGCAGCACTTCCACCGTTTTTCCGCCGTAGACCGCTTTCACGCCATCCGTCTTCGCGATATCCGCCAGATCATCGTCTGTCAGCCCCAGCGTTCCAAGGACTTTCAAATCCATATAATTTACTTCATCATAATACCGGTCCGCCGAAACCTTCATATCTCCTTCCGCCGACCGGATGCCCGAGAAAAACGCCGCGCCAAGAAGCACGATGAAAAAGACTGACAGAAACCGCCCCTTGTTCTTTGTGATTTCCCGGATAAAGTCTTTTCGAAATGCTCTCATCGTCCACCTACCATTCTATCTCTTCCACCGGCGTCGGGTTCTCATTTGTTTTCATGCCCGCCACTTTTCCGTTTCGGATTTTAATCACGCGGTCCGCCATCGGTGTCAGCGCCGAGTTGTGAGTGATGACAATGACCGTCATCCCCTTCTCCCGGCAGGTATCCTGCAGCAGCTTTAAGATCGCTTTTCCTGTCACATAATCGAGCGCGCCGGTCGGCTCATCGCAGAGCAGCAGTTTCGGATTCTTCGCCAGCGCACGCGCAATCGCCACACGCTGCTGCTCTCCGCCCGAAAGCTGCGCCGGGAAGTTATTCATTCTCTCTTCCAGCCCAACCTCCGCAAGCACCTCCGACGCATCCAGCGGATGCTTACAAATCTGCATCGCCAGCTCCACATTCTCGAGCGCCGTCAGGTTCTGCATCAGATTATAAAACTGAAAAACAAATCCAATATCGTCCCTGCGGTAGCTGGTGAGCTGGCGGGT